>OLGB01002420.1_pt1 | contig 19929 bp, 20 predicted proteins | sample 1605691 | NCBI WGS metagenome assembly OLGB01 (sample SAMEA3888925, study PRJEB22519) | human gut metagenome | biome: human gut; feature: human-associated habitat; material: faeces | place: Denmark | collected 2010 | reverse complement strand
GACATTGTAGAACTAAGTAACCTAAATCGACAATACTATTTTTCGCGTCATGTGGGGCAGTATAAGGTAGAGGCTTTACAAGATGTGTTAACTGCTATTAATTCAAATGTTATCGTTAAGATTTATAAGGATAAATTGACAACCGAGAATATACCTGAAATCTATAAAAAAGCCGATATTTTGATAGAAGCCTTTGATGCGGTGGAAGCTAAATCTATGTTTTTAGAGGCTACAATCTCACTAGATGTACCTAAAATCATGGTATCCGGATTGGCTGGAATAGGTAATTCTGATACGTTACGAACTAAAAAGCTAGGTCAAAATTTATATATTGTTGGTGACGAGCATTCCAGTGTAGAAGATGCGTATCCTTATGCACCACGTGTAGCTATTGCTGCTGCAAAACAGGCGGATCTAGCGTTATCACTTTTACTAGAGAACACCATGTTTAATGAGGTGAAATAAGTGAATAGAAAAGACAAACTAACAGCGGTAATGAATGCTTGCCCTATATATGGAATTACGGGTGGTACTCGAGATGTAGTTCCGCTTGTAAAAGATATGCTAAGTGCAGGGATACGAATTATACAATATCGTGAAAAGGGAAAAACGCCTATTCTGCGCGCTTTTTCGATTTTCATTGACTTTTAAAAATAAATGTGCTAAAATTAAGAAAAAGTAAATATGACCTCTTTTTTACAGAAAGGTTGGATAGAAATGAAAAAATCAGTAAAGGTGATACTCTCCGCAGCCGCAGCGATAACGGCAATATGCGCAGTTGCAGCAAAGCTTTTCTGCGATTATTCACTCAAAGCAGGGGAGAAAGGCTTCACCGTTGATAAACTTCCGCAGAATACCAAGAAAGAAGCCGATGAAAAGCGTGATACCCTCAAAAACCGCACAAAGGAATATACCGAGTGGTTCAAGGCTCATTCCGAGGACGTTTTCCTGCTCACGAAAAGCGGCATAAAAGTTCACGCCGTTCTGAGTATGGCTGAAAAACATTCGCGCAAGTACATTATAATGTGCCACGGCTACAAGGGCAGCGCGTATAACCTCGGTTTTCAGGCTTATAACTTCACCAAAATGGGATATAACGTCCTTGCAATAGACGGCAGAGCCTCGGGAAGAACAGAGGGCGTCTATATCGGTATGGGTTACCTCGAAAAATCCGACCTCAAAGGCTATGTGAACTTTATCCTTGCCCGTGATCCGCAGGCGCAGATCGCTCTGTATGGCATCTCAATGGGCGCAGCCGAGGTAATGATGGCTTCCGCAGACGGTCTGCCGCAGAATGTAAAGGCGATCGTCGAGGACAGCGGCTATTCAGATGTATGGTCGATGATGAAGCGTCAGACGCGCGATACACTGCATATTTTCCCCGACCCGATAGTATTCCTCGCATCGCTCTATGCGAAGTTCGTTATCGGTCTTGACTTCAAAAAGGCGAGCGCCGTTGAAGCCGTAAAAAATACGAATATCCCGATACTCTTCATTCAGGGTACAGAGGATAAGTGCATACCGTTTGAAATGTTCGATACATTGTATAAGAGCTGCGCAAGCGAAAAGGAAACCTACGTTGTCGAGGGCGCAGACCATATGCAGTGCGACGTGGTCGCCCCCGAAAAATACTACCGCACGGTCGATAATTTCCTTAGCAAATATATAAAGTAAAAATAAATGCGTTTTCATTGCAAATTGCTTTGAAAACGCATTTTTATACTAAACACCAATTAAAAACTATACAAAAAATCTGCGCAAAAACTCTGATATATGGTTTTTGCGCAGATTTTTTTCTATAGTTTTATTGGCGTTTAGTATTTTTCCAAGGAAATAATTATTCAATTGCTTTTTCGGCAAATCCGCATATTTCAGCGAAGAAACCAAGTTCATCAAGCTTTTTTCGGCAGCTTTCGGCATTTTCACGTTTGGAAAACAAGCCGAATACAGCCGAACCGCTTCCGCTCATCTGTGAGAGCGAAGCACCGCTGTTTTTCATCTCCGAAATTATAGCTTCGACTTCGGGATTGCCCGAAACAGCTTCAAAATCGTTGGTGCAAAGCTTTGCCCAGCTTTCAAATCCGCCGCTAAAGTCGGAAACCTCCCACGGGGAATGTTTTATCTCTGCGCTGTCGATCTTGGCGTAGGCTTCTTTGGTGGAAACGCCAAGCTTTCCTTTTGCGATAAGAACACATTCACATTCAAGCGGCGAAAGAGGAGTTATCACTTCGCCGATGCCCTCGCAAAGAGCAGTTCCGCCCATAATGCAGAACGGAACATCCGCACCGACCGAAGCACCTATCTTACAAAGCGTTTCGCGTGAAAAATCACAGTCGTAAAGCTTGTTCAAACAGCATATAACGGCGGCGGCATCAGCACTTCCTCCGCCGAGTCCCGCTTCGGACGGGATATGCTTTTCAATGGTTATCTTAATGCCTTTGTCGGCAATATCAGCGAAGCGGAAAAACTCACGGGCGGCTTTGTATGCGATGTTCTGCTCGCCCGAGGGTATTCCTCCGCCGCAAATTACTTCAATTTCGGCGGAAGAAGTTTTTTCAACCGTCACGACATCGTGAAGCGAAATGCTCTGCATAATGCTCCGCAGGGTGTGATAGCCGTTCGGAAGTTTGCCCGTGATGTTGAGCGTTAGGTTTATCTTTGCATTTGCCTTTACAGAAAGCTTATCCATTGTTCTTTTTGAGGTCGTCGAGGTACTCTCTTATTGCTTCAACAGCGGTTTTAAGGTGCTGGAGCGAATAAGCGTAGGAAACTCTTATGTAACCCTCGCCGCAAGCTCCGAACGCATCGCCCGGAACAACAGCGACCTTGTGCTTGTAAAGCAGATCTTCGCAGAACTGCTGGCTTGTAAGTCCCGTTGATTTTATGCAGGGGAAAACATAGAACGCACCGCCGGGCTCAAAGCAGGTAAGACCAAGCTCGTTGAAAGCGTTGACGATATATCTGCGGCGCATATCGTATTCTTTTACCATTGACTGAACGTCATCGTCGCATTTTTCAAGTGCATCGACAGCGGCATACTGCGAAACGGTAGGGGAACACATGATCGCGTATTGGTGGATTTTGAGCATCTGCGAAACGAGCGGCTCCGGACCTGCAAGATATCCGAGTCGCCAGCCTGTCATTGCGAATGCCTTTGAAAAGCCGTTTACATAGATAGTTCTTTCCTGCATACCGTCGATCTCGGCAATGGAAACGTGCTTGCCGTGATAGGTAAGTTCGGAGTAAATTTCGTCCGTGAGAACGAGGATATTCGTTCCGCGGAGAACTTCGGCAATGGCTTCAAGTTCGGGTCTTGTCATAATTGCGCCCGTCGGATTGTTCGGGAACGGGAGGATAAGAAGCTTTGTCTTATCGGTGATCTTGGCGCGAAGAGCCTCGGCTGTGAGTTTGAAGTTGTCCTCGGGCTTAGTTTCGATTACAACGGGAACGCCGTGCATAATGTCAACGATAGGCTTGTAGCATACGAAAGACGGCTCAACAACGAGAACTTCGTCGCCCGGGTCAACAACGGCTCTTATGCAGAGGTCGATAGCCTCCGAACCGCCGACCGTTACGATTATCTCATCCTTAGGGTCATATTTAAGGTTATATTTGCGTTCAAGATATTTTGAAATTGCACAGCGGAGTTCAAGAAGTCCTGCATTTGCGGTGTAAACTGTCTTGCCCTGCTGGAGAGTGGTTATAGCCTTGCTGCGTATCGTCCACGGAGTGGCAAAGTCGGGTTCGCCGACACCGAGCGAGATAACTCCCTCCATCGAGTTTGCAATATCAAAAAATTTACGGATTCCCGACGGCTTTATCTCCTTGCACTTGTCGGAAAGTATTCGGTCATAGTCCATCATGGAGAAACGAAACTCCTTTCATCTTTGTCATCGGCATTTATCATAAAGCCCTTATCCTTGTATTTTTTGAGGAAGAAGTGCGTAGATGTTGATACGATGCCTTCAATAGTGGAAAGACGCTGTGCAACGAACAGCGCGATCTCCTTATAGTTTGTACCGCTTATGGTAACTGCGAGGTCGAATGCGCCCGACATAAGCGTAAGGCTTTCAACTTCTCCGTATGATAAGATCTTCTTGGCAATGGCATCAAAGCCGAATTCAGCCGTCGGAGTAACCTTTACTGCGATGAACGCGGTAACGTTGTCCTTATCTGCGAGTTCGTCATTGAGGATGGCGGAATAGCCCTTTATAACACCGCTGCTTTCATATTCTTTTATCTTTGCCGCGACCGCTTCTTCGGTGCTGCCGGTCATTGAGGCGATTTCCTTGTTGGAAAGCCGAGCGTTCTGCTTGAGGAGTTTTAAAATATTGTCCATTACAACCCATCCTTTTTTTCAGAATCTACAGCAAGTTTTATCGGTTTGCTGCGATACATATTATTATAGCACATAAGAAAAGCAAAGTCTATAACTTTTTTTGACATTTTGCAAAGCCTTTCCGAATTGTCATTTCTGACAAAAAACACGGTGTAAGGTGGAAAAAGAGTTTTCTTATATGAAAAGCCATAAGTTTGTTAATAATTTAACTTTAAATTTGTTTAAATTTAGTCTATTTTTGCGGAAAAGGTTGTGCTATAATATCTTTATATATTGTATATAAAATTATTTTCGGAGGTTTCTTTTTATGAGAGCTGTTATAACTGTTGTTGGTAAGGATACAGTCGGTATTCTTGCAAAGGTCAGCGGCATCTGCGCTGAATTCAATGCTAACGTTACCGAAGTGACCCAGAGCGTACTTCAGGATATGTTCGCTATGATAATGCTTGTTGATATCTCAAAGCTTGACAAGAGCTTTGCGGAACTTGTTGACAGAATGAACGCTCTCGGGGACAGCATGGGTCTTAAAATAAATACAATGCACGAAGAGATCTTCAACACGATGCATACCGTCTGAGTGACGTATTTTTTTCAGAACTGGAGTTATATTAAATGCTTAATGTACATGATATACTTGAAACAATAAGAATGATACAGGACGAATGTCTTGATATCAGAACGATAACGATGGGCATTTCGCTCCTCGACTGTATCGACAGCGATATCGACAAGGCTTGTGATAAGATCTATGATAAGATCACGACCTGTGCAAAGGATCTCGTTAAGGTCGGCGAGGATATCGAAAAGGAATTCGGTGTTCCTATCATCAATAAGCGCCTTTCCGTTACGCCTATTGCAATGGTTTCCGCTGCCTGCAAGGAAAGCCCCGTTAAGTTCGCACTTACAATGGAAAAGGCTGCAAAGGCTGTCGGAGTAAACCTCATCGGCGGTTATTCCGCACTCGTTCAGAACGGCTTCGCAGCAGGTGATGAAAGACTTATCAATTCTATCCCCGAAGCACTTGCTTCAACAAGCTGCGTTTGTTCTTCGGTAAATATCGGCTCGACAAAGAGCGGTATCAACCTTGACGCTGTAAAGCTTATGGGCGGCATCGTCCGTGAGTGCGCTGAGAAAACTATCGACAACCAGTGCTTCGGCGCTGCAAAGCTCGTTGTTTTCTGCAACTCCGTTGATGATAACCCGTTTATGGCAGGCGCTTACCACGGCGTTGGCGAGCGTGACTGTATGATAAATGTCGGCGTTTCGGGTCCCGGCGTTGTTCGCTCCGCGCTTTCCAAGTACCCCGATGCCGATATCACACAGATATCCGATATCATCAAAAAGACCGCATATAAGATCACAAGAGTTGGTCAGCTCGTCGGCACAGAGGCTTCAAAGCGCCTCGGAGTTCCGTTCGGCATAGTTGACCTCTCGCTTGCACCTACTCCTGCAGTTGGCGACTCAGTTGCACATATCCTCGAAGAGATAGGTCTTGAAAGCTGCGGCTGCTGCGGCACGACTGCTGCGCTTGCACTGCTCAATGACGCAGTTAAAAAGGGCGGCGTAATGGCTTGCTCAAAGGTCGGCGGACTTTCGGGCGCATTTATCCCGGTATCCGAGGACGCAGGAATGATCGATGCTGCTGTATGCGGTTCGCTCAAGATAGAAAAGCTCGAAGCTATGACGGCTGTATGCTCCGTTGGTCTTGATATGATAGTAATTCCTGGCGATACAACTGCGGAAGTTATCTCCGCTATCATCGCTGACGAAGCTGCTATCGGTATGGTAAACAACAAGACCACAGCAGTAAGAGTTATCCCTGCTATCGGAATGAAGGAAGGCGAGTTCCTCGATTGGGGCGGACTTTTCGGCAAGGGCCCCGTTATGAGCGTAAACAAGTATTCGCCTGCCAAGTTCATCAACAGAGGCGGACAGATCCCTGCACCTCTCCACAGCCTTAAAAACTAAAAAAAATGCCCATGCTGCCGACAAAACAGCATGGGTTTTGCAGTTGATAAACATAAAGTCAGACGGCATAAACTTTAAAGAAAGGAATGATCGTAAGTTATGGACGAAAATATTATCCAGAGCATTCTCGAAATTGATAAAAGTGCTTCGGAAAAGCTTGCCGAAGCTGAAAAACAGCGCAATCTCATCATTGCAGGCGCAAAGGAGCAGCAGGAAAAGATCATTGAATCCCGCATAAAGGCTGCTGATGCGACCCTCAAAGAGATCGAAGAAAAGGAAAAAGCCGAAGCCGACAAGAAGCTCGAAGCTATCAATGCTGAGGGCGAAAAGGAGATCGAACGTCTTAAAGACGTGTATGAGAACCGTCACGGAAGCTGGGAAGAGGATATCTTCCATGCGATCGTAAACGGCTGATAAAGAGGGATCGTTGTGAGTAACAAAAAGCACGGCTCTTATACCAAGGGCAAATATTATGCGACCGTTGCAAAGATACGCGCAATGTACGGAAAGCGTGTTACCGCAGAGGGCTATGCCGAGCTTGTGACAAAGCAGAGCGTTGCCGATATTGCGGATTACCTCAAAAAAAATACGCACTACAGCACGATATTGGCTTCGGTCGATGTAAATACGATACACAGAGGCTTTCTCGAAAGCCTTTTGCAGCGTTATAACTTTGAGCTTTACGGCAGGATAACGGGATTTGAGCGCATCGGTCGGCAGGAATTCTACAATTTCAAGATAATTTCCGCCGAGATCGACATAATCCTTAGCTGTATGCGCTTTATCAACGCCGATTCGGAGGGTCAGATCGAAAGCATACCAATCTATCTCAACGGAATGACTTCGTTCGACCTTATTGAAATAGCAAAGGTGCGTTCTTTCGCCGAACTGCTCGAATTTTTAAAGAAAACGCGCTATTATGAGCTTCTCAAAGACGTTCCGACCGATGAAAACGGACGTATCGACTGCGGCAAATGTGAATATATCCTGCGCAGCTACTATTATGAGGGACTTGTTGAAGCTTCGAAGCATTACCGAAAAGCGGAAGCGGACAAGCTTGACCTTATGATACTGACCGATATCGACCTTATCAATATCATCAATGCTTACCGATTGAAAGAATACTTCGGCAGCGATGAAAATGAGATATTTGATAAGACTTTCTCCTTTGAGGGAAGAATGTCCAAAGCAAAGCTTGAGGAATTGTATTCATCGGGCAGCGGTGAAGAGTTCATCAAGCGCTTCTCCAAGACCTATTACGGCAGAGTGATCGCCGAAAACGGACTTGACAGCAAGGACGCTGACGACCTTGAGCTTGCTGCGAGCAAGCTTCGCTTCAAGTATGCAAAGGCGGCACTCAGGGATTCGCAGGCGGCATCGGTAAGCGTTTATGCGTTTATGTACCTTATGGGAGTGGAGCTTCACAATCTGATAAGCATTATCGAGGGTGTCCGTTACGGCGTTCCCTCAAAGCAGATAGAATCTTTGATAATAGTGTAAAAAGGGGTGAGCTGTTTTTATGTCAATTGAAAAAATGGAATTTGTCAATATTGCAGGTCTGACGAAAGACCTCGACGCGGTGCTTGAAAAGCTTTCCGAGTGCGGCTGTTTCCACATTGAATCTGCGGTAGGGGCAAATGCCAAAAGCAAAGGTTTTTCCTCACTCAAAGAAGAAAATCCTTATAACAGTATCCTGCGAAAGATGACAGAGATCTCCGCATTGGCGAATGTCAAGATCGGCAGCGTTGAAGTCAGCAAGGATTTTAACGAAAACCTCACAAAAGACGGAAAATACGTTGACGGCGTTCTTGAAAAGCTCAAAGAGCTTGCAAAGCAGAGAACCGAAGTCAGCGACAACGTTGGAGAATACGAGCGGGCGCTCAATCAGGTCGAACACCTTAAAGGTCTTGACGCTGACTTTGAAAAGCTTTTCGCTTGTGAGCATATCAAGGTGCGTTTCGGACGGCTTCCTATCGACAGCTACAACAAACTGCCATATTATGACGATAAAACGTTCTATTTTGAGTATTTCACCGAGGAGACCGAGTATTACTGGGGACTTTATATCACTCCTGTTTCCTGTGCGGAAGAAGTGGACGATATTTTCAAGTCACTCTACTTTGAACGAATCAGGATCGCCGATTTCGTACACGGCACGTCCGAGGACGCTGTTGCGGAACTTGCCGCAAAGATAAAGGATTTCACCGAGAAGAAAGACGCTCTCGATAAGAGCATTTCCGAGTATATAAACGGCGAGATCAAGCATCTGGACGAGCTTTTCACGCACTATAAATCACGTCACGATAACTTTGACCTGCGAAGCAAAGCAGCCGTTACTAACGGAAAATTCGCAGTTGTCGGCTTCGTCCCTAAGAGCGATTCGGACGCGTTCCTTAAGCTTTTTGACGATATGGACGGAGTTTCCGTTGTAATGCAGCCTGCCGATGCGAACGGTCAGCTTGCACCGCCGATAAAGCTCCGCAACAACAAGTTCGCTCAGCCGTTCTCGATGTTCGTTGAGATGTACGGACTTCCTGCATATAACGGCGTTAACCCGACAATGTTCGTTGCCATCACATACACGCTTTTCTTCGGAATAATGTTCGGCGATGTCGGACACGGACTTGTCATCGCGCTTCTGGGCGCACTGCTTTGGAAGTTCAAGCGCTTCTCGCTCGGACCTATCCTTACAAGAGTAGGTATTTCGGGTGCGATATTCGGATTTATCTACGGAAGCGTGTTCGGTTATGAGCATCTTCTCGACCCGGTTTATGAAGCGCTCGGGATAAGCTTCCTGCCGTTCAGGGTAATGGAAAACGTTACGACTATCCTCATCGGAGGAATCGTTATCGGCGTATTCATAATGTTCATTTCGATAATGATAAACATTATTGTCGGCATAAAGAACAAGGAATATGAAAGCGCGCTGTTCAGCAATAACGGCATCGCAGGCTTTGTGTTCTTTGGTTCGATCCTTGTTGGCGCAGTATGTGAGCTTTTCGGCGCACATATCGTGAATACCGCTTATATCCTTATCCTTATCGTTCTTCCGCTCATTGCGATGTTCCTGCGTGAACCCCTTTCCTATTGGGTAAGAGGCAAGAAATATCACATGGAGGGCGGAGTAGGCGACTTTATCGCCGCTAACTTCTTTGAAGTTTTCGAATTCCTGCTCGGATATGCAACGAATACACTTTCGTTCGTCCGTGTAGGCGGCTTCGTTCTTTCCCATGCGTCTATGATGCTCGTTGTAATGGCTCTCGCAGATCAGGTTGCAGCGGGCGCAGTTCCGATAGTCGTTGTTATCGGCAACGTTTTTGTAATGGGCATTGAAGCCCTTCTCGTAGGTATCCAGTCGCTTCGACTTGAATTTTACGAGATCTTCTCACGTTTTTACACGGGCGGCGGCACACCGTTTACACCCGTTAAAATCAACTATGATGAAACCATAGAATAAAGAATTTTGGAGGAATTTATTATGTTGTATGCTTTTTTACTTCCCGCAGTTGTACTTGCACTTCTTTTTGTACCCGTTGTTGTGGCTATCAAGAAGAAAAAGGGCGAACAGTCACTCAAAAAGGCTTTTGCCGCCAACATCTGCTCTTTCTTCGCAGTAATGCTCATCTGCGCTGCACTTCCTTTCGGAATGAAGGCTTATGCCGACAGTGAAGCTGATGCAGCTCCGACAACAGCAGTTTCCGAAGAGGCTGACACAGCAGAGGACAGCAGCTCCGATACGAGCGGACTTCTCTACATAGCATCTGCTCTTGCAGTTGGTCTTGGCGCTATCGGCGGCGGTATCGCTATCGCAGCAGCAGCTCCTGCAGCTATCGGTGCAGTAAGTGAGAATCCTAAGACATTCTCTAATGCACTTATCTTCGCAGCTCTCGGTGAAGCCTGCGCACTTTACGGCTTCGTAGTAGCACTTCTTATGCTCTTTATCTGAGTATCCACGGCGGAAAGGAGGACGTACAGTATGCGTCTTTATCTTATAAGCGATAATGTTGATACCCAGATGGGAATGCGCCTTGCAGGCATCGAGGGCGTTGTCGTTCACGAGCCTGCCGAGGTCAAAAAAACGCTCCTTGCGGCAATGGACAACAAGGATATCGCCGTTATTCTTATGACGGAGAAGCTTGTCCGCCTTTGTCAGGAGCTTGTCTACGATTTGAAGCTCAACCGCAAATCACCGCTTATTGTTGAAGTTCCTGACCGACACGCCACTTCAAATGTTACCGAGAATATTTCTAAGTATATTGAATCCGCGATCGGATTGAAGCTTTGATTTTGGAAGGATTTTTTAATATGAGTACAGAAAATGAGAAGCTGCAGAAATTCATCTGCGCCGTCAATAATGAGATCGACGAAAAGGTTTCGGCTATTCTGGATGATGCTGAAAGCACGAAGAAAAGTATTCTTTCCGCTGCCGAAGAGGAATCCGAAGAAGCTGCCGATAAATATATGAATTCAAGCAGAAAGAAAAGCGGAAATAAATATGTCCGCGATATCTCAAAGGCTGAGCTTGAAATGAAAAAAAGCATTCTGCGCTGCCGTGAGGAGCTTTCCGACAAGGTTTTCGCCAAGGTCGAAGAAAAGCTCTCGGAATACCGCGGAACTAACGCTTATGCTGATACGCTTATCAAAAAGCTGCTCGTTCTTAATGTCGGAAACGGCTCGGAGATACGTCTTGCGCCCGATGATATGAAGCTTGCCGATGTCCTCAAAAAGGTCGTCAAGGCAGATGACGTTTCATTCATTCCCGACAGCTCGATAAAGTTAGGCGGTTTTTCCGTTTATTCCAAGGAAAAGGGTACTATCATCGACAAGACCTTTGACCTTGCGGTCGAGGAGCAGAAGAGCCTGTTCGTCAGCAGCAACGCCTTTGCGGAATAAGGGGAGGAATAGGATTGAATACAGTTTTTTCTATTAACGGCCCTGTTGTAAAGGTTAGGGATACAACGGATTTCTCCATGCTTGAAATGGTATATGTCGGCGCAAAGAAGCTCGTCGGTGAAGTTATCAATATGTCAAGCGAAGAAACCACTATACAGGTCTATGAATCAACAACGGGACTGAAGCCCGGCGAGCCTGTAACGGGCAGCGGAATGCCAATGTCCGCAGTCTTGGGTCCGGGAATCATCTCGAATATATTTGACGGTATCGAACGTCCGCTGAAAAAGCTCGAAGAGATCAGCGGCGCATTCATCGGAGAGGGTAGTATGGTTTCCTCCCTCGATACCGAGAAAAAATACAGCGTCACAATGAAAGTCAAGGTAGGGGACAGCATAAAGGGCGGAGATATCTACGCCGTTTGTCCCGAAACACCCGTTATCGAGCATAGATGTATGCTTTCGCCTTACTTAAAGGGCGAAATTTCTTGGGTCGCTGAAAACGGCGATTACAGAATAAACGATGTTGTCGCAAAGCTCAGAAAGGAAGACGGCACGGAAGTTGAGCTTACACTCTGCCAGAAATGGCCTATCAAGCAGGCTCGTCCGTTTACTAACCGTCTGCCGATAAATAAGCCGCTTATCACGGGTCAGCGTGTTATCGATACTGTTCTCCCGATAGCAAAGGGCGGCACGGCTGCTATACCGGGCGGCTTCGGCACGGGCAAGACCATGACACAGCACCAGCTTGCAAAATGGTGCGATGCTGATATCATCGTATACATCGGCTGCGGCGAACGCGGCAACGAAATGACTCAGGTTCTTGAAGAATTTTCCGAACTCGTTGACCCGAGAACGGGAAAGGCTCTTACCGACAGAACCGTGCTTATCGCGAATACATCCAATATGCCTGTTGCGGCTCGTGAAGCTTCGATATATACCGGCATCACACTTGCGGAATATTACCGTGATATGGGTTATCATATCGCGATCATGGCCGACTCGACCTCGCGTTGGGCAGAAGCCCTCCGTGAAATAAGCGGCAGACTTGAAGAAATGCCTGCCGAAGAAGGCTTCCCTGCATATCTTCCGTCAAGAATTTCAGAATTCTATGAACGAGCAGGCTATGTTCGCAATCTCAACGGTTCGGAGGGTTCTGTTACCATTATCGGTGCGGTTTCTCCGCAGGGTTCGGACTTCTCCGAGCCTGTTACGCAGAACACAAAGCGTTTCGTAAGATGCTTCTGGGCGCTCGACAAGGCTCTTGCTTATGCGCGTCATTATCCTGCTATCAACTGGAACGACAGCTATTCGGAATATATGGACGACCTCAGCGAATACTACGAGGAAAACGTAAACCCCGAATTTATGAAGTGCCGTCTTGAAATAACCAAGATACTTCACGAAGAAAACAAGCTTATGGAGATCGTAAAGCTCATCGGTTCGGACGTTCTTCCCGAAGACCAGAAGCTTATCATCGAAATCGCGCGAGTTGTCCGTGTAGGATTCCTGCAGCAGAATGCTTATCATAAGGACGATACCTACGTTCCGCTCGAAAAGCAGTACCTTATGATGAAAGCTATACTCTGTCTTTACGAAGAGTCGAAAAAGGCTGTCGCTTCGGGCGTGACTGCTGCCGCTCTTCTTGAAACGGGACTTTTTGAAAAGGTCATCAAGGTAAAATACGATATACCTAACGATAAACCCGAAATGTTCCGCCTGCTGAATGTTGAAATTGAGCAGGGAATAAAGAAACTTGTTCAGGAGGTCGTTTGATATGGGCTTACAGTATGTAGGATTGAAAGAAATTAACGGACCTCTTGTTGTCCTCGATAATGTTGACAATGCTTCGTTCGATGAAGTCGTTGAAATTCGTCTTGACGACGGCACACAGCGACTTGGACGAGTTGTTGAGATTTCGGGAAAGCGAGTTGTTCTTCAGGTCTTTGAGGGAACAAAGGGACTTTCAATGACCAATACACGCACAAAGTTCACGGGAAAGCCGATGGAGCTTGCACTTTCGAGCGAGATCCTCGGCAGAGTTTTCAGCGGCGCAGGAAAGCCTATCGACGGTCTTGGAGATATTTTCCCCGAAAAGACAGCCGATATCAACGGTCACCCGCTCAACCCCGTTTCCCGTACATATCCGAGAAACTATATCAACACGGGTATCTCCTCTATCGATGCGCTTATGACGCTTATCAGAGGTCAGAAGCTCCCTATCTTCTCGGGTTCGGGTCTTTCGCACAATAAGCTTGCCGTTCAGATCGTTCGTCAGGCTAAGATCGCCGAAGATAACGGTCAGGGCTTCGCTGTTGTTTTCGCTGCAATGGGCGTTAAGAACGACGTTGCCGACTACTTCCGCAGAAGCTTTGAGGAAAGCGGCGTTCTTCAGCGAGTTGTAATGTTCCTTAACCTCTCGAACGACCCTATCATCGAGAGAATCCTTACGCCGAGATGTGCGCTCACAGTCGCAGAATATCTTGCGTATGAAAAGAATATGCATATCCTCGTTATCCTTACGGATATGACTTCCTATGCCGAAGCTGTACGTGAGTTCTCCTCCTCAAAGGGAGAAATTCCTGCAAGAAAGGGTTACCCGGGATACCTTTATTCCGACCTTGCTTCTATATATGAACGTGCAGGCGTTATCAACGGCTCGGAGGGTTCTATCACGCAGATACCTATCCTCACAATGCCTAACGATGATATCACTCACCCTGTTCCTGACCTTACGGGTTATATCACAGAGGGTCAGATAGTTCTCGACAGAGGTCTTGAACAGTCGGGCGTTTATCCGCCTATCTCGGTGCTTCCGTCACTTTCACGTCTTATGAAAGACGGCATCGGCGAGGGCTATACAAGAGCCGACCACTCGGCAGTTTCCAACCAGCTTTTTGCCGCTTATGCAAAGGTAAGCGACGCAAGAGCACTTGCTTCCGTAATCGGTGAAGATGAACTTTCCGAGCTTGACAAGGCGTATATGCGCTTCGGACGTATGTTTGAGAAATACTTTGTATCTCAGGGCGAAGAGGAGAACCGTTCTATCGATGAAACCCTCGACCTCGGCTGGAATCTGCTTTCACTCCTGCCTAAGTCTGCTCTTGACCGTGTGGACGAGAAGCTTCTCGAAGAAAAATACAACGATAAAGCGGAAGAATTGTTCCAATAATGCAGAAAGAAACGAAAGGAGGCGGTCGGAATGGCTGAACAGGTTTTCCCGACTAAGGGCAACCTGCTTAATATGCAGAAATCGCTTGCGCTTGCACAGCTTGGCTATGAGCTTCTCGATAAAAAGAGAAATATCCTTATCCGTGAGCTTATGCAAATGGTCGATACGGCGAAAGAACTGCGTGAGAGTATCGGCGTGACCTATATCGAGGCGTATTCCGCACTCCAGATGGCGAATATCACGCACGGCGTTGTTGAAAATATCGCCGAGGGTATGCCCGTTGAAAATACGGTCAGCGTTTCTTACCGAAGCGTAATGGGCTGCGAACTTCCGAAGCTTTCGGTCGAAAAAAAGAAGCTTTCGCTTGATTACGGCTTTATGAATACCGACAGCAACGTTGACAAGGCTTATATCAGCTTCGTCAAGGTAAAAGAAATGACGGTAACGCTTGCCGAAGTCGAAAACAGCATCTACCGTCTTACGAATTCGATAAGAAAAACGCAGACGAGAGCAAATGCACTTCAGAATATCGTTATTCCGAAGTATCAGAGCACAGTCAAGTACATTTCGGGCAGCCTTGACGAAAAGGAACGTGAGGAATTCTCGCGAATGAAAGTCATCAAGGCACAGAAAATGCGCAAACGTGCAAAATACAGAGTTAAAAAGTAAAAAACGCTGTACGGCATTAAAAAAATACCGTACAGCGTTTCCTTTGTTAAAGGTATGCTTTGAGCCTGTCGATATACTGCTGCTCCTTGGAGAGAAGCTGTTTGGTTTCATTTTTCAGGCTGCCCGTTATCTCCTTTGCGGAGTTGAGAGCCTTGTTGATGTTGATTATCCCCATATTCGTTCCCTGAATGAGCATTTCCGCGAGGTGCTGCGATGAGCTGTCCGAAGCGGTCTTTACAGCAATGCTGATGCTTCCCATAGCCTTTGCGGCGGGAGAGATAGGCTTTCCTTTCATGTGAAGCACCTGCATCTGACGGCAGACAGTGTTATACTGTTTTTCATATTCCGAAAGCTGACGGCGAAGCTCTGTTCTCAGCGAATCATTCCGCACTGAGGGAAAGATCTGCCGTATCGCCGATGAACCCATTTCGGAATTCTGCAAAACAGCGGTCAAAAGCTTTTCTTTGTCAGTCATTTTATTACCTCTGCAAACCCCGTGTTTTTATTATTTGAACATCGTCAAAAAATATTTGTGCCAGATATTGAAAAAAAGTAAGAATTGTTGTATAATAATTTAAATGGGGTAAAATCAATATCTGAAAGGATCAAAATAAATGTCCGAAAACTTCAAAACGGAGAATATCTTTAAAAGAATTTTAAAAGGGATCGGCTACGGCCTTATCGCAGAATTTATGTCGATGTTTCTGGTGATATCGATGATCGCAATGAACGGAATGTTCGGCGGCTCGGTAGTGCTTAAGGTAATAATCGGTATCTGTACGCTTGTCCTCACGCTCGGACTTTATTTCAACTGGGCGTTCAATGCGGCGAAAAAAGACCGTGATGCCGTGACCTATCACAATGTTCCCTATGATAAGTATATGCCCGTGAAAATGGCTGTCGGCGGTCCGATAATTTCTATCGTTATGTATATAATTCTCGTACTGTCGAAAATAGGCGTTATCCGAGATATGTTCAACTTTTTCCTGCTTGCCAATCTTTTCACAGTACCGTTCGTTGACAGCTTCACATCGGAAAGGACTATTGAAGTTCTCTCGGTTTGGGGATTGCTTGGACTTGGACTGCTCGTCCTCAGCCAGTGTGCAGTCATTATTGTGACATATATTTTGACATATAAAGATGTGGATATAGTTAAATTTATGTATAAAAATTAAATTCATATAAATAAATGCAATAATTGTTGTAAAAATCAGCTAAGAAAATGTGCAATTTTTGTATTATCTTCCAATAAAAACGAAAAAATATTTACTAAAAAATTAATATGTGGTATAATATAAAAGTGAAATTCTCGACTTGAATGGATATCATTCTGTTATAATAAAAAGGGGCTATTATATGTCAGAATCTAAAAAAAGGCATTTAAAAACCGTTCAGAATAAGGTCTTATTTTATTTTATAATATCGCTTGCAGTGCTGCTCTTGGCTTTTGCTGTCATCGTTTTTATCCTTGCGAGCATAAAAACGGAAACGAGCAGTATGGTGATGATGAACAATTCCGCCAGTGTCATCTCCGATATCGTCAGGGATTATATGTCGCCGAAGCTTGATGCGGTAAAAACTGCCGCAGGGGAGAAGACCGTCGTTGATTTTCTCGGTGAAGGTGCGGAGAGCGAGCAGAACGCAAAGGAAAACAGCGATTTTGAAGCTGTTACCGAAATGCTTTACGATATGTCGGTTGAAAATGCCGATGTCGTTTCATCATGGGTGATATTTGAAAATGACAGAGCGCTTGTTTCCGATGAAGGAACATATATCGGTATGGAGGCACTTCAGCTTGACAGCCTTTACTGGTATAACGATATGTCTGTCCGCGGAATGAGCGATTATACATACTGCACACAGCTTTCAGCTTCGATGATCTATCCCGAAAAGGAAGTCGTTTCGATCATTGCCCCCGTTTATTCCTCCGAGAATATCATCGGATATATCGGAATGGATATCGAAAAGTCGGGACTTTCAAAGATCCTCGAGCAGTACACTCTCAGCAGCAGCTGCTACCCGATAATCACCTGCAACTACGGCAGCATCGTTTATTCCCCGTCAAGTAAGGAGTTTGCTGACAGTTATGATCTCAATTCAGCGCCCCTGCTCAATATTCTTGTCCAGTCATCAACGCTCGACAGTGGGCTTGACAGCTATTCAAACGGCATTGGCATACGCAATAAAACGTTTTTCGTAGTTGATAAGTCGGTCGTTCCGAACTGGAATATGGTCATTCTCTTCGATAAAGCAGCAATGGACGGCGGAGTTTACAGCATTTTCACAGGCTCGATAATCGTTCTTGCCTGCCTGCTCGTTCTGCTCGGAATATGTGTCAAGAACAAGCAGAAGTATGAATACAAGCTCCTCAATAAGATAACAGAATCTGTTGACAATATTTCCTCGGAAAATTTCAAATATGTTATCGATACATCTGTCGCCCCCGACAATAATCTTCTCAAAACTGCGGAACAGCTCAATAAAATCTCGTCAATTCTTGCTGCTAAGAATGAGATAATTCTCCAGTACAGCCTTAACGATACGCTTACGGGCATACCGAACAGAAACACGCTGTACTATCATCTTGAATCGATCATTAGCAGAAACAAATCGAACGAAACCATTTCGGACGGAAGATTCGCCATAATGTTCGTTGACCTTGACAACTTCAAGTGGCTCAATGAGAACCTCGGTCATAACTTCGGCGACGCAGTCCTTTGCACATTTGCAACTATGCTTTCTACTTCGCTCAGCAAAATAGGCAGAGTGTTCCGTTTCAGCGGCGACGAATTTATTGTAATTGTTGAATTCGGCGATGATTATCAGAAGATATACAAAGCCATCGACACTATGCAGGCGGCTTTTTCAAAGCAGATAAAGGTCATGTCCGACAATATCTATATCAAGTTCTCAGTCGGCGTTTCTATCTATCCCGATGATGATGATTCGGCGGATATGCTGCTTCGTGATGCCGATATGGCTCTCCATAAGGCAAAGGACAGCGGCAAGGACAGAGTTTCATTCTATACGAATGCCGCAAAGCGTCAGCATTTCAGCAAGGCGGCTATCTCACAGCAGATATCCGAAGCGATAAAGAACGGCGAGCTTTATCTCAATTATCAGCCTATCATTTCGAGCGATACCTGCGATATCCACGGCTTTGAAGTCCTCGTCCGCTGGGACAGTCCTGTTTTCGGACATATTCCGCCGCAGGAGTTCATCAACGTTGCTGAGGAAACGGGCGATATCGTCCAGATCGGTATGTGGATATTTGAAAGCGCCTGCCGATTCCTCAAAACGCTCTGCGAGAATTATCGTGACGACATAATTATGTCTATCAACGTTTCGCCTATACAGCTCAAAAGAGCGGATTTCCTCGATTCGATAAAGCACGTTATCGAGATAACACAGCTTGATACGAAAAATATTCAGGTCGAGATAACAGAATCAACGCTCATCGACTTTATCGATAATGACAACAGCGTTATCGAAGAGCTTAACAAAATGGGAATCTCGCTTGCTCTCGATGATTTCGGAACGGGTTATTCGTCACTCAACTACCTCAAGAATTTCCCGATAAAGTGCCTCAAGATCGACAAGTCATTCGTTGACGAGATCAACAATAATAAGCGAGATCAGGCTATCACTGACTCGATAATCGACCTTGTTCACAGCCTCGGCATCAAGACCGTTGCAGAGGGAATCGAAACTGTTGGTCAGTATAACTTCCTGAAGGATATGAAGTGCGACTACATTCAGGGCTTCCTTATGAGTAAGCCGCTCAATGAGGGAGATGCGCTCGAATTCGTTGAGCGTTATGATGATCTCCATAAACCAGACAAGTACATTATGGAAGAACACGAAAAACAGCTTGCCGTTGAGCGTGAAGATAAACTCAAACAGCAACAGCTGGCTCAGAAAAACGATACGCACAGCGAACTTGTTGACGGAACTATTTCAAAGTAAATTTATCGGTGTAAAGAGAATTTTCTTTACACCGATTTCTTTTTTACAAAGCCGCTTAAAAGCTCCTTTATCCCGATTATTATAATGAATCCGCCGAAAATTTTACCGAGTATTTCCGAGCCAAGATAGTCTGCAGCGAAAGCACCGAGAACGGCGAACGCAGTTCCTGCAATTAGCGAGGGAACTATCTTTTTCCATTCGATAAGCTTGTTTTTCGTGTGGATTATTACGGAAAGAAGCGCTATCGGTATAAAGTAGATAAGGTTGATGCCCTGCGCCGAAAGCTGAGGAAAACCTGCGAAAAACGTCAGATAAATTATAAGTATCATTCCGCCGCCAACGCCCATAGCGGCGAAAATTCCCGTCAGAAATGCGGCAATATAGCTCAGTATCATTTGAATATCATCCTTCCGCCTGCGATTATAAGGAAAATGCCGAAAATGATTTTCAGCGGCTTGGCAGGTATTTTTTTGAGAAATATGCTCCCGATGACAGCTCCGACAAGTCCGAACGGTATAAGCGGAAGTGCGTCATTGAAATCAAACGAGCCTTTAAACGCATAAAATATCACCGAAACGACCGACAGCGGCAGTGTGAGTGCAAGTGAGGTTGCGTGTGACTTTTTCTGTTCGATCTCCGCTTTTTCAAGCATCGGAACGGCGATAATTCCTCCGCCCGAGCCGAAAAGACCGTTCGCAAAGCCTGTCAGAGCGCCCAAAAATGAATAGAAAACCTTACCTTTTTTCTTCATAGCTTCAACTCCCAAAATGTATTTCTATTTTTAGCCGCAAAAATAGAAATATTCGGCTGAAAGAAAAAATGAAAGTAAATGGCATAAATTACCGATAATAATGTCAGTGTATTAATTGACTTTTTTCCGTCAATGATATATAATTATTATAAGATTTTTCATACGGAGTTATTTT
>OLGB01002416.1_pt1 | contig 19967 bp, 18 predicted proteins | sample 1605691 | NCBI WGS metagenome assembly OLGB01 (sample SAMEA3888925, study PRJEB22519) | human gut metagenome | biome: human gut; feature: human-associated habitat; material: faeces | place: Denmark | collected 2010 | reverse complement strand
AAGCTACCCAATGAAAAAAAACATATCAGGTCGAAAAAGAGCGTGTTCATTAACAAGGGGTCAACGTATTCTGGTAGTAATCGTCGTAATTTTATCAATTATTACCGGCTTAGTCTTTATATATAAGAGTTTGTTTGTAAAGCCTGACTTGACTGAAAAAACAGACGAATTAAATCAGCAAGACGTCAGTCCTAATAAAATCGACTGGGGAAATGGAATTCAACCCCAAATTGATGGAGCTCGAAAAAGTGATGAATATTATACCGTACTGGTTCTTGGCAGGGATACTGGTGGCGGCGGAAACACTGATACGATGCTTCTCGCAAGCTATGATGTAACCAACCAAAAAGCGACCGTCATGTCAATTCCAAGAGATACCATGGTAAATGTTTCATGGGATGTAAAAAAAATAAACTCTGTATACAATAGTTATGGGGGCGGCCAAGACGGCATTCAGGGTCTGTATAAGGAAATATCCCAACTTGTAGGATTTCAACCAGATTATCAGGTTGTTATAGAATGGGAGGCAGTTAGAAAAATCGTTGATGCAATCGGCGGTGTATATTTTGATGTCCCTTATAATATGGACTATCATGATTCCGCTCAAAATCTTGTAATTGAGCAAAAAAAAGGTTACCGTCTTTTGAATGGCGACGACGCAATGCAGGTCATACGTTGGCGGAAAAATGATGAGACAAGCCCATATGGCTATCATACCGGTATAGGAGATTATGGGCGAATAAAGGTGCAGCAGGATTTTCTCAAAGCTGTTATCGAGCAAATGTTGAAACCAGAAAATATACTGAATATTGGTAAGATTGTGCAAGTTTTTCAAGAATCCGTCGAATCTGACCTGTCTTTTCAAAATATGTTGTGGTTTGGGAAACAAGCTGCTTCTGGTGGGCTTTCTATAGATAACATTACTTTTTTGACGATGCCTTGGAAATCAGCTACGGCATGGAGTTACTATTACCACAGATATCTTGAGTATGTAGTGCCGATTCCTAATGAGTTGTTAGACATTGTGAATAATCAACTAAGTCCTTTTGTAAACGAATTTACCCTGAGTGACCTGGACATCATGTCAGTAAATGCAGACGGCTCCTTGCACTCTACAACAGGCCATTTAGAAGATAGCAGAGCAAGTAAACCGGTTTCCGTATCTGCAAGCACTCAGGATAACAAGCATGGAAACTCTAACTCGATAGAATCAGGAGCAAATTCTCCAGATAATAACACTTCTTCCCAATCCCCCAGCAATTCAAATACTCTCCCTGTTGATCCCAACAATTCTACAAATAGTGACTCTAATCCTAGTCCCACTATTCCTGATACTAATGAGGAAAGTAAACCTGACGAATCTCCAAAGGATACAATGGAGGAGGCCGGAGAAAATTCACCTTCGAAAAGCGAAGATGGCTCTTTTTCCATTATCTCTCCAGCTCCAATTTCATAATGCTCCCAGATACTATTTGATGCTTATGTAGATTGAGAGTGCATCTATGGATAAGATAGTAAAATCTCTTGGTGATGCCGAGTTTGAAATCATGCAGATTATTTGGACCTTTGATTCTCCAGTTTCATCAACTCGTATTCATGCGAAACTGCTTGAAAGAAGGAATTGGCATCTTTCGACGCTAATAACAGTCTTAGCAAGATTGGTTAAAAAAGGCTTTCTCTGCTGTGATCGTAGCACAGGTTCCAATTTGTATTCGGCATTAATTCAAGAAAGTGATTATAAATTAGAAGCCACAAAAGCATTCATTGATAAAATGTATGGTGGCTCTCTTAAGGAACTAATCTTAACACTATCTACCGCATCGCAGAGCTATGATAACTTTCTAGCTAATCCTAAGAAGCTATTGGACATTCTCACCGACCACAGCTAAGGCCCGGGCTGTGGTCTAAGAAACCTTCCCAATATGTATTTCACGGCAGATCTGGATCGCGACATAGTCATTCACTTCACGCACGAGGTTACATGTAATAGTGGACCCTATTAACTCTATATGTACGGAACCTATGAGAGCGGTATCTGACTAAGAATAGATCATCATGTTTTAAGCGGCGGTCAATATCTGATCGCCGCTTATTCTCTGATATCGCACGTAAAGAACTGCAACGTATATCCGCACATTGAATCATTGGCGTATATGCGGCTTGAATAAGGGAAGAATAATACGTCCTGGTGGACAGCACGTTGCACCTCCTGTCTCTCCCGGCTGAGGGATACTGGTCGGCTGAATGCCCGGTGCGAATGCTTTGGGAGGCCATCAGATGATGGAGCTAGAAACCCCGCTGTAACTTGTTCAAAAGAGAGGTGCAATACTGGGTGTAGCTTGCCAGATAATCAACAGCCCGGGCATACTCACTCCCGTCCACATCCGGGAACCGAGTCCAGCTGTCGTTTACTCGGTCCTCTGCTCCCAGCAATGTATACAGCATCAGCGCCATCTCGCCCCGGGTCAGGGAATCGTCTGGGCGAGTCTTATCTCCGTCCGTCGGGAGGTACGACAAGTGTCTGGTGCGCTGGGTCACCGACCTCCGCCATACCTTCGCCACCCTGGCCCTCCAGAACGGCGTAGACATCAAGACGGTGTCCGCCATTCTGGGCCACTACGACGCAGGATTTACCCTGCGGGCCTACACCCACACTACTCGCCAGAAACAGGACGAGGCAGCCCAGACCATGGGCAACCTCATGGCGCAGGTGAGATAACGACCTCAAAGGAAAGCAAAACAGCGCACCGGGCAGGAACTTCCCTGCCGGTGCGCTGCGTTTTTTCACCCGTACCCAAAGGGCATGAGCTGGCAGTAACCGGCAAAGCCGCTAACTGCCAGCCAATGTGGGTCACAGTGTGGGTCAGATTTTTTCACTCGCTGGAAGTTATAACTTTTTGCATAGCAAAACACCCCGAAAACAATCGTTTTCGGGGTGTTTTGTGGAGCTAGTGGGGTGACTCGAACACCTGACCTGCTGATTACGAATCAGCTGCTCTACCGACTGAGCTACACTAGCATCAATATTCATTTAAGCGGAGGCACTTTTAGGCGAAGGAAAGTATAGCATATTTTACACGTAGCGTCAACACCTATTTCCCGGGCTACTGGTTCCGCAAATCCCACCCCTTTTTGATTACAAATTGTATTTTTGCATCTTTTCCTGCAATTTTCCCTCTGTCATTTTGTAGATTTTTTGTTCTTTCACAGAAAAAAGCATTGATCCCCTCTCATGAAAGCGCCTGTTTTACCCTGTTTCAGTCGACATTTTTTGTGGTTTTTCCCGATCATTTTTTCTATTCTCTTTGCTTTTTCCACCAAATTACATTTACATAATTTTTTTAATAACCAGGCACTACAACGAGTTATTCACATTTTCCACAATGTTTTCAACATCTAATTTTCCTTTTATTTTCAATATAATTTTCAATTTTTTCTAAAATATGGAATTCGCTCTATTCCTCTTTTCTCCTTCTGAAAAATTGCCAATTATTTTACATAATATTTTTTGCTTCTTGACTTTCTCCATATTCTTTTTCGTTTTCCTCTGGACATCTCTTTTTTGCATCGCTTTTTCGAATGGTCTGCAAAAAAAGCAGGAATTCTGTCTTTTCCGGCTGCCGTTCCGGGCAAAAAAACAGGCGGCCAAACGGCCGCCTGTTTTATTCGGAGATGTCCCGGGTGGCATAGGCGTTCAATTCCATGCCCGCCGTGTGGCCCGCCAAGTACTCATAGTACCCCTGGGCGCCGATCATGGCGCCGTTGTCGCCGCACAGCCGCAGGGGCGGCAGATACAGCTTGTACCCCGCTTTGGCGCAGGCCCGCTCCAAGTCTCCCCGGATCACGGAGTTTGCCGCTACGCCGCCAGCGGCGGCAATGATGGTACGGCCGCTCCGGCGGGCTGCTTCCATGGCCCGGGGCACCAGAGTGTCGCTGACAGCCTGGGCAAAATCCCGGGCCAGGGCCGCCCGGTCCAGTTCCTCCCCCACCTGCTGGGCATGGTGGGCCAGGTTCACCACCGCCGTTTTCAGTCCGGAAAAACTCATGTCCAGCTCCGCCCCGTCCACATGGGCGTGGGGCAGATGGTACACGCCGCCCTGAGACTGCTTGGCCAGGGCATCCATGGGGGCGCCGCCGGGATAGGGCAGGCCCAGCACCCGGGCCGCCTTATCAAAGCATTCCCCTGCCGCGTCATCCCGGGTGGAACCCAGGATCTCCATATCCGTGTAATCCCGCACGTCCACGATCAGCGTGTTGCCGCCGGAGATGGCCAGAGCCAGGAAAGGCGGCTCTAGCTCCGGAAAGGCCAGATAGTTGGCGGCGATGTGGCCCCGGACATGGTGAACCGGGATCAGGGGCACGCCCAATGCGCAGGCCACGGACTTGGCAAAGCTCAGTCCCACCAGCACGGCGCCGATGAGGCCAGGGGCGTAAGTGACGGCCACGGCGTCGATGTCCGAGCGGGTGCAGCCCGCGTCCCGCAGGGCCTGCTCCGTCAGGGCGCAGATCACCTCCACGTGCTTGCGGGATGCGATCTCGGGCACCACGCCGCCGTACAGCGCGTGCATATCCGCCTGGGAGGCAATGGCGTCAGCGAGGACCGTACGCCCATTCTCCACCACCGCCACAGCGGTCTCGTCGCAGGAGGACTCAAACGCCAGGATCTTCATGGTTTCGTCATCTCCTCATTCGTTCCATGCCACTTTATCCAGCGGCGCTGCATCAGGCTGCCGGGGAATGCGGACGTATTTCGCATATTTCTCCGGGGAGAACCTGCGCAGATAAATCGTTCTGTGCGCCTCCATAAGCTGCTGATCAGGCAGCGGCTCCGCCGACCAGTACAGAGTTTTGTACGGCACGCCGAACATCTCCGTATCATATCCGGCAATCCGGGCGCCATTGCGGTCGTAAAAGCCAAGGCGCCGTTCCGCCATAGCCGGGTCCGGCGCAAAACGAGGTTCCTCGCTCTCTCCGAGGATCACGGTTCCCCGCTCCTTCTCCTGCATTTTCTCCAGAATCAGTGCGCCGGTCCCTCCGTTGCGGTAAGCAGGGCTCACGCACAGATAGTCCAGCAACGCCCAGCCGGGCTCCCCCAGCCACAAAAAGCACTCTCCGATGATCTTGTCCCCGTCAAACAGACACCAGGGGCGATAGACCCCATCATCCAGCATCCGGCGGATAATGTGCAGCGGCTTCAGCTCCGCCGCAGGAAAGGAAACCCGCAGGTCCCGCTCATACACCATCTCCAGCTGCTCCAGATTCGGCAGTCTCAGTTCCATAGTCAAACTCCTTCGTCATGATGATGGCATCCTCCCTGGGATGCTCGTAGTAGTTCTTTCGCCGGCCCACGGAGCGGAAGCCCAGCTCTCCGTACAGGGCGATGGCCCCGTAGTTGGAGGAGCGGACCTCCAGGGTCAAAAAGGCCAGACGGTTGCCCCGGGCAAAGTTCATAAACACATCCAGCAGCTGATGGGCCACGCCCTGGCGGCGGTACTCCGGCCGCACGGCGATGTTGGTGATGGTGCCCTCGTCCAGCACCACCTGGAGCCCGGCATACCCGGCCACCCGGCCCGCATCATCCAGGGCCACCAGAAAGGCGGACAGGGCGTTGTCCAGCTCCTCCGCCAGCATGTTCCGGGACCAGGGGTCCGGGAAGCAGATCCGCTCCAGCTCCGCGATCTCATCCAGGTGGTCCGCCGTCATGGGCACCACCCGCACGTGCATTGCTTGTCTCATTGTTGATTCCTTTCCGCCTCCGGCGACGCCGAGGCACGGATGTACAGGGCGATGCCGCCCACGACGGCGGCGCCGCCCAGAAGGGTGGCCCCGCCGGGGCGCTCGCCGAAGATCAGCAGGCCCCACACCGCCGCCAGCACCGGCTCCAGCAGCTTGGCGGTGGAGATAAAGGCCGCGGGCAGGTACTTGAGCCCCCAGCTGAACACGTTGTGGCCCATCAGGGTGCAGCACACCGCCATGCCCAGGGCCGTCAGGAAGTTGACGCCGCCGTGACCCGTCACCGGCGTGCCGCTCACAAGGGCCGCCGCCAGCAGCGAGGCCGACGCGGACAGATACACCAGGAAGGTGTACACCTCCGTGGACAGTCTCCGGCGGCAGACCGCGCCGATCATGGTGTAGACCGCCACCGCGGCCGCGCCGGACAGGGCGATCAGGTCCCCCGTCAGGGCGCCGCCTCCGGCGCTGTCCCCCATGGCCACCACGGCCGCACCGCAGAAGGCCAGTGCCACGGCGGCCCATGCCTTTCCCGGCAGCCGCTGGCCCAGCACCGCCGCGGAGGCCAGGGCCACGAACAGCGCCTCCGTATCCACCAGCACCACCGCCGCGGCGATGGAGGTCCGCTCCAGAGCCGCGAAGTAGGCGGTGAAATGGAGACCCAGAAACACTCCGCTGACCAGGCACAGCGCCACGTCCCGGCGGGTCAGGGCCGCCAGCTCCCGCCGCCGAACCAGGACCGGAACGGCCATGATGGCGGTGGAGAGGACCATGCGGTACAGCGCCAGCACCAGGGCCGGAGCCGTGGACCAGCGGGTGAACACGGCGGAGAGGGACGCCCCCGCCACGCCCAGCAAAATCACCAGCTTTTTCATCCCGTCGCCTCCAGGATCGCGGAGGCGGTCTCCTCCGCCGTCAGGGCAGTGGTGTCCAGCAGCCGGACGCCCAGGGCGCCGTACAGCGGCAGGTAGGCGAGGCTCCGCTCCAAAGCGTCCGGGGTGCGCAGTCCGGCGGCCACGTCCCTCTCCAACCGGGCCGTCAGGTCCTCCGGGGAACAGGTCAGCGCGGTCTTTACCACGGTGCAGCCGCCCGTGTCCAGCCGGGACAGCAGCTCCTCCCAGATCTCCCGCCGGTGCAGAACCCAGCAGAAGAGCACATGGTCATAGGCGGAGCAGCGGAGGAAGTTGTTCAGTACATGGGCGATGTTGTCCAGCACCATGGCCTTCGTCTCCTCCGTCACCTGGAAGGGATGGGCGTCCCAGCACCAGTCCCCGTCCAGGAACACGCTGCGCTCCAGCCTCTTTTGCAAACACCGGCAGGCGGCCGTCTTGCCCACACCCATGGGCCCGCCGATGAGATACAGACGCTTCATCCCTTGGCCTCCAGCCAGTTGCGGCCCCAGTGGGCCTCCGCCGTCAGGGGCACGGAGAGGGAAACCACCCGCTCCATCTCCTCCTCCACGGCACGGGCCACAGCCTCCGCCTCGGCCTCGGGGCACTCCACGATCAGCTCGTCGTGGACCTGGAGCACCAGCCGGGCGGCGGGGTGCTCCGCCTTCAGCCGCTTCCACACGGCGATCATAGCCAGCTTCATGATGTCCGCCGCCGTGCCCTGGATGGGCATGTTCAGCGCCACCCGCTCGCCGAAGGAGCGGAGATTGAAGTTGGAGGACTTCAGCTCCGGCAGCTCCCGCCGCCGGTGGAAGATGGTCTCCACATAGCCGGTCTCCTTGGCCTTTTCCACCACGGCGTCCATGTACCGGCGCACGCCGGGGAAGGTGGCGAAGTACGCCTCCATATAGTCCTTGGCCTCGGCCACGGTGACACCGATGTCCTGGCCCAGGGAGAATGCGGAGATGCCGTAGACGATGCCGAAGTTCACTGCCTTTGCCCGGCGGCGCATCTCTGCGGTCACGTCGGCCGGGTCCACGTGGAACACCTTGGCCGCCGTCTCGGCGTGGAAATCCCCGCCGGAGCGGAAGGCGGAGCGCATGGCCTCGTCGCCGGAGATGTGGGCCAGGAGCCGCAGCTCGATCTGGGAGTAGTCCGCGTCCACCAGGACACAGCCCTCGGCGGGAATGAACATCCTCCGGATCTCGCTGCCCAGGTCCGTCCGGGTGGGGATGTTCTGGAGGTTGGGCTCTGTGGAACTGAGGCGCCCGGTGGCCGTCACCGTCATCTGGAAGGAGGTGCGGATCCGGCCGTCGCTGTCCAGCGCTTTCAGAAGGCCGTCGGCGTAGGTGGATTTGAGCTTGGCGAACTGCCGGTACTCCAGCACCGCCCCCACGATAGGCGCCTCGTAGCGGAGCTTTTCCAGCACGTCGGCGTTGGTGGACCAGCCGGTCTTGGTCTTTTTCCCGTGGGGCAGGCCCAGCTTGCCGAAGAGGATCTGGCCCAGCTGCTTGGGGGAGTTGATGTTGAATTCCTCGCCGGCCATGTCGTAGACGGCCTTTTCCTGGGCGGCGATGCGGGCGGAGAGCATTTCGCCGAAGGTCACCAGAGCCCCCTTGTCCACCCGGCAGCCGGTCTGCTCCATCTCCGCCAGTACCCGGCACAGCGGCAGCTCCGCCGTCTCAAACAGCTCCCAGAGCCCCTTCTCCCGGAGCCTGGGCGCCAACGCCTGGTACAGGCCGTCCACGGCGGCGGCGTAGCTGTCGAAGCTGGCCTCCGCGGCGGCCGCGTCCCCCAGCAGGGAGAAGGCGTCCTTGTCCAGGTACGCCGGCTTGGGCAGCTCCGCGTTGAAATAGGCCACGTACAGCCGCTGGAGATCGTAGCTGCCCGCCGTGGCGTCCAGCAGATAGGCCGCCAGGGCCGTGTCGAACACGAAGCCCCCGGCGGGAAGTCCGTTTTCCAGCAGCAGGCCCATCAGGTCCTTCACATTGTGGGAAACTTTTTTGATATCGGCGGAGAACAGGGCGCCCAGCAGGGCGTTCCAGTCCCCCTGGTACTTGTCGAAGAACAGTTCCGCCGTCACGGCGCTGTCCGCCCCGGTCCCGCAGACCACCGACACGCCGGTCAGGTCCGGCAGGGCCAGCAGCGACACATGGTCCGCCTGCCGCCAGAGGTCCAGCAGTTTTTCCGCCTGTCCGGGCTCCGTCACCTGCTCCACGGTCACAGTGAAGTCCGCGGGCGCCTGCGCCGCTTCCGGCGCCGCCTCCGCCGTCAGGCCCAGCTTTTCGATGAGCTTGGTGAACTCCAGCCGCAAAAACAGCGGGTACGCCTCCGGCCCGGGAGCGCGGACCAGGTTGTCCTGGGGGCGGAAGTCCAGCGGCGCATCGGTGACGATGGTGGCCAGCCAGTAGGAGTGCCGGGCGCTCTCCTCCCCCGCCGCCAGCTTCTTGATCGCGGCGGGCTTGGCCTCCACATCCGGCATGGCGGCATACAGCGCGTCGATGCTGACATACTTCTGGATGAGATCCATGGCGGTCTTTTCCCCCACGCCGGGGACGCCGGGGATGTTGTCGGAGCTGTCCCCCATGAGGGCCTTGAGGTCGATCATGTGGATGGGATCGAAGCCATATTGCTCCCGGAAGGTCTCGGGGGTCATGTCCTTGGTGGTGGTCTGCCCCATGCGGGTGGAGACCAGCTTCACCTTGGTATGGTCGGTGATGAGCTGGAGGCTGTCCTTGTCGCCGGTGACCACCACGCAGTCCCAGCCGTCCGCCTCGCACCTGCGGGAGATGGTTCCGATCAGGTCGTCGGCCTCCCAGCCGGCCAGCTCGTAGCGGGGGATGTTCAGCGCGTCCAGGGCCTCCTTCAAAACCGGCACCTGGACCCGCAGCTCCTCGGGCATGGGCTTGCGGGTGGCCTTATAGGCGGCGTCCGCCGTGTGGCGGAAGGTGGGGGCGTGGACATCGAAGGTGACGCACACTGCGTCGGGCTGCTCCTCCTCCCGCAGCCGCAGCAGCGTGGTGAAAAAGCCGAACACGGCGTGGGTGTACAGCCCGTCCCGGGTGGTGAGCGGCCGGATGCCGTAGTAGGCCCGGTTCAGGATGCTGTTGCCGTCGATGACCATGAGCTTCATGATGTGCGCCTCCCCATTGGAATTTCACAGATATTATAGTATACCCCATCCGGCGCCCCAGCGCAAGGCATTGCGGCACGCTTCCGGACATGGTACAATGCCGGAGAACAGAACGTGTGGAGGGTTAATCATGGGCAGTGTGATCCTGTACGGCAGCCAGTACGGCTCTGCCAGACGATACGCGGAGGCGTTTTCCCGCATGACGGGTTTCCCCGCGGCCAGCTTCGGGGACGGTGCGGACCTGTCCGCCTGTGAGCGGGTCATTTACTTCGGCGGGCTGTACGCAGGTGGGGTCAAGGGCCTGCGGCAGACCGCCGCGGCGCTGCCGCCGGACACCGCCATGGTCATCGTCACCGTGGGCCTTGCCGACGTGTCGGACCCGGAGAACATCCGCTCCATCCGGCGCTCGGTCCGCCGCCAGGTGCCGCAGCGCGTCTGGGACCGCGCCATCCTGTTCCACCTGCGGGGCGGCATCGATTACAGCCGCCTGAGCCTCCGGCACCGGGCCATGATGGCCCTGCTGTACCGGCAGGTCAGCCGCCTTCCGGCGGAAAAGCAGACCGCCGAGACCCGGGGGATCCTGGAGACCTACGGAAAGGCGGTGGACTTTTTCGACAGCGGCGCCCTGCTGCCCATTCTGGAGGCCGTCCGCTGACCGCCGGGTCCCGTCTTGACGAACGGCGGATTTCTGATACACTGGATCCAGCACGGCCCGCCCGTTGGGCCCCGCAAAGGAGAGACCATGAAACACCACAACACCATTCTCAAAGCCGCCCGGGCCCTGGAGCTGGCGGTGGCAGCCGTCATCCTGGCGGTGATCGTCTGCGGCGGCGCGCTGCTGCTGTGGAGCACCGGCAAGACCCTGCTGACCGCCCCCGCATCCTTCAGCCTGGGGAATTTCTTCTCCAGCGCCCTGCTGCTGGTGATGGGGCTGGAGTTCGTCAAGATGCTGGCGCTGCACTCCGCCGCGGCCGTCATCGACGTGCTGCTGTTCACCATCGTCCGGCAGATGATCATCAGCCACAGCGGCGCGTTGGATACGCTGCTGGGCGTGGCCGCCGTGGCGGTCATCTTCGCCGTGAAGAAGTTCCTCCGGACCCCGGAGGGTGAGGAACACCCGGAATGCTGAAAAAGACGAGAGATACCCGACATTTGGGCATCTCTCGTCTTTTTTCCTTTATGTCCTGGCCAGCTTCCTCCGGGCCGCTGCCGTGATCCGGGCGCCGGCCCAGCCCAGCACCGCGCCCAACAGCGCGCCGCCCAGCACGTCGGTGGGCCAGTGGACGTAGAGGTAGAGCCGGGACAGGGCGATCACTACCGCCAGGGCCAGGGCCGCCCACCGCAGCCACCTGGGCGCGCCGCCCGCCAGGGCCAGGGCCGTCACCGCCGTGAAGGAGGCCGCGGTGTGACCCGAAGGGAAGGAGGCGTCCCCCGGCGGCGGGACCAGCAGGTCCACGGCGGTATTCACCGCGCAGGGCCGAATTCGGCCCACCAGGGGCTTTAAAAAGCCGTTGCACACCGCCAGGTCCAGCACCAGAGCCAACGCCACGCAGACTCCCGCCCAGCGGTATTTTTTTGTCAGCAGCAGCACCGCCGCCAGCAAAATCCAGATCTCCCCGTGGTCGCTGAGCCGGGTGATCGCGGGCAGCACTGCGTCCAGAAAGCCGCATCGCAGCGTCTGCTGGATCCAGTCCAGAATGGCAAGCTCCACTGCCTGCATATCCTCTCTCCTTTCCCAATTCCCGGCGCGCGAAGGCCGGGCTGCGGTCAAAATCCGCGCAGATTGCGGTTATTATAGCACAGCCCCGCCGGCACGCATAGGGAAATTTCGCCGCAGAATATACAAATTTTGCATCTTTGCCGGCAATGGCAGTTGACACCGCCTCCGGAACATGATAGGATACCCTCAAAATTGGATCGCTGAGATAGAGGCGCGAGGTCCATCAGTACCCCACGGCAAGGCCAGGCAGCCGCCGCAGGGAAAAGGGGACATCGCCGAAGTGCTTCGGACCTGCCTGGGTCCGGGGTGCTGGGCCGTCGGGAAAGACCCGCCGGACTGTCACAAACCTTTGTGAAGCGCTATCAATGGCTGTCGTCGGAATCACTGCGTCATTCCGCCTTCTCCATGGACCGCTTGACAGAGCGGTCCATTTTTTCGTCCCCTCCCCCCACGGCGGCAGCGGAGGAGACGGCGCGTCCCGCCGCCGCAAAATCCGGAAATTGGAAAGGTGATTGAAATGAAGAAGTTTTTGACCCTGCTCATGGCCCTGGCCATGACCCTGTCCCTGGCCGCCTGCGGCGGCAGCGGCGACACTGCCGCTGAGGACACCACCGCTGACGCCGAGACTGAAACCAGTTCTGAGACCGGCACCGAGACCGGTGAGATCGCCTCCGGCGTGGAGGACGGCGTGCTGACCATCGCCATGGAGTGCGCCTACGCCCCCTACAACTGGACCCAGAGCGACGACTCCAACGGCGCCGTGCCCATCAAGGACTCCAGCGAGTTCGCCAACGGCTACGACGTGATGATGGCCAAGAAGATCTGCGAGGCCAACGGCTGGGAGCTGGAAGTGGTCCGCACCGACTGGGACTCCCTGGTGCCCGGCGTCCAGTCCGGCATCTATGACGCCGTCATCGCCGGTCAGTCCATGACCACCGACCGCATGGAGCAGGTGGACTTCGCCGGCCCCTACTACTATGCCTCCATCGTCTGCGTCACCAAGTCCGACAGCGCCTTTGCCGGCGCCCAGGGCATCAGCGATCTCTCCGGCGGCTCCTGCACCGCTCAGATCGCCACCATCTGGTATGACTCCATGCTGCCCCAGATCGAGGGCGCCCAGATCCAGCCCGCCGCCGAGACCGCTCCCGCCATGCTGATGGCCCTGGAGACCGGCACCGTGGACTTCATCTGCACCGACATGCCCACCGCCATGGGCGCCGTGGCCGCCTATCCCGACATGAAGATCCTGGACTTTACCAACTCTGACGACAACTTCGCCGCCGACGAGGGCGACATCAACATCGGTGTGTCCGTGATGAAGGGCAATACCGTCCTCAAGGACGCCATCGACAGCGTGCTCTCCACCATGACCGTGGATGACTTCAACGCCATGATGGACGAGGCCATCGCCATCCAGCCCCTGAGCGAGGGCTGAGCCCAACGCTGATCCCCGAGGCGGGGGACGTCTGCGCGTCCCCCGCCTCGAGACCCGTCGGAGGGGGGACCGCTTCCCGGCCCCTCCTCCGATGCGCCTCACACATCATATTAAAAAGGAAGGGAGCCCTCCCTCATGGATCGATTCGTACAACTGGGCGCCGACATCGTCAAGCTCTGGCAGCGGTGCGGCGGCGACTATCTCAACGGCATCAGGAACACCATTGTCCTGGCCCTGGTGGCCACAGCCATCGGCTGCATCATCGGCCTTGTCTGCGGCATTTTGAACACCATCCCCTGCGCCAAGAACGACCCGCCCGTCAAGCGCTTTGTCATCAAGCTGATCCGGGCCATCGTGCGGATCTACGTGGAGGTCTTCCGCGGCACGCCCATGATGCTCCAGGCGGTGTTCATCTACTACGGCCTGCCCTATTTCACCAACAACGCGGTCCAGTGGCCAAGCGTGTGGGCGGCGGCAATCCTGGTGGTGTCCATCAACACCGGCGCCTACATGGCCGAATCTGTCCGTGGCGGCATCATCTCCATCGACCCCGGCCAGACCGAGGGCGCCAAGGCCATCGGCATGACCCACGTGCAGACCATGACCTCTGTCATCCTGCCCCAGGCCATCCGCAACATCATGCCTCAGATCGGCAACAACCTCATCATCAACATCAAAGACTCCTCCGTCATGTTCATCATCTCCTTCACGGAGTTCTTCGCCGCCCACCGGGGCGCCGTGGGCGCCACCTACCTGTACTTCCCCTCCGCCACCATCGAGATGGTCGGCTACCTGACCATGACGCTGATCGCCTCCTTCCTGCTGCGGTGGGTGGAGCGGCGCATGGACGGCAGCAGCGACTACGAGCTGGTCCAGGACGATCATCTGACCATGGCCGCCGGGACGTACAGCCATCCGGACCGGGGCACGCCCTTTGACGAGCGGCACCTGGAGACCCAGCAGGAACAGCAGCAGCTGGACGCGGAGCATCGGGAGCGGACTCGTCAGGAACTCAAACACGGACGGAGCAGGGGGGATCGCTGATATGAACGATATGATTTTGGAGATCCGGCATCTGAGCAAGTCCTTCGGCTCCCATGAGGTGCTGCGGGACATCGATTTCTCCGTGGCCAAGGGTGACGTGACCAGCATCATCGGCGCCTCCGGCTCCGGTAAGTCCACCCTGCTGCGGTGCATCAACCTGCTGGAGACACCCACCAGCGGCGAGATCCTCTACCATGGCCGGAATGTGGCCAGCCGGGGCGTCAACGCCGCCCAGTACCGCTCCCATGTGGGCATGGTATTTCAGTCCTTCAACCTCTTCAACAACATGACGGTGCTGGAAAACTGCATGGTGGGCCAGGTGAAGGTGCTGAAGAAGAACAAGTCCGACGCCCGGGACAACGCCATGCGCTATCTCACCCAGGTGGGCATGGCCCCCTACATCAACGCCAAGCCCCGGCAGATCTCCGGCGGCCAGAAGCAGCGGGTGGCCATCGCCCGGGCCCTGGCCATGGAACCGGAGGTGCTGCTGTTCGACGAGCCCACCTCCGCCCTGGACCCGGAGATGGTGGGCGAGGTGCTGGACGTCATGAAGGCCCTGGCCCAGGAGGGCATGACCATGCTGGTGGTGACCCACGAGATGGCCTTTGCCCGGGACGTCAGCAGCCATGTGGTCTACATGAACCAGGGCGTCATCTGCGAGGAGGGCACTCCTGCCGACGTATTCGGCAACCCTCAGCGCCAGGAGACCCGGGACTTCCTCTCCCGTTTCCGCAAGAACTGAATCTCCCAAATACAGCAAGCGCCCCCGTCTGCCGGGATTTCGGCAGACGGGGGCGCTTTTTTTGGTGTCAGGCCGGATCTTCCGCCATGGTCTGCCGCAGCAGCTCCACAAACCGCCGCAGCGCCGGGGAGCCTCCCTCCGGCAGGTATACCGCCCCGAAGGACAGCGCCCGGCATTCGGGAATGGGAATATACCGCAGGCCCGGCAGGCGGGCGTGAGGATAGTCCGCCGTCACAGCGAAGGCGTAGCCGGTCTCCGCCAGGACCTCCATGGCCTCCTGGTGGTCGCAGAAGAGGATCTGGTCCGTCTCCCGTTCTCCTATGGCCTGGCTCTGGAAGCGGAAGATCGCCTGGGGACAGATGGGCGGGCGGCAGACGGCGATGCGCCCCGCCCGGTGCAGCTCTTCCAGAGCCACCTGCTCCCGCCCGGCCAGGGGGTGGTCCGGCGCGCAGGCGCACACCACCGGACAGCGGGCCAGCTCCCGGTACCGGGCCCGCTGGGGCGCGGTCTCCCGGAAGGAGAAGATCAGATCCACCTCCCCCTCCGCCAGGAGGTTTTCCAGGGAGTCGAAGGGGATCATCCGCAGCACCGGCAGCAGATCCGGCAGCTCCTGCCGCAGATGGCACAGAGTTGGCCGCAGCATCCGCAGCTCCGCGCTGTTGCGGCAGCCGATCAGCAGCCGCCTGGGGGTCTGGCGGGCCTCCTTCATCCGGACCCTGGAGATATCCTCCAGCTTCAGGATCTCCCCGGCGTACTGGGTGAACCAAAAGCCCTCCTGGGTCAGCCGGACGCTCTTGCTGGTCCGGTGGAACAGCTTCACCCCCAGTTCGTCCTCCAGGGCGTTGATTTGATGGCTGACGGCGGGCTGCGTGATCTTCAGATGCTCCGCCGCCCGTGAGAAATTCAGAAAATTCGCCACCGCCATAAAGCACTCCAGCTGGGTGGTATTCACTGGTCCGCACCTCCTCCGTCCCCGGCTCCCATCTGGAAGAAACCGAGTGAATGATAAACGTCTTTTATAGAATATAGCATATTTGAATTTCACAGGCAAGCCATACCGTGGTATAAACAGTACGGTACGAAATACTTTCGTTCCTAACGATTGGAAAAGAGGCGAGCACATGACTGCGGCGGAACAGCGCCGGCTCCTGCGGGAGAACCGGTGGATCTGCATCCAGATTGAACAGTACGGCAACCACTGTCTGGCCCACACGGGCCTCACCTCCGTCCAGGCCTACATCCTGCTCTATATCCTGCGTCACTCGGACCGGGGCACCTCCCTGACCGACATCCACCGGGAGTTCGGCTACTCCATGGGCACCCTGTCCGGGATGCTGAAGAGGCTGCGGGCCAAGGGCTACATCCGCTCGGCCCCCTGCGACGGAGACGACCGGCGCAAGCTCCTCTTCGGCACCGAGGAGGGACGGCGGATAGGACCAGGCCTGGAGGCAACCATAGCCCGGATGCAGGCGCGGCTGTGCGGCCGGCTGAGCCAGGAGGAGCTGGACACCCTGTCCCGGCTCCAGAGAAAAATGCTGGACAGTCTCTTGACCCTGCGGGAACAACGCGAAAAGGAGGACGCAACATCGTGAAAACTGTACTGCGGCAGCTGGGGCGCTTTAAGCGGGACGCCCTGCTGTGCATTGGCCTGTGTACCCTGGAGGTGGCCATGGACATCCTGCTGCCCTTCATCACCGCTCTGATCATCGACCGGGGCCTGGAGGCCGGCGACCTCTCCGCCGTCTACCGCTACGGCGCCGTCATGGTAGGCCTGGCCTTTCTGGGGCTGGTGTTCGGCGCCGCCGCCGGACGGTACGCTGCCAGCGCCTCGGCGGGCCTGGCCGCCAATCTCCGGGAGGCCATCTACGCCAACATCCAAACCTTCTCCTTCTCCAACATCGACAAGTTCAGCGTGCCGGGCCTGGTGACCCGCATGACCACCGACATCACCAACGTGCAGAACGCCTTCATGATGGTGATTCGCATTGCGGTCCGCTCGCCGCTGACTTTGGTGTTCAGCTATGCGATGTGCCTGCTCATCAGCCCCACGCTGAGCCTCACCTTCCTCATCGCCGTGGTGTTCCTGGTGGTGGTGCTGGGGTCCATCATGGCGGTCACCCTGCGGATCTTCACCCAGGTGTTCCGCCGGTACGACGATCTGAACGCCAGCGTCCAGGAGAACGTCTCCGCCATCCGGGTGGTGAAGGCCTTCGTCCGGGAGGACCACGAGAACGAGAAGTTCTCCCGGGCCGCCAAGGTCCTGCGGGACCTGTCAGTAAAGGCCGAGGGTTTGCTGGCCTTCAACAACCCCGCCATGATGACGGCGGTGTACTTCTGCATCATCATGGTCTCCTGGCTGGGCTCCCGCTTCATCGTGGGCGGCTCCATGACCTCCGGCGAGCTGACCAGCCTGTTCAGCTACGTCATGAGCCTGCTGATGAGCCTGATGATGCTGTCCATGGTGGTGGTGATGATCTCCATGTCCGCCGCCAGCGTCCGCCGCATCAGCGAGGTGCTCAATGAGCGGGCGGACCTGCGCCAGCCGGACGAGGCGGTGACGGAGGTGGCCGACGGGTCCATCGGCTTCGACCACGTCACCTTCTCCTACAAGCACGGCAGCGGCAAAAACGCCCTGGCCGACATCGACCTCCACATCCGCTCCGGTGAGACCATCGGCATCATCGGCGGCACCGGCTCCGGCAAGAGCAGCCTGGTGAGCCTGATCTGCCGCCTGTACGACGTGGACGAGGGCGCCGTGAAAGTGGGCGGCGTGGACGTACGCCGCTACGACACGGAGGTCCTGCGGAATCAGGTGGCCGTGGTGCTGCAGAAGAACACCCTCTTCTCCGGCACCATTCTGGACAATCTCCGCTGGGGCGATCCCGACGCCACGGAGGAGGCGTGCGTGGAGGCCTGCCGGGCCGCCTGCGCCGACGAGTTCATCGACCGCTTCCCCGACGGCTACCACACCCGCATCGAGCGGGGCGGCGCCAATGTCTCCGGCGGCCAGAAGCAGCGGCTGTGCATCGCCCGGGCCCTGCTGAAGCACCCCAAGGTGCTGATCCTGGATGACTCCACCTCCGCCGTGGACACCGCCACCGACGCCCGGATCCAGACCGCCTTTACTCAGAAGATCCCCGGCACCACCACGCTCATCATCGCCCAGCGGATCTCCAGCGTGGAGCACGCGGACCGGATCCTGGTGCTGGACGGCGGCCGGATCGACGGCTTTGACACCCACGAGAACCTGCTCAAGTCCAACGCCATCTACCGGGAGATCCACGACTCCCAGGTCAAGGGCGGCGGCGACTTTGACCAGCCCGCCTGAAAGGAGGAATCATTGTGAACGAAACGGCTTCCCGCCGGGGGCCCGGCGCCGTGCTGAACCGGGTCCTGCGGTATATGTTCCGCTACTACAAGCTGCCCTTTGCCCTGGTGGTGTGCTGCATCCTGCTCTCCGCCGCGGCCACTGTGGTCGCCGCCACCTTCCCCCAGACCCTGGTGGACGACTACGTGGTGCCCATGCTCTCCGGCGGCAGCACTGATTTCAGCGGCCTGGCCGCCGCCCTGGTCCGCCTGGCCTGCCTGATGGCGGTAGGCATCCTGGCGGCCTACGCCTACAACCGCCTGATGGTCACCATCGGCCAGGGCACCATGCTGCACCTGCGCCAGGACCTCTTCCGGAAAATGGAGGCGCTGCCCATCAAGTACTTCGACACTCACGCCCACGGCGACATCATGTCCGTCTACACCAACGACGTGGACACCCTGCGCCAGCTGATGGGTCAGAGCATCCCCCAGGTCATCAACTCCGGCGTCACCATGATCGCCACCCTCATCACCATGCTGGTGCTGAACCCTCTGCTGACCGTGATCTCCGTTCTCACCGCCGTTGTCATGCTGCTGGTGACCGCGTCGCTGTCCCGGCTGTCGGGAAAGTACTACATCCAGCAGCAGAAAAACCTGGGCCTGGTGGACGGCTTCATCGAGGAGATGCTGGACGGCCAGAAGGTTGTCAAGGTCTTCTGCCACGAGGAGGCCGCCATGGCGGACTTCCACAAGGTCAACGAGGCCCTGCGCCAAAGCGCCGACAAGGCCAACCGCTACGCCAACCTCCTCATGCCCATCAACGCCAACATCGGCTGGCTCAGCTACGCCCTGGTGGCCATTGTGGGCGCCGTCCTGGGCATCAACGGCCTGGCCGGCGTGACCCTGGGCACCGTCATCACCTTCGTGGGCCTCAACAAGAGTTTCACCCAGCCCATCACCCAGGTGAGCCAGCAGGTGAACTTCGTGGTCACCGCCGCGGCCGGCGCCGCCCGGGTCTTTGACCTGATGGACCAGGAGCCGGAGACGGACCAGGGCTATGTGGAGCTGGTCAACGCCAAGGAGGGCGCCGACGGGCAGATGAGCGAGTCCGCGGAGCGCACCAACGTCTGGGCCTGGAAGCACCCCCACCAGGCCGACGGCACCGTCACCTACACCAAGCTGGAGGGCGGCGTGGTCTTTGACGGCGTGGACTTCGGCTATGACGAGAACAAGCTGGTCCTCCACGACATCAGCCTCTGGGCCAAACCCGGTCAGAAGATCGCCTTCGTGGGCGCCACCGGCGCCGGCAAGACCACCATCACCAACCTCATCAACCGCTTCTACGACATCGCCGACGGCAAGATCCGCTACGACGGCATCAACATCAATAAGATCAAAAAGCCGGATCTGCGCCGGTCCCTGGGCATCGTCCTCCAGGACACCCACCTCTTCACCGGCACGGTCATGGAGAACATCCGCTACGGCAATCTGGACGCCACGGACGAGGAGTGCATCGCCGCCGCCCGTCTGGCCAACGCAGACGGCTTTATCCGCCGTCTGCCCGACGGCTACGACACCCAGCTCACCGGAGACGGCGCCAACCTCTCCCAGGGCCAGCGGCAGCTGATCGCCATTGCCAGGGCTGCCGTGGCAGACCCGCCGGTGCTGATCCTGGACGAGGCCACCAGCTCCATCGACACCCGGACGGAGAAGCTGGTCCAGGACGGCATGGACGCCCTCATGTACGGCCGGACCACCTTCGTCATCGCCCACCGGCTCTCCACGGTCCGCAATGCCGACTGCATCATGGTCATGGAGCAGGGCCGCATCATCGAGCGGGGCACCCACGACGAGCTCATTGAAAAGAAGGGCAGGTACTACCAGCTCTACACCGGACATCCGGCGGAGGAATCCGCCTGACGGGCACACCGCAAAGCGCGGCCCGGTCCCTTTTGGGACCGGGC
>OLGB01002412.1_pt1 | contig 20005 bp, 18 predicted proteins | sample 1605691 | NCBI WGS metagenome assembly OLGB01 (sample SAMEA3888925, study PRJEB22519) | human gut metagenome | biome: human gut; feature: human-associated habitat; material: faeces | place: Denmark | collected 2010 | reverse complement strand
CTACGTTAACCGATAGGGAAAAAGAAATCATACAGATGTTTTTCGGTATCGGACAACAAGAAATGACATTGGAAGAAATCGGCGACAAATTCGGTTTGACCCGTGAACGTGTACGCCAGATTAAAGAAAAAGCAATTAGAAGATTAAGACAAAGTAATCGTAGTAAATTGCTCAAGTCTTATTTGGGATAATAAGAAATATCAATTTCCGACAAATAGAAAGAATTAAAAACCGGTGGTCATATTATGATCATCGGTTTTTTTGTTTTTTTACCATAAAAGTGAAGATGAGCTGCGCTTTAGCATAAAAAAATGAATGAATTCATTTTATTTTGCTCTCGGTTTGCATTATCTTTGCCACCAACATATAACAAAAAACAGATTATGAAATACGTTCGTATACTTTTTGCCGTAGCGTTGGTTTTTATGGTATGCTCGGCATTCTCATTCAAAAAAGGAAAAGAAGGCAAGGAAAAGGCTGTGTATGCATTTGGTGTTGCTGCCTCTTTCAATGACACGGTAGTGTATTTTACTGATATCCAAGTGTTGGATAGTGTCAAGCTGGATAAAGGTGGTTTCCTGCCTAAACGTGATCTTTATACGTATCAGTTAAAGAATTACTTGGAATTTGATTTGAAATGTCCTGATTATACTTGCATGATTTATTTCTCTGAGAATAAAAAGAAGTTGGAGAAAGAGTCAGCAAAAGTAAAAGGTAAATATAAGAAGAATAAATCGATAGTGTTGATGCCTATCGACTCTGATGCATTCCGCTTCAAGAAGCCGGAAGAATAGTCGGCTTCACTTCCTTGCTGAAACAAGGAGTTATCCATTATTACTTGTAACCATGAGAACTAAACTTGATTTTCTTCTGTGGATTTGTTTTTTTGTATTGTTTGTGGCCTGTGAAGATCATCCACAGGAGCCGGATATCGTTGCTGTAACAAGCGTTACATTGAATGAGAGCGCCCTTTCGTTAAAAGAGGGGAGGAATGTGACTTTGTCTGCTACCATTACTCCGGATGATGCTACCAATCAGAATGTAATATGGAAATCAAGTGATCCGGATATTGCTACGGTTGATACCAATGGTAAGATTAGAGCTCTAAAACCGGGAACTGCTACGATTACTGTCATTACTGAGGATGGCGGGAAAACTGCTACTTGTACGGTAACGGTTGAACCGGGTGATCCACTTAAGAGTAGTCGCACGGTGCTAGTATATGTTGCTGCAGATAACACCCTTTCTGGATTTGCTTTACCGGACTTTGAGGAAATGAAGGTAGGTATGGCAAAAGTGGAAGATGTTGATGTGAATTTCCTGGTTTATATAGATAAAGGTGGATCTCCTCAGCTGCTTGAATTGAAAAATGAAAATGGGACAGTTGTAGAAAAGGTAGTAAAGACTTACTCTAGTCGTAATTCGGTAGGTGTATCTGAAACGCAGGAAGTCTTTGCAGCTGTTTTCTCAAATACTCAATATCAGGCTGATAGTTATGGACTGGTTTACTGGTCGCATGGTGACGGCTGGCTTCCTTATCCGTTAGGCGCTAATACCCGCTGGGTGGGGCAAGATATAGGTAACGGTGATAAGAGAATGAATATTTCTGAATTTGTCGAGATCTTGGAGACTGCTCCTCATTTTGATTTTATCCTGTTTGATGCTTGTTTTATGCAATCGGTAGAGGTCGCTTATGAATTGCGTGACTACACGGATTATTGTATTGGCTCTCCAACAGAGATACCGGGGCCTGGCGCTTCGTATGATGAATTAGTACCTGCTATGTTTTTTTCAGAAGATGCGGCAGTAGATATAGCCAAGGCTTATTATGAACCTTATGCAGCTAAATATGATGAGGGTAATGGAATTTCGAATACTAATTGGACCGGTGGTGCTTCTGTATGTGCTTTGAGAACCGAGCCATTAGTTGATTTGGCTGTCTTTACAAAGCAAATTTTACCCGGAACGGTTGATAATGCATCACTTCGTAAATCAGTATTTGATTATGATAAACGTCGTGGTTCTGATGGATATCAGGATGGACATGTAGGGTATTATGATCTGGTGGGCATGATGCGAATGATTACTGATGATAATGCTTATGAAGCATGGAAACAGATTTTTAATTCAGCTGTAGCATATTGGGTTACTACTCCTATGAACTTTTCTGGTTTTTCCCAGAGTATGTTCTCTATGGAAGGAACTAACGGTGTATCCTGTTATATTCCTTCGACTTCTAATACTGCCACTGATAAGGCATACCGTTCTACTGAGTGGTATACATCTGCCGGTTTCGAAAAACTCGGTTGGTAATTCTCGATTTTTAGGGTTGTTATATGATCTTTCGAGGCATAAATATGCCTTGAAACAAATGTTTGTGTACTTTCCTGTTAACTTATATCTTGCATTTATGAACTTTCTTCTTCTCTTTATGTTCCATGTTTTATGATAGTAATTATCTTGGTTATTGTACTGTTTTGCTGTGTTTTAACATTGTTTTCCATCGGAAACTATTTTATTTAAGAAAATATTATTTCCTTTGCACCATCAAAACTAAAATAAAGAAGTATGAAGTATATAATTATTGGAGGTGTTGCCGGGGGAGCTACAGCGGCGGCACGATTGAGAAGGGTAGATGAAAAGTCTGATATCCTTCTATTAGAGAAGGGAAAGTATATATCGTATGCAAATTGCGGTCTACCTTATTATATTGGTGGCGTGATTGACGAACGTGAGAAGTTACTGGTGCAGACGCCGGCTTCTTTCGGTCAGCGCTTCAGAGTGGATGTGCGTGTAGAGAATGAAGTGATTGCCATTCATCCGCAGAATAAAACCATTACGGTTCGTACGGTTGACGGAGGCGAATATGAAGAAACTTATGATAAGCTTTTGTTGTCACCGGGAGCTACTCCGGTCAGGCCACCGTTAGAAGGCATTGATTCAGAGGGAATCTTTACCCTTCGTAATGTTGAAGATACCGACTGTATTAAATCTTATCTCACAGAACATGCTGTAAAACGTGCAGTCGTAGTTGGTGCAGGGTTTATCGGCTTGGAAATGGCGGAAAATCTGCATCATGCAGGAGTCTCTGTATCTGTAGTGGAAATGGGCAATCAGGTAATGGCACCTATTGACTTCTCTATGGCTGCTCCTGTTCATCAGCATCTGGTTCAGAAGGGTGTTTCACTTTATTTGGAAGAAGGAGTAACCCATTTTCAGCGCACAGAGCAAGGTATTACAGTTTTCTTGAAAAGTGGGAAGACAATTCCGGCAGATATGGTATTGCTTTCTATCGGTGTACGTCCGGCAACTGCTTTGGCCAAAGATGCCGGATTAAAAATAGGAGAAGCCGGAGGTATCTGGGTGAATGAGTATCTGGAAACTTCTGAGAAAGATATCTATGCCGTAGGGGATGCAATTGAATATCCGCATCCGCTGACCGGAAAACCATGGCTTAATTATCTGGCTAATCCAGCCAATCGTCAAGGACGTATTGTGGCTGATAATATGGTATTTGGCAATAAAGTTTCTTATGAAGGTGCTATTGGTACTTCTATTGCCAAGGTCTTTGATATGACTGTTGCCTCTACAGGACTTGCTGCTAAGCGCTTGAAGCAATGGGAGATGGAATATCAGAGTTCTGTAACCCATTCTGCTTCTCATGCGGGCTATTATCCGGATGCATTGCCACTGACTTTAAAATTAACTTTCCATCCTGTTACGGGAAAATTATATGGTGCACAGTGCATTGGTTATGAAGGAGTGGACAAACGTATCGACCAGATTGCCGGACTTATTAAGCGAGGCGGGACGGTTTACGATCTGATGGAAACAGAGCACACTTATGCACCTCCGTTCTCTTCGGCTAAAGATCCTATTGCCATTGCAGGATATGTGGCTTCTAATATAATAAGCGGTGCAATGCCCATTATTACCTGGCGCGAACTGGTACAGCAGAAGAATGAAGTCATGTTGATAGATACCCGTACTCCCGAGGAATTTTCTTTCGGTTCTATTCCGGGAGCAATTAATATACCCTTGGATGATTTAAGAGATCGTATGTCGGAAGTTCCTGCAAGCAAGCCGGTTGTCTTGTTTTGTGCGGTAGGGTTGCGTGGATATCTGGCACAACGCATCCTGATGGGAAATGGGTATCGGAATGTGCGTAACCTCTCAGGAGGATATAAACTCTATTCTGCTGCAGTAGCGCCTGTACCTGTACCCGATAAAGTTGCCATACCGCAGGTTAATTCAATAGAATCTATGGTGAGTTCTTCTAAAGAGCCATTGAAAATTAATGCCTGTGGCCTGCAATGTCCGGGGCCTATCATGCAAGTTAAAAAGGCAATGGATACTCTTGCTCCGGGAGAACAAGTGGAGATTGTGGCAACTGATGCCGGATTTGCACGTGATGCTTCGGCATGGTGTGATACGACGGGAAACCGTCTGATAGGAAGTCATGAAGAAAAAGGTCGTTATACAGTAACTATAGAGAAAGGTGATCCGGCTGCTGTTTGTCCATCGTCTGCCGGAGCAATAGCGGGTAGGGGAAAAACTTTGATCCTTTTCAGTGATGATTTAGACAAAGCTTTGGCTACCTTTGTATTGGCAAATGGTGCTGTGGCAACAGGACAGAAGGTTACGGTCTTTTTCACTTTCTGGGGATTGAATGTTCTGAAGAAAGTGCAGAAGCCGAAAGTTAAGAAAGATATTTTTGGTAAGATGTTTGGCATGATGCTTCCTTCCAGTTCTTTGAAATTGAAGTTATCCAAAATGAATATGTTTGGCATGGGTAGCCGGATGATGCGTTTCCTTATGAAACAAAAAGGTGTGGATTCTTTGGAATCACTTCGTTCTCAGGCTCTCGCACAGGGTGTAGAATTTATAGCTTGCCAGATGTCAATGGATATGATGGGAATCAGTCGTGAAGAACTGTTGGATGAGGTAACTATCGGTGGTGTTGCTACTTACATGGAGCGGGCAGATAAAGCCAATGTCAACCTTTTCATCTAGTAATTTGTTATTTAACAAATAAAAAAGAGAATATATGGAGGATTTATGTAAAATTCGTGATGTTTATCGGGCGATAGCCGAGTTTGAAACCCAATTTATCCAGCAATACAACCTCTCGTTGAATGAGGGGATGTTGCTCTGTGCACTTCTGGATAATCCCCGGCTCACTTCCGGAGAAATAGCAGAAGCATTAGGACTTACTCATTCTAATACTTCCAAGCTAATACGCTCTGTGGAGGAGAAGAAGTTGATTGCCCGCATTATCGGTAAAGTCGATAAACGCCAAATGTATTTCTCACTGACTGCGGAAGGAAAAGAGCAGATTCATACGATTAAGAATTCCAACCATGAAATGCCTGCATTATTACAGCAAGTAGTAGATATGCTGGAAAAATAGAAAAAGGGTTAACTTCCTGTTGACAAACTCTTAACTTCTTGTCAACGGGAAGTCTACTTTTTGTATTTCATGGAAAAGCTTCTACTCGGAACTGCTTTTTCTTTATCGTAATATTTTGTATTCTCATTGTTACGCTTTAACTTTGCGTCCGTTGGATGAACGATTAAGTCTGCATTATTGTGGCTAATTTATTAGTTCATACATAGTAAAAGTCTAAATGCTATATAAAAAATCCTATTGTGAATACAAGCTCCGCCGATCTGAATTGGTATCCCCTGCGTATTACTTATAGCCGCGGGTTGGCCTTGAAAAATTATCTGGACAGCAAGCAAATAGAGAATTTTATTCCAATGCGTTATGAGTATATTGTGAGGAATGAATGTAAAATCCGCAAGCTTGTTCCTGCTATTCATAATCTGGTCTTTGTTCGCTCCACCCGAAAGCAACTTGAAGAGATAAAAGAGGCTAAAGGAGCTATTCTTCCAATTCGCTACATCATGGATTGCGAAACTCAACAACCTATTACGATTCCGGATGTACAAATGCGGAGTTTCATAGCTGTTGCGGGTAATTGCGATCAGCAGGTTGTCTACTTAGACCCCACTACTATTAATCTGAAGAGAGGACAGCGTGTTCGCATTACCGGTGGCGTTTTTGAAGGTGTAGAAGGTGAATTTGTTCGTATAAAAGATGATCGTCGTGTGGTTGTTGTTATTCAGGGTCTTATGGCTGTGGCCACGGCTTTTATCCATCCTTCTTTAATTGAACAGATATAGGAGAATCTTTGTATAGGCTTTACACTTAAGTTTCGCTTCTATTTTCTTCGTGCGAGGATATTTCTATCTTCATCTTCAAAATCATTAAAATTTTTCGTGGATTTTGCTTAAGATTGCTTTAATTTGCAGCTAATATATTAAGCATTATAGCAATCGGATATGCAAAAATTATTATCCTTGCCGCCTAATCTTGTGTCGGCATTCTATGAACTGGAAAATGTAGATCGTACGGAATGGTTTTGTACTTCTGATCCTGTAGGGATGAAACTGGGATCGGGTGGGGGAACAACCTGGCTCTTGCGCGAATGGTATAGAAACCAACAAACAGAACACTCAACAGAGAAACGTATCCTGTTGCATGCCGGTGGACAAAGCCGCCGCCTGCCGGGATATGCTCCCTCCGGAAAGATATTAACCCCAATACCGGTATTTCGCTGGGCACGCGGGCAGAAGCTGGGGCAAAACTTATTATCCTTGCAAGTTCCACTTTATGAGAAAATCATGGAGCGGGCACCGGAAAAGTTGCGTACACTGATTGCGAGTGGTGATGTCTATATTCGTGCCGAGAAACCTTTGCAGGATATACCGGATGCAGATGTGGTATGTTATGGACTCTGGGTAGATCCGGTATTAGCAACACATCATGGGGTGTTTGTTTCTGACCGCAAACAGCCGGAAGCGTTGGATTTTATGTTGCAGAAGCCTTCATTGCAAGAGTTGGAAAATCTTTCCAAGACTCATCTCTTTCTGATGGATATAGGTATCTGGTTGCTGAGCGATCGGGCGGTGGAATTATTGATGAAACGTTCGCAGAAAGATGCTTCGTATTCTGATTTGAAGTACTATGATTTATATTCAGACTTCGGTTTGTCTCTGGGTAACCACCCGTGCATTATTGATGATGAGTTGAATAAGCTGTCTGTGGCTATTTTGCCCTTACCGGGTGGTGAATTCTACCATTATGGAACGAGCCGTGAATTACTTTCCTCAACTGTCACTTTACAGAATAAAGTGTACGATCAACGTCGGATTATGCACCGGAAAGTAAAACCCAATCCTGCAATCTTTGTGCAGAATGCAGAAATAGGGGTAACTCTTTCTTCTAATAATGATAATCTTTGGATTGAAAACAGCTTTGTTGGTGCATCGTGGAAGATTGGTTCCCGGCAAATTATCACAGGCGTACCGAGAAATGACTGGACGTTGGCACTGCCGGATGGAGTGTGTGTAGACATTGTGCCTCTTGCGGAGAAGCGTTGGGTGGTTCGTCCGTATGGCTTTGATGATGTATCTAAAGGAGATATCCAGGATGAAAAGACTTTGTTCCTGGGAATGCCCTTCATTGGTTGGTTGGCGAAACGTGGATTGACTCCGGATGATGTAATCGGAAGGAAAGACGACTTACAGGCTGCCGGAATCTTTCCAGTAGTAGAAGATATAGAACAGATGGGCAAGGTACTTTGCTGGATGACTTCGGAACTGGAATTGTCGGAAGGTAAGAAAATCTGGTTGAACAGTCAACGTCTCTCTGCCGATGAAATTTCAGCGAAAGCAGATTTACGTCAATTATATGCACAGCGCGAGAGTTTCCGGAAAGGCAATTGGGAATTGCTGGCACGCAATTATGAGAAGAGTGTCTTCTATCAATTGGATTTGGCTGATGTTGCCGAAGATTTTCATTGTTTGAAGATAGATAAACCGGATGTGTTACCGGATGATGCACCTCAGATGCAGCGTATCCATAACCGGATGCTTCGGGCGCAGATAGACAAGCTGAATGGAAAAGACTTTCAGAATGATGAAAGAGAGGCTTTCGGACTGCTGCGCGAAGGACTCCTTTCTGATTTGTATGAGAAGAAAAGCCGTCCTCACCTCAATGTATATAGCGATCAGATTGTTTGGGGACGTAGCCCTGTGCGTATTGATGTTGCGGGTGGCTGGACAGATACTCCGCCATATTCTCTTTTTGCGGGTGGAAATGTAGTGAATCTGGCCATTGAATTGAATGGGCAACCTCCTTTGCAAGTTTATGTGAAGCCTTGTAAAGAGTATCGCATTGTTTTGCGCTCTATTGATATGGGAGCGATGGAAGTTGTGAATACTTTCGGGGAATTGCAGGATTACTGTAAGATTGGGTCTCCTTTCTCTATTCCGAAAGCGGCGCTGACGTTGGCAGGTTTTGGCCCGGCGTTTTCAGAAGTGGGTTATCCCTCGTTGGAGAAACAGTTGCAGGCATTCGGTACAGGTATAGAGATTACTTTATTATCTGCTATTCCGGCAGGCTCAGGTCTGGGAACCAGTTCTATACTGGCTTCTACGGTTTTAGGCTCTTTAAGTGATTTCTGCGGCTTGATGTGGGATAAGAATGAAATATGCCGTCGTACACTTGCTCTGGAACAGTTGTTGACAACGGGTGGTGGTTGGCAAGATCAGTATGGTGGAGTGTTACAAGGCATCAAACTGTTGCAAACAGAACCCGGGTTTGTACAGAATCCGTTAATACACTGGTTGCCTGAACATCTCTTTACGCATCCTGAATATCGTGATTGCCACCTATTATATTATACGGGAATTACACGTACTGCTAAAGGTATCCTGGCAGAGATTGTGCGTTCCATGTTCCTTAATTCATCTATCCATTTGGCAATATTGGAAGATATGAAGGCGCATGCATTGGATATGGCAGAAGCTATTCAGAGGAACGACTTTGAGGCCTATGGTGCATTGGTTGGCAAAACGTGGATGCAGAATAAAGCTCTGGATTGCGGTACTAACCCTCCGGCAGTGGAAAAAATTATCAATAAGATTAAGGACTATGCACTGGGGTATAAGTTGCCGGGTGCAGGTGGGGGAGGCTACTTGTATATGGTGGCGAAAGATCCACAGGCAGCATTGCGCATCCGGGAGATACTGACGCAGGATGTATCGAACCCTCGCGCACGATTTGTAGAGATGGCGTTATCAGGAACAGGGTTCCAAATTTCAAGGTCTTGAAGAGACAGTTATTCGTGGTGATAAGGGCCGCCGTTGAGTATATTCATGGCCCGGTACAACTGTTCCACGAAAATCAACCGCACCATCTGATGCGAGAACGTCATTTTAGAAAGGGACATTTTCTCATGTGCCGCCTGATATACTTTTTGTGAGAAACCATACGGTCCGCCGATGACAAATACAAGCCGTTTATTTACGGTGTTCATCTTGCGCTTCATATAGTCTGCAAACTCTATGGAGCGCATTTCTTTTCCCCCTTCATCCAGCAATACAATCACATCACCTGGCTGGAATGTCTTACATATCAATTCACCCTCTTTTTCTTTCTGCATTTCCATGGAAAGGCTCTTGGTATTCTTCAATTCCGGGATGACTTCCATATCGAAAGACAGGTAGCGTTTGGTACGCTGCACATAGTCATTGATGGCAGTTATAAAGTGTTGTTCTACGGTTCTCCCTACGACGAGCAAAGTTGTTTTCATGTTGCTTACATTCTGATTCGTGCACAAAATTAGTGCTTTTTTATTGTATTTTACAATAAATGCTTACCTTTGCGTATCATTAATACTTGTGATTATGAAAAAACGAGTAGTTTTATTGTTGACCAGCCTCTTCTTATGGGTATCCTCGATCTTTGCTCAGGACGTACCTGTGGGGGTGGTTACGGCCTTCAAAAAGGGAAACTCTCAGGAGCTAAACGGGTATCTGGGTGATAAGGTGGATCTGATTATCCACAATCGTACGACCAATGCTGACAAGCGAACTGCAGAAAGAGCAATGGCTAATTTTTTTGCCGAGAACAAAGTCAGTAGCTTCAATGTGAATCACGAAGGAAAGAGGGATGAATCAAGTTTCATCATCGGTACTTTGGGGACCGCTAATGGAAACTTTCGGGTGAATTGTTTCTTCAGAAAGGTACAGAACAAATATGTGATACATCAAATAAGAATAGATAAAGCGAATGAATAAGGAAGAAGAATTGATTGACAGGTTGATAGACCTCGCCTTCGCAGAAGATATAGGTGACGGAGACCATACAACCCTTTCGTGCATCCCCGCTACGGCGATGGGTAAATCCAAACTTTTGATTAAAGAGCCGGGCATTCTGGCTGGTATCGAAGTTGCCAAAGAAGTGTTTCGTCGTTTCGACCCTACTATGAAGGTAGAAGTCTTCATCAATGATGGGGCTGAGGTGAAGCCGGGCGATATAGCAATGATAGTGGAAGGCAAGGTGCAATCTTTGTTGCAGACAGAACGCCTGATGCTGAACATTATGCAACGCATGAGTGGTATTGCTACCATGACGCATAAATATGCAGAGAAACTGAAAGGTACGAATACACGTGTGCTCGATACCCGTAAGACTACTCCCGGTATGCGTATCCTTGAGAAAATGGCTGTGAAGATTGGCGGTGGTGTAAATCATCGTATCGGATTGTTCGACATGATTTTGCTGAAAGACAATCATGTGGATTTTGCCGGAGGCATCGACAAGGCTATCAATCGTGCTAAAGAATATTGCAAGGAAAAAGGTAAAGACCTCAAGATAGAGATTGAAGTACGTAACTTCGATGAGTTGCAACAAGTGCTTGATCTTGGTGGCATAGACCGTATCATGTTTGATAACTTCACGCCTGAAATGACAAAGAAGGCTGTGGATATGGTAGGCGGTCGTTATGAAACCGAGTCTTCGGGTGGTATCACTTTTGATACGCTGCGCGATTATGCCGAATGTGGTGTAGACTTTATCTCTGTAGGTGCTCTGACCCATTCTGTAAAAGGATTGGATATGAGTTTTAAAGCATGTTGACAAAGGCGGAAGGTCGTATTAGGGAATAAAAAGGGAAGCCTCTCATAAGTTTGCCATCATATTGCAATCTTTATGAGAGGCTTTTCTATTAATAATCAGTATATTACGGAACACTGAGAAACAGACGGTCTGTTAGGGGTGAACGCATGGTTTGTTGAGGTCAAACAGATGATGCGTTTCAAGTGAATAGATGATGCATTCGGAAGATATGGAAAAGATAGATTGGAAAAGAGTAAAAACGATAGTCAAAGGATGGAAGCTGGGAGACTACGTACGACAAATATCCATTGTCGTGATTGGTGTGCTGATTACCTTTATGGGCAGTGATTGGGTAACCCGAAATTCGGAGAAGAAGGATATCCGGGCCACCATGTTGCTGATTAAGGAAGAACTGAAAAGTAACCGGGAGAAATATGAAGATATTGTGGCTGAGTTTCAGGAAGACGAACGTCTTTCTGCCTTATTGGCAGAGCACGACTTGAAGATTCGTATCATACCTGAAGATTCGTTGAGGCAGTTTGCCCTTCTAATGGGGCATATACGTAGTTTCACTTATACCCAGAATGCACTGGATATACTTAAAAGTTCCATGTTGATGCAGAAAATTTCGGATAAAGAATTGCTGTTGCAGTTGACTGAGATTTATGAAGTATTGGATGGGTTTAAGGCGACTATGAACGGCTATTATGATATGAAAGACCAGGTTATGACACCTTTCAATCTTACACTGACCGATGAACAGATGCATTGTTTGTATGAGGGGGGATATGAGGCATGGGACATCTACCTTTCGAATATATCGGTGCGAAACTTTGTTAGGGTTGCTCATAGATATTTTACTCCCGACTATATAGAGCGTGTAGGGAAAAGAATTGATAGGGCAATACAGGCTATTGAAGAAAAATATCATTTAGAATAATCAGAGTTATGGGACAGAACGGTTGGGATAAGATAAAGAACGTGCTCAAAAGCTGGGAACTGGGAGACTATTTTCGTCAGTTCAGCATTGTGGCGGCAGGTATCATTGTTACTTTCTGGGGAAGTGACAAGATAGCGGAGCACAGTAGGCAGAAAGAAGTGCGAGCGACGATGCAACTGGTAGCGGAAGAACTGGAGTATAATAAGGAGGAATTGCGTAAAATAAAGCGGTTGCTGGATATTGATGTACACATGAGCACTGTGTTGTCGAACCACAATATGGATGTATCTAAGATACCTGGAGATACTTTATGGAAGTATGGCAAGCTTTTTAATAATTTTGATGAGTTCTCTTATAGAACCGATGCATTGGACGTGTTGAAAGGTTCCTCATTAATGCAGTATATCCCTGAGAAACGTATGTTGCAGGATGTGATGCAGGCCTATTTTGAGTTGGGAAGGAAAAAGAAAGATGTGGGTGATTATTATAAGATAAAGACCGATGTGCTGATGGGGCTTGCCTTGTCTGCGGGAAGAAAGAATATCTTGAGTGATGACCGCACTTTTAAGGATGAAGTCTCCTATCTTTTGGAACATGATAATTTTATTAACTTCGTCGTTATGGTTCCCGGTATCTTAGATTGGAGTGAGTTTGATGCACTGGATGAAATGCTTGACAAGCAGATACAGACTTTGAAAGCAAAATATAAATAATCTCCGTTCTTTAACTTCTTTTTAGATATTACATTGCAGCATTCTACGGAAAGCTGCGTCTAACTAACAAACGACGCGAAGAGGCGTCCGTAAAAAATAGCACTGACATTGGAAAATGAAATAGAACTGATAGAGGGCTGCCGGGCAGGAAAGGATTCCGCACGTAAGGAGCTGTATACCCTTTATTCCAAGCAGATGCTTGCGGTATGCTACCGCTATACGGGCGATGAAGATGCCGCTCATGACGTATTGCACGATGGGTTCATCAAGATCTTTACCCATTTCACTTTCCGGGGCGAATGTGCGTTGGCAACGTGGGTAACAAGAGTAATGGTGACACAGGCAATAGATTATCTGCGAAAGCAGAAGCGTATCACCCAACTGGTGGTAAACGAAGAACAATTGCCTGACATACCCGACGAAGCAAGTATAGCAGATAGCGGTAGCCGCCTCTCTGAACAGCAGTTGATGGCATTTGTGGCAGAATTACCTGATGGATGCCGAACCGTTTTCAACTTGTATGTGTTTGAAGAGAAATCACATAAGGAAATAGCGGAAATGCTTGGGATTAAGGTACATTCATCCACTTCGCAACTGCATCGCGCCAAGAATTTGTTAGCAAAAAGAATTAAAGAATATACAGAGTATGAAAGGAAATGATGAAATAACCGGTTTGTTCCGCAGTCGTCTCTCTGGTGCAGAGATGACGGTGCGGGATGGCTTTTGGGAGGAGCTGAAAAGCGACCTGTCAAGAGTCGAAACCGATGCAACCAATACTTCTGCAGCTGTTGCTTTCGGACAGAAGCAGAAACGTTCCGTCCTTACTCCACGCTTTTACCGGGTGGCTGCGGCTGCTTCTGTAGTATTAGTGCTTGGAGCTGCTTCCGCTGCATTCTGGTATTTCTCTCCGAAAGATGAGATTCAGGAAGCATTCACCAAGGTGGCTACGCTGACACCGGAAGGTAACCTGAACGGAGATGTGGTACAGGAAAAATTCCCCTCTATTCATGAGCCTAAACCTACAGCGCAGACTCCGGGACATAAACATCTGGCACCAGCGTCATCCGGTACCATACTTGCTGCGAATGGTGATGATGAAGAGACTGTATCTGTTACTGTTTCCATTACAATTTCCCAACGCGTATATGGCAATCACCACCAAGGTAATGGAATGTATGGTCAAACAGCTTCATCAAGGAATGAAAATAATCATCGTGCCACAACTACTGATCCTACTGCTACAAATTCCAATACAGAATTTGGCTCAGATTCTGATAAAGTACTCCCCGTTACCAATGCGGGTGGTTCTGCTAAAAAATGGGCTTTCAAAGCAGGCATAGGTACATCGTTGCCAAAGGGAGATTTCGGAATGCCGTTCACCGCAGGAGTTTCTGCCGAACGTCGTTTGAGTAAATATTTTTCTCTGGAGGCAGGTTTGCAATACAACCGTCTTGATGGAGATCATACGATACATACACTGGCTGTTCCGGTGAAACTGAATGCAATACTGGCAAGCAACTCTAAAGTAGACTTTTACGCTACATTGGGTGGTGTTGCCGAGAAATGCGTAGCCGGAGCCGGGGACAATGGTTTTGAAGCAGAGTCCATACAACTTTCCGTTGCGGCAGGTCTGGGAGTTCGTTATAAGTTGAACGACCGGATTGCTCTGTTTGCAGAGCCTACGGTATCTCATCACTTTGATACGGATTCGCAAACAAAAACGCTGCGAACGGAACGTCCAACGAACCTTAATCTACTTTGCGGTGTTCGTATGACATATTAACCTTAATACAATGCAACAATGAAAGCAATTTCTAATATACGTGCCTTAATGGCCATTTTGATATTCTTCTTTTCTTTTTCTTTTGTGTCATGCACGGAAGAGACGTTGGACTACAATAATCCTGACGTGGATTTATTCGTCAAGCAACTGAAGGCCGGAAAATATTCTGTTGAAAGTCCGGAAGGGCTGAACACTATCCCTCGGTTTACTGTTGATGACATAGGAGACTTGTTGAAGTATGCCGAAGATTTGACGGTAATTCCTTCTTTTCCGCTGGCTCCGGTTTCTTATTCCGCAGGTGGTAAGCTTCGTTTAGGCGAATGTATCTTGTGGACAGTAGAAACAATCCGTCTGGGGCAGAATGCTTCGATGGGGTGCAAGATGGTACATGTAGATGCAGAGAATTATGAAGGCATTTACTTCTTGTCGGATGATGAAGTTCTGGATGCTTCCGCCCGTTATCGCCGCTGGTGGGAAAACCGCAAATACCCCCGTACGATGTGGACCATAGATCCTTGTTATGATGAACCGCTTTGTGGAAGCGGATATATGTGGTGGTAAGAAAATAAATAAATGAGAAGATATTACACTATAATCGGACTGCTTTTAGTAGTAGTCCTTCCCGTTTGCGCTCAGAACTGGACACCTCAGGACTCTTTGCGATTGCGCCGTCTATTGGACGGAGAAGGAGAGATTAAGCTGAATCCGGAAGTTCTGAAAGAAATGGGAGTACAGGAGCCTCTGGGTAAACAGCAGATGTCGCTGGAAAGACAATGGCTGGATTTCAACACAACACTTCCCGAAATACCAAATACACCGAAGAAGAAAGTTATTCTTACTTTGCGTCCATATACAGCAAATACGAAGTATAACTGGGATCCGGTGTATCAGAAGAAAATAAAAATAAATAAGAACACGTGGAGAGGAGATCCTTTTTACGAACTTAAAATGCTTCGTATTTATTCTGATTGGGCGAAGACTCCTTTAGAAAAGGGTATCCGTAAAAGCATAGATGAGATAGAAGCAACCGGATTGCGTTATCGAGTGACGGAACGGGCTAATAATATGGCCGTGGGTAGCTGGCAGGGGGCCAGTGGCGGTTCGGGATTCTCCGGTGATTTTATGACGCCTTTTACAAAAGAATTCTGGAATGTCAAAGGACGTAAGCGTCGGGCCCGTACTCTGGAAGTGCTCCGTGCATACGGGGACTCGACTACAGTGCTGATTAAAGAGCCTGTCAAGGCGATTAAAAATTAAGGAAAAGATTTGTGATAGGGATAATTGTCTAAATCTTCATTTGTATAATTTGTGCACTCGGTTTGCGTATATTGTATATTCGTATTTCCGGGTGTAGTTTTTATGACATATCGCCTTTTCCTCCGAACCTTTCGCCCTTTTTTCTTGTTTCTTCCTTAATAATACCTAAATGTAGGAGACTATGAACAGAATAACTTCCCTTTTCGGGATTCGATATCCAATAATCCAAGGTGGTATGGTTTGGTGCAGTGGCTGGCGCTTGGCGTCGGCAGTGAGTAATGCGGGTGGATTGGGCTTGCTTGGTGCAGGTTCCATGCATCCAGAGACGTTGCGTGAGCATATCCGTAAATGTCATGCTGCTACACATAATCCTTTTGGAGTCAATATTCCATTGATGTATCCGCAGATTGAAGAAATCATGCAGATAGTGGTAGAGGAAGGAGTCAATATAGTTTTCACTTCCGCCGGAAGCCCTGCCAAATGGACGGGATGGCTGAAAGAGCGGGGAGTGACAGTGGTACATGTGGTCAGTTCTTCCCGCTTTGCGATGAAAGCCGAAGAGGCGGGTGTGGATGCTGTTGTTGCCGAAGGCTTCGAAGCCGGCGGGCATAACGGAAGGGAAGAGACTACCACTTTGTGCCTGATACCTGCCGTACGTGCTGCTACTACTTTACCATTGATTGCTGCCGGAGGAATTGCTACAGGCGAGGCTATGCTTGCTGCCCGGGTGCTGGGAGCAGAAGGGGTGCAAATAGGTACGCGTTTTGCATTGACTCAAGAAAGTTCTGCTCATGAATATTTTAAGGAATATTGCCTGCGTTTGCAGGAAGGGGATACCCGCCTGTTGTTGAAGAAGCTCGCTCCGGTACGTTTGGTACGGAATAATTTCCGTGACGCTGTAGAGGCGGCCGAAGCAGTGGGGGCTACACAAGATGAACTTCGTATCCTTCTGGCTCATGGACGTGCCAAGAAAGGGATTTTCTATGGAGACTTGGAAGAAGGAGAACTAGAGATTGGTCAGGCTTCTGTACTGCTTTACGGTAAACAGATAGAGACGGTTGCTGAAGTGATGCAGGAACTGACGGAAGGATATAAAAGAGCGTGGGATGCGCTAAAGGAATAAGAATTTAGCTTCATGAGACGACGAAATTCGTCCCATGAGATGAAAAAATCCGTACCATGAGGCAAAAATAAATGTCTCGTGAGGCGAAAAGACTCATCTCATGGGACGAATTTTTTTTTGAATAGAGGGAATGAAATGGAGTCATTTCACTTTCTTACCGCCCAAAATGAAAAAAATGGGGCTGTACGTCAATCTGTACAGTCCCATTTTCATGTTTTCCGATTACGACCCTATGATTTAGGTGTACCGGAATTATTTGTTGTACTAGTTGTATTTACGGTAGGATTTGCAGTTGGTGTTGCCGTAGCTGTGCTTGTTGTGCCTGCTGCTGTTGCAGTGGTTGTTGCTGCGCTTGCTGCAACTTTTGGTTGTTCTTCCCAATGGAAGGGCTCAAAGTTAGTGTTCGGATCAACCCAAGTCGGTTTCTTGCAAGCGTAAATGATGAACGGAGCTGCCACTACAACAATGGCACCGATAATCAATACGGAGAACCAAACTGTATTGCTACCCGTTGAAATCTGACTGGGCGGGATAAAGCTCAGGATGAATGCCAACAGAGAACCACAGAAACCGAGTCCGCCGATGAACCACATCAAACCGTTACCACCCTTACCGATACGGAACGGACGGTTCAACTTCTTCATCTTGTAACGCAATACGATAGCTCCTGTAAACATCAACATATACATGATAAGGTAAAGAACTACTGTCAACTGTGACAGGATCTGATAGAAACTCTGTACGGAAGGCATTACTACGAACAAGAGGCTCAATACTGTTACAGCACCACCTTGTACGAACAGGATGTTCTTCTGTACACCCAGTTTGTTTGTCTTCTGGAAGAACGGGGGCATGTAACCTGCCTTACCTACGGCAAAAATACCTTTGGACGGACCGGCAACCCAAGTCAATACACCTGCCAGCACACCGAATGCAAGAGCGATAGCGATGATCGGTGATAACCAGGAAGCATGGATGTACTTGAAGTAATTGTCGAAACCAACCAGCAAGCTTTGTGTCAGACTGATGTCTTTGGCCGGAATGATAACACCCAGTGCGAAAGTACCCAGCACGAAAATGATAACTGTGATAGCTGCACCGATAAATACTGCTTTCGGATAATTCTTGGAGGGATTTTCTATATCCTTAACGTGGATACCGCCCATTTCCATACCGGCATAAAAGAGGAAGATACTTGCGGCGAGTACGACGTTGTCGAAGTTCGTCAGATCGGGGAAGAAGCTGCTGTGAAAGTCCAAATTGGAGTGTCCGCCTGTAGCCAGATAAATGATACCTAGGATAATCAGCAAGGCTGCCGGGATAATGGTACCAACCATACCACCGACTTTGGCAACTTTACCTACCCATCCCATACCTTTCAATGAGATGAAAGTGGCGAGCCAATAGATGATGAGCACTACGGCGAGTGTGTAGTACTTGTTACTTGCCAACGACATATCGTGCGCGTCGTTCATTCCGATGAAGGCGATGGATACGGCACCGAATGTCAATACGGTGGGGTACCAGATGGTACTTTCAATCCATTGCACCCAGATGGCAAGGAAACCGAGCCGCTTACCGTAGGCTTCGCCTACCCAGCGGAACACACCACCTTGTTTGTCCTGGAACATCGCAGCCAATTCCGCAGCGACAAGTGATGTCGGTATAAGGAATACGATAGCTGCAAATAAATAGTAAAAGGCCGAACTCATTCCGTACACGGCCTCGGCAGGTAGTCCACGTAGGGATACTACTGCTGTTACATTCATGATTGCGAGGGTGAACACACCCAGCTTCACTGTTTGTTTAATATTTGCCATAAGTTAAGGTTTTAGGTGAAAAATATGTTTTAAAATCAGTCTCTATAACAACGACCCGGTAGAGTTGTTTTCGGGGATAAAGTGAAAGTTGGTAAATTAACACTTAAACAAATGTCTTGTGCAAGACGTTTTAGGGCAATCAGACAGAAATCAGTAATATATTAAATCAGAATAAATAATAGGTATTATTATGAAAATGGCTCTTTCAGAATTTGCATTACGAGAGAAGGGAATTTATGGTGTCTTACACATTGTGATTCTGTTACTTTCGTTGTTTTTAGTGGTTAGTATTTCAGTAGATACATTCAAGGGTATTCCTTTCTATACTCAGACGGTATTTATGAAGGTTCAGTTTGCGGTGTGCGTATTGTTTTTGCTGGACTTCATTTTGGAGTGGTTTTTAGCAAAGCATAAAGTACGTTATTTTGCCACTCACTTTGTTTTCCTTCTGGTAGCCATCCCTTACCAGAGTATTATTTCTTGGGCCGGATGGACGTTTTCCGAAGAAATCACTTACTTATTGCGTTTTATTCCTTTAGTGCGCGGCGGTTATGCATTGGCCATTGTGGTGGGGTGGTTGACGTATAACAAGGCATCCGGTCTGTTTGTTACCTATTTGACGACTTTGCTTGCTACGGTTTATTTCTCCAGTCTGGCTTTTTATGTTATGGAGCATGGGGTGAATACATTGGTTACAGGCTATGGGGATGCCTTGTGGTGGGCGTTTATGGATGTAACGACAGTTGGTTCCAATATTATTGCTGTGACGGTGACGGGGCGTGTACTGTCAGTTCTGCTGGCAGCATTGGGGATGATGATGTTTCCGATATTTACGGTGTATGTGACGAGTCTGGTGCAGAGGAGGAACCAGAAGAAACAAGAGTATTATAAGGAGTTGCAGGGAGGGGATATAAAGTAATGTTGTGTGTGTGTACTTTTTCTTTCGGCTTGTCCCGAAAGAAAAAGATACCAAAAAGAAAGGGACCCCGGCTACGTCTCCGGTGCTACTCCGACACTGCCATTCGCAGACGGGGCTCGAACTCGCTTCGCTCAAACAGATCGCCCCTTACCTGCGCCTGACAGTGCCTACGCTTACGCACCTGCGCCTATGCCGGAGGGCTGCGCGGTGGTAGGAGTTTGTGTTTGTACGGAAATGAGATAGATTACTGATGAGGTTTTGTTAGTTTGTTGATAATCAACAGATAATATTTACCGATTGTTTACTGCCTAATGTAAAAGCATTTACTGCCGTATGTAACGACCTTTACCACTTATTGTAACGCTCTTTACCTCGGTATGTAACGACCTTTACCTCGGCATGTAAATGGAGTTACTGTGTGGGGTTTGTCTTTTCCTGATTTAGCTAGACGCTTTTTCTTTTTATAAACGATATCAGTAGA
>OLGB01002407.1_pt1 | contig 20028 bp, 17 predicted proteins | sample 1605691 | NCBI WGS metagenome assembly OLGB01 (sample SAMEA3888925, study PRJEB22519) | human gut metagenome | biome: human gut; feature: human-associated habitat; material: faeces | place: Denmark | collected 2010 | reverse complement strand
GAGCGCCTGCTTCACACGCAGGAGGTCACTGGTTCGAGTCCAGCAGTCTCCACCACAAAAATCCCTGTAGCCACAATGGTTACAGGGATTTTCTTATTTCCTCCAAAACACGCTTGTAAGTAACGTGTAAGCAACGTTACCCGTTCTCAACAACGTGCATTGCCTGCCGCAGCGCTTCCTTTACGTTGGGATCGTCGGTGTCCTGCATCATGCGCTCGATCAGATCCTTTGCCTTGCCCTCATCGCGGCTGTACCGGCCCATAGAATCCCTCTTGCGCCGATACGAGCTGCCTCTGTTGTAGGCGGTGCGCCCGGAAGACCAGTCGCGGGAATAGCCATCATCGCGGGAATACCCATCGTCGCGGCTGTAGTCACCGCTTTCAAACATGGCGATTTTGTCAATGTTCTTGATGGACGATGCCAGTTTGTGGATGGCGTCCAGTTCAGCAGCGCTCAGCTCCCGCTGGCCGGAAAACTCAGACAGCTCCTCGCACAGCATCTCCCGGATGCTGAAAAGCTCCTTCATGTTCATGTCGTTCCTCCTTTCAGCAGACGCGCTCCACGATCATGTTGCTATTGGCAAAGCTGATCGCCTGAGCGCTGGTGTTCTCCATCGCCACCGTTACGCAGCAGCCCTTCGGCACGTCCACGTTGGCAGCGACGAAGATATTGAAATAGTTCTCCACGGCGGCGGGCGTTACCGTTGCCACGGCGCTGGTCAGCGGCTCTCCGTTGATAGCCAGCGCGGCGGAGATTGCACCCACCGTGCCACCGGTGGGGATGGCGATGTTTCCGCCGAAGGACACGCGGAACCGTGCCTTACACTGGTTTGTCAGGCCGCGCAGGAACACCTGCCCGCTGCCCTCGCGGTGTACGACGCAGGACTTGCCCGCAACGGCAGTTTCCGTCAGCGGCACATTCTGGCCGGCAGCAACGCTGACAATGTTGGAATTGGTAAACTCAGCCATAAGATCATTCCTTTCTAAAGGGGTCGAAATCGACCAGTTTAAAATACAGCGGCGGGACGATTGCCCCGCCGCCTTTCAATATCAGCCCGGAGCTGAACAATTTCCGTTTTGGAAATAGATTTTTATGCAGTTGTCAGCAGCCAGAGCAGCCGGTGTAGCTGCCAGCCCACGGGTTGCAGGACGCATACGCCGGGATAGGCGTAGGCCGCAGCTGGGAGATCAGGTAGTTGTTCTGCGCAGCCTGAGACGCGGCCAGACGCAGCTCCTGATTTGCGCTCTCCAGATCGCGCATCTTGGAGTTGGTCAGGAAGTCCAGGATGGCGCGGCTGTTGGCGTTCTGATTCTCCACGATGTCGCGGGTGGCGTTCTGCACGGTGTTCCGCGTGTCACACGCCTGCGTCGCCATGTCATAGCGCACCTGCGCGATGGCGGCTCTATTCTCGCAGCAGCAGTTTGCCGCCTGCATCTGCATGGCGCTGAGCTGCTGCATCAGTGCGGCCTGCTGGTTGGCGCGGGACAGCTCGGCATTGCCGAAGCCGGTCAACAGCGTGTTGTTCACGGCATAGAAGCCGTCGCACAGCCCGCCGTTAATCAAATCCATCTTGCGCTCGATGTTGGAGAAGTCGGAGGCCAGCACATAGCCGTCCACCACGCCGCCGGAATTGCCGTTGTTGCCCCAGCCATTGCCGCCCCAGCCGCAGAACGCGAACAGGAACAGGATGATGAGGAACCACGCGCCGTCGCCGCCAAAGCCAAAGCCGTTACCGCTGCCATTGGCAGGGGTCACAGGCATGGTCATGGTGGGCATACCCTCGGAAAGAGACATAGTATCACTCCTTTTTATTGATGTAATTTATCTGAATCGCGGCCACGATCAAGAAACAAGTTATGTTTCGTCTTATGTTTTGTCTTATGTTTTTGCTTAGACTTTGCTTATTCCATCAGACTTTGAAACTGCTTCGCCATCTGCTGGAGCTGGTTCAACTGCTGCTGCGTGAGCTTGCCGCTTTGCAGCAGCTTTTCCACCTCTGCTTTTGGGTCGCCTTGGAAATTCGCCTTGAACTGCTTGAACTGCTGCACCATCTGCATAAAGCCGTTGCCGCCGCCCATTGCACCGAAAAACGGATTATTCATCGCTCTTTTCCTCCTTGCGCTTCTTGCCCTTCATTTCGCTCACAAGCGCCGCCAGCGCGTCAAACTCTTTACGGGTCACATATTCCGCAGCGGGCGCTTTCTGCGTATCAGGAGCGCTTGCAAGCCGCTCCACAAGGTCATACACCTTGAGCGTCGGTTTGCCGCTTGCATCGGCCTGTTTCAGATAAACCGTGGGCGCCGTCGAATCCCACAGCGCCACCGCCGCATTGGGAGCGACCATCCAGCTTCTTGCCTCCTGTTCGCCGGTTACCCACTGCACGCCGCTCTGCGGCAGGGGATTTTGCGGCATCGGAGGAATGGCCTGCATCTGCTGCTGCCTCAGCTGGGCGAGGTTGTCCTGCATCGGCGGCATATAGGGGTTTCCATAATAGGGGTAGTTCATGCTTCATCCGTCCTTTCCCAGTAATACAAGGGTATTTCGGCTCCGGAATCCCATGTGTCGTGCCAGTCTCCGTCTATCACGCACACCACATGGGACGCCAGCGCCAGCAGATATGTACCACGCGGGTGATCCATTGCAAAATCACTCACGGAATAGCTGTCCGAACAGTCATCCGGGATGATATGCCGTGTAAAGCCCAGCTTCTTGAGATACGCGCCCCACACGTTGTTGGCGCTGGGCATATCCGCAAGTGCCAGACCCTGCATACAAAGCTGCACATACGTCTCATGCCAACCCTGCCCCGTGGCGCGGCAGATCGCGCGAACAGGACAGTCTCCCACGTTCTTGCCAGAGGGATTCGGGTTATACCATACGAACATCACGACCACCTCTCTTTACCGCCAGCATACGGCAGATATCGCCGGAAAAAGCGTCAAGAAAAGGGCGAAAAAGTGCGTGTCGTTTTTTGTCGAACGATTTTTCTTGCGTTTCCCACTTGTGCGCGTTACAATAAAAATACCCCGATCCCTTTCCTGCGTTCCATGTGCAGCAGGAAAGAAAAAAAGACACACCTACACGGTGTGTCTTTTTTCTGCTCTCAGGCCGTCGGCCATTTTTTTGTATGCGGTACGGCGGCGGCGCTTTACGCCGTCAACCGATACGTTCATGCGGAACGCCTGCTCCACGCAGCTTCGTCCCCGCACATCGCATTCCGCGATACACTGTGCCTCCTCCTGCGGCAAGTCAAAAGATTGGATCCACGCGATAGCTCTCTTGGGTGCCATGCTATGCAGCATAGCCCGTATTTCCCGGTGCTCCTGATTCATCCTGCGTTACGCAGGCTTGCGGATCGCCTTGCGGCGGGATGGTGCCATAGGATGGTTGCCCTATCGCCCGTTGCTCCTTTCCTTGATTTACGGTGCTCGCCACCGGTTTTTCAGATCATCCACAGATTTTACCTTCTGCTCCGTTTTCATAATCGCCTCGACGCCCTGTCGCACGTCCTTCTCATCGTAGCCGTGCTCCAGCATCTCCTTATAGATCATCCGCGCCGTCTTTGTGTCGTTCTCCTTCTGCGCCAGATAGAGCAGCTCGCACCAGCGCTTTCTGTTCCCGGCGCTCCTGTCCATACGGTAGATGGCCTTTTCCATCTCGAACATCAGACGCACATTACCGGTTTCGCTGGCAATAGTCCGAGCCAAAGACCACACGTCGCGGCCAAGGTTTGCCACGCTGACGCCAAATATCTTGCTCACAGCGGTCAAAAGCTGCTTGCAAGCGTAAGCGGTGGTATATTTTCCCTCGCCGGTAACGCTGCTGTACATCGTCTGGGTCGCCCGCACAATGTCACCGATGGCATCTGCGTCCATTCGCTCTACGGAGTAGCCTTGCAGGATGGAGATCAGATCCTTTGCATAGGGCAATCTTCCGACCAGCGTAATGTTGCCCTTCAGGTTTCCTTCCAGCAAAACGTTCTTTGCCAGCTCTCCGAAGCTCTCCTCATCTCCGCTGACACCGGTAAGCGCCGCGAAGAAACGCGCCCCATACTTTTTCTCCTTGTCATCGTCGCGCAGCGCGTCAACAAGGGACTGTGCCAGCGAGTTTATAAGATCCGTTACCAACAGCGCACCCACGGAGCGCTTCAACTGCTTCAATGCAGCGCTCCGCTTCTGCATGTTGGTTTCAAAACGCCATGCGTCATAGGAGCGCATCAGGATATTCAGACTTTTCAGCGGCTCACCCATAAAGGACGTGGCCTGCCGCGTCAGCGCGTCGCTGTCCCGCATGATCTGCGTCCGCTGCATGATGCCGTCTACCACCTGCGTTTGGTCGATGACGTCCGTAAACAGCTCCGCCACCTGCCGGTAATACGCATCGCTGCCTACTTCCGTTTTTGTGTCTGCCGCCACCTGCCACTCGCAGGCATTCCAGATCCTGCCCCATGTAATGGCGTCCGCATTGGCAGCGGCCCGGCTGCTCCAGTCGCTCAGTTTGTCCATAACGCTGTCGCTGGAGCCGTACACCTCTCGCGCAATGGTGTACCGGCTTCCCTGGTCAAAGCCGGACGAATCCTTGATGCCTGCAATCGCCGCCCAGTTTCTGGCCTTGTCCCAGCCGTTGCCGTCCGTCACGCCTTTTGCGATGCCTTTCGCCATGTTCTCCGGGTCGAGGATCACCGCCGCCCGGAAAAATGCCGTGGGCTGCTGGATGACCACGCGCCAGTTGGAGCCGACAGCCGCGCCCTTGGTATTGCCCACGATCCGCTCAATGCTTCTGGTGGTGTCGCTGGAATTTTTCACCATGCCGTTCTGCATATCCCGCATCAGATTCCGCCAATACTTCTGTGCCGCGTCTCCGTATACGCCGGACAACACCTGCTGCATATTCCGCCCCGTCAGATTCCCGCTGCTGTCGCGGTACCGATAGTTGTACAGCCGGTTGATATCCTCCATCGGTGCCAGCAGCGTGGCGTATTTGATCATGTCGCTGGCGTTCTGCGCAAACACGTCATACGCACCGCCGATGTCCAGCGCATTGCTGGCGTTGGGAGTTAGCGCCTTTGCGCTGCCCATGTTCTTGATCGACCGTGCGTTATCCGCGTCCTTCTCCACGCTGGAGGCCACTGCATCCTTTGCGGCTTTGATGGGCCAGTAATGCTCCTCCTTGAATTTCCGATAGCCGTACACCTGCATACTGGCGTTGTTGCCCCACTCCGCCAGTTTGGTGCTTGCCAGCTTTTGCAGACCGTTTGCCACCTTGACCTGCTCCGGCGTCAACACAGAGGTGATGGCCTTGATGTCATCCTCCGTCAGCAGAATGTTGTCGTTCCCGCGCGGGATCTCTTTCAGCTTGCCGTCCCGCTTGATCTCCGGCTGCACAATGCCGCCCACCGTCAGATGGTGCATGGCCTGTTCGCCGCGCCGCGCCAGATTGTACAGGTTCATGATCTGGTCGGTGGTCAGCGTCAACTCCACGCCCCGGCCTGTGGTGAAAGTGTGCCGGTCAAAGCGTTTTTTATACACGTTCTTGTCCAAGAACTTTTCCGCCTCGCGCTGCACATCCCTCAGCATCCAGTGCTGCTGATCCTGCGCGTTCCGCAGCGTTCTGTACAGTTGCTTACCTGCATCGCCGTAGGCAGAGAAGAACGTATACGGGTCTGCCATATCCAGAGAAATTTTGCGGTTTCGCCGCTTCCTGCCCATGCTGTCCGCCGCAAATCGCTCCGCCCACTCGCTGGTGCTCTTGTACTTCGCGGAGGAGAGCGTCTTGTCGTAGGTTGTCAGCGTCGTTTCAATGGCACGGATCGCGTTCCACACCGTTTCCAGCTCGGACACGCTCATATCCGCAATGCGCTTGCCGCCCAGCGCGGACAGAGAATCCAGCAGACCGCCGCTTTCCGTCAGCGCCGGGTCTACTACCATATTCCCCTCGTTGTCCAGAATATCATCATAGATCTGCTTGAGCCGGTCTGCCTCCAGCGTCCTTCTGGTGGGGTCGCCGTCCGCGTTCTTCCGCAGCCGCCCGTTTTCGTCGTAGCTGTACGCGCTTTCCAGATTGATATTTTGCAGCAGGCTTGCCACCGCCACACGCAGCCGCTCCGGAATGTGCTGCTTGTCCGTTGGATTCACCAACTTACGGGAGATCGCGCCGGTGTGCCGTGCGATCCGCGCCCGCATCGCCGTTGCTTTCCGTTTTTCGCTGCCCTTCTTGGTCTTCTCGTTGTACTTCTTCCGCAGCGCGTTTACGTCGTCCCGGCGCTTCTGCCGCTCACGGGACAGCATCTCACGCACACGACCGACGGCCTCCTGCTTCTCCAGCGCACGCCTGTCTGCATACGTTTTCTTCTGCCGCACCTGATCGGAAATCATTCCGTCAATGATGTCGTTGGCAATCTCCTGAATGGCTGCATCACGGTAGCTGTCGAAGGGGTTTTCATAGATGGTGTCCATGCTGTCCAGCACGTCACCTATTTGCAGCAGCATGTCCGCCTCGGTATACACGTCGCTGGGGAAATAGCCCTCGCCAAACATCTCCGCCAACTCGCCATACACGGTATCCACAGACGTGCCATTGGACTTGTTCAGTTTCAGCGTTCCCATGTGGCTCTTTCGAAAATCGCCGTAGTTTGCCATGTCCCCGCCGAACTGGATGGTCTGCCGCTTCAAATAGTCCCGAATTTCCAGCAGCTCCGCGCCGTACTCCGTCAGCTCCGTCGTGTTGTCCACGATGGCCTCCGCCACGGCCTTGGCGTGTGGCATCAAATCCTCCATCGTCACGTCCCGCTTCATCACAGCCTTGGCAAGCGCGCCCATCTCGCTTTGCACGTCCGCGTATTTCACATCGCTGCCGTACTCGCGGATGAGATTCTGCCCCAGCTTTTTCACGTCCCGCAGCACCACGGACGGTTCCTTGCTGATGCGCATTTCGCCCTTCAGCTCCTGCACCCGCTGTTTCAGCGCCTCATTCTGCTTGGCCAGCGCGTTTCGCTCCTTCTTGAGTTCCCGCGCCTCGCGCTCCACCTCCGCCGTATTCTTGAGCTGATACCGGAACTTTTCAAGCTCCGATACATACGGTGTCGTTCCATTCTCAAAGTACGCCTTTATGTCGTTGATGACCTTGCTGCTGTGCGTCCCCTTCGGGTATTCCGTGCTGGACACGGTATTCCCGTTGGCGTCATCCAAATCCAGAATGACTTCGCCTCTGTTTTTGCTAATGAAGTCAGCCAGAGAATCAAACTGCGCCTTTGTGGGCATGACCGACAGGTTGATACCGCCGCTTTCCGGGCTGATACGGATATTCCCCTCGCCCATAAACTGTACCATCGCGCCGCTGTAATCGTCCCCGCCGTAATCAAGCCCCAGCGCGCCACGGATATTCCGATGATCTACGGTTCGGTAGCCGCCGGGGCCACCATCATGCCGTCCGGAGAAGTCCAGTTTCGTGCCGTCCGTGGTGATGTACCCGGTCTCGTTCCAGCTGTACGTCTTGCCGAAAAATTCCTTTGCGGATTTTACATGATCTTTTTTCTCCGCCTCCGAGTAAGCTTTCAGCGAAAACCGTATATCCGGGTCGCTGGTTGGGTTGGGATTGTCCACCCGTTTAATCTGCTCTGGAGAAAACGCAATGTAAACTGTATCAGGTGTCCCGTTGTCGTCCATGATCTCATCCGTTGACCTTACAATGATACCATCATGTCCGCCATCTTTTGCCCAACGCTTCAAATCCGAATGCCTTACGTCCGCCTGCCCAGCGGCGCTTCCCCAGCCGCTATCCTCAACAATGAGAGGATTTCGCAGATTCAAATACGCCTCCATTACATAACCACCGCCAAGTTTGCCGGATGCATTTCCAGCATACCCTTGCGCATCTTCCTTGTACGGAGTGAAATAAAATCCCAGATCACCACCTCGAAGCGGGTAATTTTGCTCGATTTTGTCTGGGTCAAATACAGTAAATTCCGCGTCTGTTCCGTGATAGACAGTAAGAAGCCGCCCCTCCGCATCCCGCACCTTGCTGTCCTTGAAAAACTCCTGCTGCTGTTCAGAGAGCTTCCGCCCGGTGCTATCCGTGGATTTCAGTGAAAACTGCGGCTTGACATTCTCGCCATCGGTGAGTATACTGGTACCAGAAGCATTCCCCCGCTGAGCGCCGGAGTTTCCGGAAGAGCCGTTAATTTGGGGAGTGCTTCTTTCTTGCATTTCCCCGATATTGTAGACAATGCTCCCATCCTTACCCAGCGCAACGGAAATGCGCGTTCGATAATACTTTCCGTCAAAATCCATGAAATATGCCGTTCGATAGTTCCAGCCGTCTTTTGCCATGTCACCGTGACGCCCACCAAAGTCAAGGACAGTCTTTCCTCCGCGCTCAGAAACCTTAATGAGTTCGTCGATGTGCGCAGCCGCATTTGCTTTACGTTCAAATGCTTTTTCATCCAGCGTTCGACCATTGTTGTCGTAAATGCTACTCAGCTTCCCGGCAGATTTACTTGTCAGGAGGAGAACATCGCCGTCCTCGGCAATCAGGCGAACATCCTCGTGATTGCGGATTTTGCCGTTGATATAGCTTTCCAGCTGTTCACTCCACGCCTTGGGATCGTTGCCAAATAACACTTGTCTGTCCGCCTGAACGTATTTCATGCCATTGGGGAACTGCTTGATCTGATACTTTGCACCGTCGCCCTCACCGGCGGCGGTTTTTGCTTTCTCCGCCTGCCGCTCCGCCGCGTCAAAGGCCACCTGCCATTGCTTGGCAATGTTTTCCAGCTCGGCAAAGTCCTTGCCGTATGCCTCCTGCGCCGCCATGTCGCGGTATTTGCCGGTGAACGCAGTTTTGACCTTGGCAAGAAACTCCTTCAGGCTGTCCAGCAGCTTCTGCGCCGCCGTCCGGTTTTCCTTGGAGAACTTGGCAAACAGGTCTGCGTCGTCCAGCATATCACCGGCGAAGTCCGCCGCAAGCTCGTCCATCACCTCGTCACGCGTCAGCGTCACGCCCTCCTGCTCCGCCGTCTCCATGTACCGCTCCACGATCTCCGCCTCTGTGTCCGCGCCGTTTTCGCGCATCTTGTACTCCACCGCCGACTGCCGGAACTTCCGGTATTCAGCGGGGGACAAGTCCTGCATCCGGTGGGTGATCTCATGTGCGGTCACGTTCAAAAGCGGATTGTAGCTGTCAGCGGCGATTTGGATGAGATTCTGCTCTTTGATGTACTGGCCGTTGGCTCTGCCGCCAAGCACCTGATCCACGATCTCGATCCGGACGCCCAGCTTCTTGCCCCATGTGTTCAGCGTGGCGGCGGTGTCCTTCTTTGCTGTGATCAGATACCGACTATACTCGTTGTCCGCCAGACCGGCACCCGCCGTGGTTGTCACGGACGCTACCTCCGCGTTCTCCCGTGCCACTTGCGCCCGTGCGTCCTCCAGCCCAGCATTGTACGCCGCGTACCGCTGCTCCGGCGTCAGCATCGCCGCGTACTTGCCCTTGGCCTTGTCCGCTTCGATGCCGTTCAGTCCCGCGTTGTACACGCTGGAAAATCCTGCATACAGGGAAGGTGCGTCCTCTGCCGTCCGGCTCATTTCCTGATACGCCTTTTGCCCGTTTTCCAAAAAGCCGCCTACGCGCTTCTCTGCGCGTTTCTGCACAGCAGGGGAGGGAGGTGTAACCCTCTGCGTTTCCTGCGTCACCTCGCGGCTTGCAAGCCCCGCGATGTCACGTTTTACCTGACTGATCGGCTTGTCCGTGTCCAGTTTCACGCCGGTGCGCTGCTCCAGCACCTCCACCGCCACCGGGTCACGGGCGATAGCCGCCGCCTGATTGCCGGTGATGGTCTCGCCCCGCGTCACAGCCTCCACCGCCTCCGCAGACTTTGCGTTCATCTCCGGCGCGGTGTTCTGCTGCACATCTCGGTTGTACTGCGCTTTTGCTGCGCCATACGCTACACGGTTGGCAAGGGTATTCACGCCCATTGTGCCGCCGGACAGCAATCCGCCGACGATAGCGCCTCCAGCAAACTCTTCGGCAGCGGTTCCCGGATCAAAAATCGCGTTTTCGTTTACGCCAAAATACGGATTATCGGCATCATATACCGCATTTTGCAGGGACCGGTCGATGATGCCCTGCAGCACCTCCTCCTTGCCTTCGTCCAGCATGGTGTTCACCAGCGTCCGCCACGCCGCCTGGTTTGCCACCTTTCCTGGCAGGTTTTGGATACCGCCGCTGATCTCGATCTCCGACCCCAGCAGCGCGTTCCCGATGGCGTACAGCGCGGCCCGTTTATCATCTACGCCCTCCGTCTTTGCGTCGTTGTAGCTGTGAGAAAAGATCTGCGCCGCGCTGGAGAGATAGTTGGGGTCCTTGGCCCGTGCCGCCGCCACATTCTTCAGCGTCTGCACCAGCGCGGGGGAACTCTTGGCCGCCGTCTGCGTTGCCAATGTGCCAGCCTTTGCCGCCGCGCTGGTGCCGCCGGAGGCGAAGGCGATGGCCAGCGAGGGCAGCGCCTCCACCGCAGACGCCAACAGATTCTCCCCCTTCTCCGCATACTGTCCGCCCTTGGCGGTGTTTTCCGCGTACTTCTGCTGCAGCCCCTCCTGTTCGAGAGCGATATTCTCGTCCCATGCGTTGAAAAAACCGCGCTCGTTCATCGGTGCGATATTTCCAAACAGCGCGTTCCAGCCCTTGGCCACCGTGCGCTCTCCAAAGGCCAGCGGCGTGGTCACATCTCGTGCGATAGCCGAAAGACCCATGCCTCCCGCTTTCAGCAGGCCCTTTCCATAGTTGTACCCCTTGTTGGCCTGCTTGTCCGCACCATAATTCCCCGCGCCAAGGGCGGAAATATTGTAGTCGTTTTGCTTTTTGGAGCTGAAATATTCCTTGTTGGCCTGCATTGAAGCCTTGTCCGTATGCCATGCAACGCCGTCAGAGGAGCCTTTGCTCGTATCAACACCGACATATGTGGCCTTTGGGCCGCGCTTATCCTGCGCTGCAGTGGGGCCAAGCGTTCCGGTATATGTTACTTTTCGCTTTTTCCCGTTTCGTTCGGTATTCCCAACGTAAGTTACCTTCATACGGCCTCCTAATCAGAAACGTTAAAGCCCATTTTCTTAATATCCTGTTTTTGTTTCGGGCTAAGATCATCCCACACAGATTCTACCAACTGCGCCGCCCCCTCAGCATCCCCGGCATACAGCCGCCCACTTATTGTCCTCTGTATGTCGCTGAAAGAAGCAACGCCGCTGCCTGTCGCCTTTACCTTGTTGCCGGAATTTTCGATGCGCGGCCCGGTCCCTGCGGTAAAATCAAATTGATAATCCGCAGACTTGTTCTTCGCTGCCTTCTGCGCGTTATAATCAGCCAAGCTGTCCCTGTACCGGTCATATTCGTCGTTGGCCAGATTGCGGTACAGGTTGGCGTTGTCCAGCAAATCGCTTCGATCCTGCGAGTACATCTGCCGCGCTACCTCCTCCAGCTGTGCCATGTACTGGTTGTACTGCTGCTGCGCCGCCGTGGCGGCATAGCTGGAGGCAAGGCCGCCGGTGCGGCTGGCCACCTGCCCAAGAACGTCCTGCATGCTCATCCGCCCGTTATTCCCGTACCGGTCAGCCAACGCCTGATACTGACTGCCCTTTGTCCAGTCATCGTAGTTCATGCTGATCAGCTGTTTGGCCAACTCATTCAGCGTGTCCATGTACTCGCTGTTGTAGGTGGGCAGCTCGTCAATGCTGGTGGGGAGGGTTACCTGCTGATTCGATCCGTAAGATCCGCCGCTGGATGCCCCGCCTCTGCCGGTATCCGTCGGCAAGAAGGAAATGCCTGCGCCGCCACGGATCGCCCCGGCAAGAACAGCATCCGGGGAAAGCCCGCTCGGTGTTCGCGGAATAGCGCCGGTAATCGCCCCAGTTACCGCTGCGGTCGGTCCCGTGGTTGAATAGTTCCGAGGTGCCGCACCGGAAACAGCCCCTGCAATGCTTGGCGTGGGCGTTATGGTGCTCCGGGAGCCGTTGATGTTGCCAATGTTGTAGGGGCCGACCCCCCAAGATTTCTCAATGGCATTTGCCAAAGACGGCAGTGTGGTTTTTTTCTTCCCAATATCGTCGTATTTTTTTCTGATATCCATTATGTGCCCTCCGTGTTGTTGTTTTCCAGTGCCGTCACGCGCTGTTCCAGTGCCGTCACGCGGCCAGCCAGCGCAGTTTGGTCATTGCTCAGTGTCGTAACGCTTTGCAGCAGCGCCGATATACTGGCGCTATGACTGTTGACCGTGCTCTGCAATGCCGACACCGTGCCCTGCAGCGCCAGCAGCAGCGTATACGTTTCTGCGCTGGACACGCCTGCGGCGCTGACGTTCTTTGTCATGTTGCCCACGGCCCATTCTGTCCGTTGGCACATGTACTTAATGTAAGCAGACAGTTTACCGATTGCCTTTTCCGTGTCTTTGGGCATCGCATTCAGGCTTTCGGGGAATACGATCATTTCACATCACTCCCCACTATAAATTCTCTCGTAATGCCAAGGATCGTACACGGCCCGCTGCCCTCCATCCGCAATTCAAATTTGTCGCACCGGTTGGCCGACAGGCGCATCGTGCTTACGTTAAAATCCCGTCCGACTACGCGCCCGCACTCCTGCCACGGCTTTCCGTCGCAGCGGACTTTGGCGATCATATAGCTACCCTGCGGAAGTTCCATGCGGATCATGATCTTGGAATACGCTTTTTTCCCGTTCAACATTTCGTACATGGGTGCAAATTGCAGCATCCATGGCTGTGTCTGCGGCGTATCCGCGCTGTCCAGCAGCCGCACATTGCCGTCGCCGTCCAGCATGTACAGGGTCTTGCCGATGCGGGCAAAGTCCACAGCTTCGGTATCGTCCTCCAATACCCATATGCCGGTCTTGGTTTCATACACCATCAGTCTGTATGCCGCGCCGTCCTTTACGCTCAGATAGTAGCTGTCGCCGTCGTTGCCGCCCACCGCATCGGTAAATTCTTTTTCTCCGAAGTTCTCACTGATCAGCGTTGGCGTACCGCCGGAATAGGCGTACACCCCATGCGGCCCCTTATAAAACAGCGTGTCGTTGATGACCTGCTGGCTTTTATGGCAGCCGCTTTGCAGGCCCTCCATTTCGTAGGTGTACATGGCGTATTCCGCCGGATAGCCTCCCAGCATTTTGTGCAGCTTGGTTTCCTTCCAGAACAGAACGGAAGAACTCAGCTTGCAGCAGCCTGTGAACTGGCCGTCTGTACCAACCGCCAGCGCGTAGGAATCCGTGGACACACCCTCGTACACAAAGAAGTTGGTAGGGTCGCCCAAAGCGCTGGCATAAATGGTCTGCGTCGTGTTGTCGCAGCCCCACAGGCGGTTTTCGCTCTCACAGATAAAGTCGAGGTCAGGAATTTTCCGTTCCAGCTTGATGGCGGTACTGGCTTCCGTGGCCTCCGTGAAGGTGTTGTCCGCAACGGTGATCTCAGTGGCCGTCACGGATTTAATGACAATATCCTTGTTGTTCTCCGTCTTGGTCGTGCAGCCGGAGATCGTAATACCGTCTCCCGCCTTGAACTTTGTGGTCAGGTTTGTCCACCCGGCCACCGTCATTTTGTTCTTGGTGAACGTGGCCTTGCTTCCCGTCAAAGATGCTGCCAACGGCTTCACGCTGCGGCTGGTGATGTCTAAATACACCTTGTCCGGCCAAATCACCATTTTTGTATTGACCACGGCAAACTGCTTTTTCCCGGCAGTCACCGTGCCCACGACCCGTCCGTCGTACAGCAGGGACGTGCCCTGCACCGCTACCAGTTTATCCCACGCCGTCAGAGCGGTCACATTCTGGTACGCCGTCTGCTTTACACGGCCCTTTCGGGTCGTGATGTAGGGCCAGCGTCTGGCGGACAGATTCAGGCTGTCCCGCAAATCGCCGTCCCTAAGATTATCTGACCAGTTGATGCCCCGCATCTGCACGATCTCCATTTTGTTGGGGCTCATGTTGTAGGGAAGTTCGGGAATACGCATCACATCACCTGCACATTTCCGCTGTATGCGGGGCAGTGCTGCCGACGCCACCATGCGATGGCTTCATTCAGCGCCTCGTCATAAACCACCTTGTCGTTGCCATACATGGCCGTCTCGTTGTTGTAGTAGTCCACCTGACAACAGAGATACAGCACATACAGCCGGTCGTAAGGAGACGGGAGCAAAAGCTCCCGCTCCTCCGCCGGCCAATCGTACACGCGCGGTTTTGCATCAAGCCGTTCCGCGAGTTGCCCGTCCAGCTCCATCACCCACGCAGCCTTTTGTTCGTCGCTGATGGTGTTAGGCCGTAGCTCGTCCACCCGTGAAATTGCCAACGTAATGGTCATTTATACCTCCTATACCCCCAGCAGCTTGCCCCAGGTGCCCTTACCGGCGATGCCGTCCGCACCCAGCTTATAGGCGGTCTGGAACTTCTTCAGCGCCGCCTCGGTGCCCGCGCCGAAGTCGCCGTCCGCACCGACAGCGCCGCAGCTGTAGCCATAGGCGATCAATGCCGCCTGCAGCGTCTTGACATCCGCGCCGGTCATACCCCGGCGCAGCACCCGCACCTGCATAGCCACCGTCTCCACCTGCACGGGCACCGGCTCCGGGGTGTTCTCCCCCGGCACAAACTCGACACCCAGCGCCGCGCACAGGCCCTTGGCGATGGTCTCGCCGATAACCGTGGCGTTGGCGATGATCCACTGTGCAACACTGGGGACATCGTGGAAATCCACCTCGATATACACCGTGGGCGCGGCGGGATACTTCACCTCGTACAGCGCGGGATACGCCCGCACCACGTCGGGAGATCCCGGCGTCACCGGCCCCAGCACACCCAGCACCGCCCGGCATGCCTTGTACCCGGCGCTGTTCCGGTCAGCATCGTAGCAGAAGATGTGCGTGCCGGTGGCCTTGCCGTTGGCGGCGTTGGTGTGGATGGGCACATGCAGATCGGCCTTGAACCGGTTGGACGCCGCCACGCGGTTGGCCATGGTGTCGTACTGTCCCACCATCACCTCCACACCGGAGCGCTCCAGCGCCGCCTTACACGCCGCCGCAATGCGCCCGCACTGCACGTCCTCGGTGGTATTACCCACCGCGTAGGTGTTGCGCCGCTGGTCGCTGGGGGACAGATACACCCGCTTAGCCATGGTCACACCTCCGTCTCGCAGTTTTTCTTATACTGCGCCGTGCTGAGGCCCAGCAGGGCGCCCAGCAGGGCCGTCACGGCGGAGATGGTCATGGCCGCCTGCTCGGCGTAGGGCCAGCCCCACACCGGGGCCAGCGCCACATAGAACGCGCTGAGCGCGGGCAGCACGATCATCACGATCCACTTCATCACATCGTAGACTTTATTATTCAGCTTCATATTACTTTCCTTTCCGGCCTTCCGGCCTGTTACATCTTATGCATCGGCAGCCTTCGCACTTCCTCCATGACCCGCTTTGCGCTGCCGTTGCCGCCCATTTTTTCGTAGGGCGCGTACAGATAGTCGTTGAGATTCTCGTACTCGTCCTGCGTAATGTATCCGCGGTCGACGTACACCATGCCCAGATGCACAATGCGGTCATGGGCAAGCCCCACCAGCATCTTGCGCTGGGCGTCACCCTTGTCGACGCGCTTGGCCACCACGGCCCACAGGCCGCTGCTGGTCAGCACCGCCACTACGAGAGGCACTGCCACCTGTGTCCAAACATCCATCCTTGTCACCCCCTCACAGCTCCGCCGACAGCAGGGACACCGCGCCCGCGTTGAGGGCGGCGGCGGTCATGCCGTGGCTGGCCTTGGCGGCGGAGATCATCACGCCGTTGGCCCGCGCCGCCGTGACGGCGAACGTGAAGCCCGTCTGATCCGTGCCGCCCATAACGCTGCGTACCTTGAAATCATCCACAACGATGGTGGGCGTCGCCCGCATGGTCACGGGCAGCGGCACAAAGAAGAAGATGATGCCCGTGCCGATGATCACGGCCTGCACCAGATCGGACGACAGCGGCACCAGATACCGCTGGCACCGCGCCAGCTCCGCGCCGTAGTCGGGCAGCTGGTTCAGCACCCACGCGCCGCCGTACAGATGCGCCAGCGTCTGCACATCGCCCAGCTCCAGCTTGGCGGCGATGAGCTTCGTGCCCGCCGCCGTGACGGTGAAGGTCTTGGTGGTGCTGTCGTAGCCCACGGGAACGACGCCCTCATCTGTCAGGGCGGTGGCCGTCACCGTACCCACCGGCGCGTCCTCCAGCACCTGCGCCATGGTGCCGTTGAGGGTGATGCCGTCCGTCCCGATGGTCACGGAGCCGCTGACCAGCTTCCACCCGTCCAGAAAGTACCCGGCGGTGCTGATGGTGCCGCTGACGCCCCGCTGGTTCACCGGACGGCCGAAGTACCAGTTCCGCAGCAGGTTGGGGGCGCAGGGGAACGCCTGCGTGGAGATAACGCCGCCGCTGATGCGGATGTTGTCACCGGCCGCGTACACCGGCGCCGCCGCGCCGGTATCGCCCTTCTCCCCCTTGTCGCCGGTATCGCCCTTCTCGCCCTTGTCGCCCTTCTCTCCCTTGTCGCCCTTCTCTCCCTTCTCTCCCTTCTCTCCCTTGGGGCCGGACGCACCGGTATCACCCTTAGGCCCGCCGGTGCCCACCGGCAGGCGGCTGGCCTGATACGCGCCGCTCTCCGCGTCCCACAGCATCCAGTACCCCTCGCCGCCCGGCTGGGGTGGATGCGCCGCCAGCTCCCGCAGCCGCGTCTCCAGCTGCCGGAACGCCGTGGGCAGCTCCGGCCATGCCGCCCCCTCCGACAGGCTCTCCGGCACCAGCACCTCCGTCACGCTGCTGTGCCGCTGGGTCACGCCGTCGGCGCGCAGCGTCCCCCGCACCTGCAGGGTGTAGGTACCGCCCTTGGGCAGATTTTCCCGCTGCAGCAGCACACCCGCACCGCCGGGCCGCGCCTGCATCGGCAGGATGTCCAGACCGCCCTCCGGCTCCTGCAGCAGCAGCTCCCAGTCGTACCCCTCCGGCATGTCCCCGATCACGTCCAGCCACACGCTGCCGTTATCGAACTGCATAGCCGCCGGCGCACCGTCCCACGTCAGACGCCAATCCTTCCATTCGATCATACTTGCCACTCCTCCCTGAATGATGTCACCTCTCCCCGCGTCGCCGCCCCCGGTTGTACGTCCCTGCGTGTTCCTGAAATTTTTCCGTCCTTATTTCATCAATTACGCAAGTGTTTCACGGTATCCTGTACTATCCTGACTTTTCTTGTACTTTTCCAATAAATTTTCGTGGATTTATTGCTTTTGCCAAAAAATATGGTATACTGTCTTTGTTTGCATATACAACATCTTCCGCCGCGCTTTGCGGTATGAAGTTTCCACGCTCCGGGCACACTGTTGCCAGAGCCTATTGACCACCTGAAAAGAGGGAACTGCCTTGAACAAATACATTATCCACGGCGGCCATCCGCTGTTCGGCGAAGTAACCATCAGCGGCGCGAAGAACGCCGCCGTCGCCATCATCCCCGCCGCCCTGCTGGTGGACGGCGTCTGCCGCATCGAGAACATCCCCCAGATCAGCGACGTGACCCTGTTCTTCTCCATTCTGGAGGAGCTGGGCGCCCGCATCCGCGTGCTGAACCGCCACGCGGTGGAGCTCGACTGCCACGCCATCCACAGCACCCGCCCGTCCTACGAGCTGGCCCGCCGCATCCGCGCCAGCTACTATCTGCTGGGCGCGCTGCTGGGCCGGTTCGGACAGGCCACCGTGGCCATGCCCGGCGGCTGCAACTTCGGCGTCCGCCCCATCGACCAGCACATCAAGGGCTTCACCACCATGGGCGCGGAGGTATCCGTGGAGGGCGGCTTCATCCACACTGCCGCCAAAAACGGCCGACTCACCGGTGCCCCGGTGTACCTGGACGTTGTCTCCGTGGGCGCCACCATGAACATCATGATGGCCGCCGCGCTGGCCGACGGCGTCACCACCATCGAAAACGCCGCCAAGGAGCCCCACATCGTGGATCTGGCCAACTTCCTGAACTCCATGGGCGCGGATATCAAGGGCGCCGGCACCGACTCCATCAAGATCCGGGGCGTGGAGCGTCTCACCGGCGGCACCTACTGCATCATCCCCGACCAGATCGAGGCGGGCACCTATATGGCCGCTGTGGCCGCCACCGGCGGTCAGCTGCTGCTGAAGAACATCATTCCCAAGCACATGGACTGCATCAGCGCCAAGCTGATGGAGATGGGCGTCGTGGTGGAGGAGAACGACGACACGCTGCTGGTGCGCCGCAGCGAGCCGCTGCAGAAAACCAACGTCAAGACCCTGCCCTACCCCGGCTTCCCCACCGACATGCAGCCCCAGATCGCCGCGGTGCTCTGCCTGGCCCAGGGGACCAGCGTGCTCACCGAGGGCGTTTGGGAGAACCGCTATCGCTATGTGGACGAGTTCCGCCGCATGGGGGCCCACATCCAGGTGGACGGCCAGAGGGTGGACTGCGCCCCCTTCGTCTATGTGCTGATGAACAAGCCGGCTGGTCTGCTGTCCGCCACAGAGGACCGGCGGCAGAGGACGGTGCTGGACCTGCTCCCGGAGCATCTGCGCCGGATGGGGCTTTTCCCGGTAGGCAGGCTGGACAAGGATACGGAAGGCCTGCTGCTGCTCACCAACGACGGCCCCCTGGCCCACCGGCTGCTTTCCCCCAGGCGGCATGTGGATAAGACCTACTTTGTCCGGGCGGACCGGCCCTTCGACGGGGCGGATGAGGCGGCGTTTGCCGCCGGTATGGTGCTGCGGGACGGCCTGCACTGTCTGCCCGCCCGTCTGGAGCGGCTGGACTGTCCGGAAGAGGCGTTGGTGACCATCCAGGAGGGAAAGTACCACCAGATCAAGCGTATGGTGGCATCCCAATATAAGCAGGTCGTCTATCTGAAGCGGCTGAGCATGGGAGCGCTGAAGCTGGACCCGGCGCTGGAGAAGGGGGCGTGGCGGTACCTGACGCCGGCGGAATGCGCCGCCCTGCGGGATGCAGGGGACTGAACCGGGCGGCGGCGGTCCTGCGATCCGGCCCTTGGTCTCTGTGTTTCAGAGTATTTCGGCAATTTCCACAAAAAACTTTTCAAAACCTATTGAAAAGGTCGAAAAGACCCGGTATAATAAGGGACAACGAGTGTGTCGTCAAAGCCCCTCAATGCAGAGGAATCAGAAAAAGGGAGGCTATCGCTTATGTCCAGCAGAGTGTTTCAAAGCGTTGTCCTGCAGATGAAGGACAGCACAGACCGGGCCATTGGTGTGATCGATTCCGAAGGGACGGTGGTGGCCTGCAACGAACTGAGCTGTATCGGGGAGCATTGGCCTGCAGCCGTGGAAGCGGTCAACGCCGGTGAGGGCGGCGTCGTCCGCTACGAGGGGCGCACCTTCAAGGCCCTGCAGGGCTGGGGGTCCCAGTTCGACTACGCCGCCTTTGCGCGGGGGGAGGACGAGCTGGCGCAGATGGTGTGTGCCATGGCGGCGGTGGCCCTCAACGGCGCCAAGGCCTACTACGAGGAAAAGCACGATAAGGCCACCTTTGTCAAAAACATTATCTCGGACAACATCCTGCTGGGCGATATCTACGTCCGTGCCAAAGAGCTGCACTTTGTGTCCGAGGTCCCCCGCGCCGTGTTCCTGGTCCGCCAGGTGGGCAGCACCGATATGGCGGCCATGGACGTGGTGCAGAGCCTGTTCCCGGACAAGCAGGTGGATTTTGTCCTCTCCACCAGCGAGACCGACATCACCCTCATCAAGCAGCTCCCCGATGGCACCGACGGCAAGGAGATCTACAAGATCGCCAAACAGGTGGAGGAGGCCCTGGAGGGCGAGCTCAACCTGAAGGTGGTCATCGGCATCGGCACCGTGGTGGGCCACATCCGGGAACTGGCCCGGGCCTATAAGGAGGCCCAGGTGGCCATCGAGGTGGGCAAAGTGTTTGACACCGAGAAGTCCATCATCAATTATGAGAACCTGGGCATCGGCCGTCTCATCTA
>OLGB01002400.1_pt1 | contig 20085 bp, 13 predicted proteins | sample 1605691 | NCBI WGS metagenome assembly OLGB01 (sample SAMEA3888925, study PRJEB22519) | human gut metagenome | biome: human gut; feature: human-associated habitat; material: faeces | place: Denmark | collected 2010 | reverse complement strand
TTTCCCGCGCACACCCTTCCTTTCCGTTGCGGAAAATCTCCCGCTTTATCGACAGCCTCCATCAGATCGTCCGACAGGACGGTCTGATTTTTTTTGAAATTTTTTCAATTTTTGGTGCATAGTTTTCTCCATTTTTGTCCCTATCAGAGTGTAAGGACTTTTTCGGGGAAGGAGGAAGGGGCATGTATGACACCACGGAGCGCGTCCGGCGTGTGAAGCAGACGGCCCTGCGGCTGATCCAAAAGCGGGAGCGGACGGCGCTGCGGCGGCTGGGAACCCTGTGTACCGCGCTGGCTCTGGGTCTGACCGGCGCGCTGGCTCATTTCATCGGCGGGGCACCCGGCGCCGCCGTCCAGGGGGCCTACGGCGCGACGCTGCTGGCGGACAGCGCAGGCGGCTATGTGCTGGTGGGTGTGGCGTCCTTTACGGCCGCCGCTGTCCTGACGGTGGTCTGTATGCGCCTGCATGAGCGAGAGAAACGAGAAAAGAACAACAAGACAGACAAGGAGGGAAACGCATCATGAAAAAAACGATCACCCTGTTATTGACGCTGTGCCTGCTGCTGGGTCTGCTGCCCGTGGAGGCCGCGGCCTTTGCGGGGGACATTTACCGGGCGGGCGATGTAAAGCAGGTCAAGATGGCGGACGGCTCCCTGTCCCTGCAAAACGGGTACGTCCATGTGACGCTGCATAAACTGCTTGAGACCTATTCCTATCTTACGGTGGTTCCCGCCGCGAAGCCTGACGAGGATTTTTTGTGGAACAGCCAGACGCCGCGCTGCAATTACACTACCTATAATCAAGGCGTACCGACCACCGAGGGCGTGGTGACGGAACTGAAAAGCATGACCTTTGTTTCAGAAACGCCAAATGGAAAAACGAACGCTATCAAGGCGGAGTATGACCTGCTGTCGTCCCACAGTCATGTCGCCGCACAGGTGACAGTCTACTACGAGATCGTGCGGCTCAAGGAGATCGGGCCTACGGCGAAGGACGACACCTGGGGCGTGCTGACGACCGTCGGCAGCATCCGCGTCGAAGAAAATGATCAAGTTGCTATGGGTGATCCAAGGTTTACGTGGGGCTATAACCTCAATGCCTTTACCTCCATGGGGCATCGGGCCATGCTGGAGGCTTCGGGCGGCCCCGCCATCAAAATCAGCCGCACCACGGTGCCGTATGTGTCAGATGGAACGACTCCCACGATCACCACGGAAAGTTCCACCATCACCGCGCCCGTGGAGAATCTGGATACAAAGACTGTTCCCAAGGGTTATTCCTGGTCGGGCGATAAGGACGGCGTTTACATCACCGAGGTCTATACGGACGGCTACAACTGGGCCAATCCCTTTGTGGGACTGTCGCAATACTATAAAAACGGCACCATCAAGGCCTATCTGCCGAAATGGGTCAGCGTAACGTCGGCCAGCCGCCCCGGCGACACCCGGGTGGAGTGCGGGAATGATGTCGGTTTTTATTTCGGTAATGAAAATGGCAACGCAAATTCCCTGCGTTTCCTTTGGGGCTTCCGCAGCCTGACGAAGCTGACGCAGCCCATCCCCAGTGAACCGGACAAGGTCGATCCCGCCATCTACGCCAAGCGGCTGGCCGTTTTCCCCAACGGCGGCGTGACGGTGGAGCATGTGGCGGACGATGCGGCGCTCTCGGCGCTGAAGCGGCAGTACAAGAAGGACCCCGTCGCCCTCATCAACGGCGATTACAAGAGTACAGACGGCACCTCCTTTGAGTTCACCGGCGGGGCGGCGCTGCTGTCTCCCTCCGTCACGGCGACGTGGGGCAGCGGCGGCAGGCTCGTCATCCACAAGAACGGAACCGTGGAGCAAAACGGCGTGAGCCTGAGCGCGCCGACCTTCAAATTCTACCAGCCCAAAACCGGCGCGGATGGCAAGCTGGATATTTCTCTCACGAGGGACGGCTTTACATTTGGCATTGCCCCCGAAAACAACGCCGCCATCGTCTATGTAGACATCCCCTACGCCACGGTGAAGCTGGAAGAGGCGACTGCCGACGCGGCGGGAAACCTTGTGTTCAGCGGCTTGATCGGCTTTCAGACCATCTTCGACGGCGCAAAGTTTACGATGGAAAAGCTGGGCTACGGCTTGAAGGGAAATGAATTCAAGGTCAACGGCGTAAAGGCCGTGGGCGAATTCAGCACCGAAAAAATGCTGTCGCTGGAGCTTGCCGAGATCAAGGGCGAGGTCAATACCTTCAAGGGCGAGGAGCGCTACGCCTTTGAGCTGGAGCTGAACGTCTTTGACCTCTTTGAGACCGAGGCGAAGCTGGCGCTGGAGCGGGTCAACGACGGCTCGCTGATCCCCGATGAACTGTGGTTCTTTGTCAAAAGTGAGCCGGGCATCCTCCTGATCCCGCCGGTGCCTGTGGGCCGGCTCACCGGCGGCGGCGCGGGCTTCAAGGATCTGGCCGCTACGGTAAACGGCAACTATTTCGCCATTCCGCCCATCAAGCTGCGGGGCGCAGTGTCGGGTGCCTATCTGCAGCTTGTCGAGGGCCGGGCCGACGTGGTGCTCGGCCCCAGCGAGATCTCCCTCAAGGCAAGCGACGTGGGCATTATGGGATTTGGCAAGTACGGACAGTTTGTTGACAGCTTCGGCTATGCCCTCAAACTTACCGGACAGGAGCGGAACTATAAAGGCACACCCTACCAGGGCGTCTATCTCGTCGGCTCGGAGGAACTGACGATCAATCTGCCGAGCAAAAACCTCGACGTGTTCGCTTTGGAGTCCTCCCTTGAATTGGGTGCTTTCGGCGGTACGGGTATGAAATCCGGCAGGAAGCATCTGTATCTCGGCATCGGCGCCAACGGCACGGTAAACGGCAGAGTACAGATCCCGAAGGGCTTCCCCTTTGCCGGAACAAAATTCGGCAGTGCGGGGATCCAGCTCATCGTCGGCGGCCAGACGGAAATCCCGATCAGAAACGTCAGCGTCAGCGAGGGTATGAAGCAGGCGCTTAATAATATCGATGCCTACCTCGGCGCGATGGCTCAGACGCAGAATCGTTTGTTCGGCGTGCGCGTGTGGGTGCTCGTTCCGAAGGTCCTCCAAACCAACTTCCGCTACAAGGAGGGCTGGGGCATCGAGGGGGCGTTGATCACAAAACTCCCGGAATGGGACTGGAGCAGTAAGGGCGTTGAGCCGGTGGTGCAGGCCATCTCTCTGGAGGACGGGGAGGAGTTTGCTGTCATGCTGGCTGCGGATCCGCCTGATGCGGAGCCCCGCGGCGGCGGAAACTCTCAGGAGATCACGGTATACGCCGATGCGGACGAAACGCCGTATATCCTGCTGGCGTTTGAGAACACGGTCACTGAGGAGGAAATTCAGAATACCCTGTCTGTTACGAAAAAAGATGAGTCCAACCGCATCGACATCAACTGGGTAGGCAAGGACGGTGAGATCGATCCCACCGCGGAGATCAACGCAGGCATCGACCTTATCAAGAATAAGGATGACGGGAAGGAATACCGCGTAGCACTCCTGCGGCTGAAGGATGGCGGGACATATGTGGTCAATACGGGCGCGCTTGATATTCAAAAATCCCAGAAAGCCACCGTTACACCGTTTGAAAAGCTGGAGTTGAGTTTGAGCGGCAATCAGGTGTCCGGCGAGGTCAAATACGCCGAAAAGGGTACAAAGTATGTGCTGCGTACCTATTTTGCCGAGAAAGAGGGCGGCGCGGACTACCTGATCGATGAGCAGATCAATGTGGACCCCAACAGCATTTCCGTCGATATTCCCGACAGAAGTACGCATGCGCCCAGCGGCGAGTACTACGTCACTTCGTTCCTGATGACGGAAAAGACCACCACGGTCGCCGATGAGAACGGAGAGAGCGAAAATGTGGCCGCTCTTATGGCCATCGACAGCTGGCAGTCTAAGGACAAGGTGCACTACACGAACAGCAATCAGCCTGCTGCTCCGGCAAACGTTACGCTGACCTTTGTCGGCAACGAGGTGATGAGGGCTGAATGGGAAGAGGTGTCTAATGTCGACGGCTACCGCGTGACGGTCTATCAGAAAAAGGACGGAAAGTGGGAGGCCACCGGCTCTGGCTATGACCTCAAAAAATCCAAAGATGGGCAGTTGGATAACTCCATCAACATGGCGCTGACCGTGGGCGGCGAAGAAACGGAGAATTCCAAAAACTTGTCCGCCAACGAGACCTACATGGTCGGCGTGAGCGCCTACAAAGAGGAGCCGTACTTCACGGAGAGCACGGAGACTGGCTCCATGGAAGGCGAGGAGGCAGGCGCTGCGGAGGGCGCAGAGGGCAGTACCGCCGGGAGCGGGGGAACCAGCGCCCCAAAGGCGCTCACCGCGAAGTATTACAGCAAAGAAACGCAGTCTGCCGACGATGGAGTGTTCCTGCCAGAGTACAAGGAATTGAAGATCTCTCTTAAAGTGGGCGACAAGGAGTGCGACAAAGATAACGGTGTCTTCCACGCCTATGTGGGTGAAAATCCCGGCACGCTCACCGTGATCTGCGATGATCCGGACGCCGATTTTACTGTCACGCGGATGGACGATACAGACTACCCCGTCCAACTGGGAACTAACAGAGAATGGGGAATTCCCACTTTTGAAGGCAGTCTGATGCTCAAGATCGACGGCAAGAAGGACAAGGACGTGACCAGCGAATTCCTGCTGGTGAGCCGCGACGAAACGCCCCCCGTGCTGACCCTCGCCGATCCGGTGTTCTTCGCTGATCGGGACACTGGCGAGTACACCATCACCGGCACGGCGGATGCCGGCAGCGAGATCCTCTATGGGGAAAATGGGCGCACACAGGCTGCGGGCGACGGCAGCTTTGCCATTCACGATAAATTGGAGGACGAAAGAGAAACCAACGCCTCCCTGTATCTCCGGGCGAAGGACAGCGCGGGCAACGAATCCGCACAGCAGCTGGCGCTGATCACCCGTCAGACCCGGTATGCCGTCACTGTGAACGGCAGCTATGACGCGCAGAACTCCGGTGCGGGCAGCTATGCGGCAGGCAGCGTTGTCGCCGTCAGCGCAGGCCGCCGCAGCGGCTACACCTTCAACGGCTGGACGTCCGGCAGCAATGTTGTCTTTGATGATCCCAACGCCGAAGAAACGACCTTCATCATGCCGGACGGCAGCGTGACCGTCACGGCAAACTGGTCGAGGGACGGAGGTTCGTCCTCGTCTGGCCGGGATGACTCCGATCCCAGCTATGCCGTCGGAATTCCGGATAAGATGGAAAACGGCAGCGTGAGCGTCAGCCCGAAGAACGCCAGCCAGGGCGACCGCGTGACCGTCACGGTGAAGCCAGATGCGGGCTACGAGCTGGACAGCCTCAAGGTGTTTGACAAAAACGGCAAGGAGCTTGAACTGACCGACAAGGGCGACGGCAAATTCACCTTCATCATGCCCGCCGGGAAGGTGGAGGTCAAGGCCACATTCACGGAGGAAGTGAAGACCAGCCCCTTCCAGGACGTTCCCACCGACGCGTATTACTACGAAGCCGTGAAATGGGCCCAGAAGAAGGGCATCACCGGCGGCATCGGCGACGGCCTGTTTGGCCCTAATCAGCCCTGCACCCGTGCCCAGATCGTCACCTTCCTGTGGCGGGCGGCGGGGTCTCCTGAACCGGAGGGGACTGCAGCCGGAATGACCGATGTGGCCGCCGGCAGCTACTATGAGAAGGCGGTGGCGTGGGCCATTGAGAACGGCATCACCACCGGCACGGCTGACGGCCTGTTCGCCCCCGACGCGACCTGCACCCGGGCCCAGGGCATGACCTTCCTGTTCCGGGCATCCAAGGCGTCTGCCGACGGCATGCCCGCCTTCAGCGACGTGGCCACCAACGCCTACTACGCCGAGGCGGTGAAGTGGGCCACGGACAACGGCATCACCACCGGCACAACGAGCTCCACCTTCAGCCCCGGCAGCGGCTGCACGAGAGCGCAGATCGTGACGTTCCTGTGGCGGCTGTACGCGGAGAAGTGATCGCAATATATGTAAAGTGGACTCCCTTGACTGCAAAAGCGGTCAAGGGAGTCCCTTTCAACCTATAAAACGGATTCTATGATGTGGGTTTGCGGCTTCGGCACCTGCTGTGTATGCCGCGGGTAAGCGGTTGATGTTTTAAAAATCGACTTGCCTAATACACGATCCGAAAGTAATCCAAATATGCTTTACTGGAGTGCTTTGCGCGTCAGTCATCCAACTCCGACTCATGCTTGAGGATCGCGCCGGTGGCGGCGTTGATCTCGTAGTCATATTCCATATTGCCGGATTTGAACTCGACCTCGTAGACGAGTATTCCATCCTCGTCGTCCAGTTCGATATCCATGTCATACGCTTCATTTTCGCTCACACCTGCGTGGTTCAGGGCAATAGATTTTGCCTTGGCGTAGCCAATGTCCTGCGCTGTTCCGGACGGATCGGGCTTCTGATCAGAGGGCTTCGTTGTCACATTTGGCGTGGAAGGCGTGGAAGCAGTGGTCAGCAAGTCCTTCTGCCCGCTGAGCACCTTCCCTGTGTAAGCGTCCACCAGATACTCGAACTCGCCCCATGCCGTGTGCAGCTCTACCTCATAGTGGGCGGGAGATTCGTCCAGTTCGGAATCGACCTCCGCTGTGACGGAATCCAGCGCCGCTGTTCCGGCATACTGCTCCGCAGCATAGGCGGCGGCAGCTTTGCCGATGGGCATGGCAGGCGCGCCCGCTTCCGCGAGATCCTTTAGTTCCTCGACTGAGAGCTTTGCCAGTGCGTCAAACTTGAGTGCGGAGTTGAGCGCGAGCACATGGTTCACCAGCGCCGCTTTTCCGGTGGAAATGTTGTTTTCCCGGGCCTGCTGTTCCCGCCCTGCGTCCTGCGTGAGCGTCTGCGTCAGGACGGCGGCCTTTGCTTCGCTCGTCTGCAGCACGCCGTCCACGGTGCTGGTCAGCTCACGCTGGAGCTTTTCCGCACGGGCGGTATCCTTGTCCTCCACCGAGATCATGATGGCGGAGGAAATGCTGTCGAGATAGCCGTTGCGCACGAGACTTCCCACGATGGCATTTACCGCCACATCCAGCTTCGCCCCCTTGAGGTCAGCCCCATTGCTCATATCCGCAAGGATGGCCTTTGCATCCTCGTTGAGCGGCGTACAGACGAGAACCTTTTCGCTCCGATTCACTTTCAGCTCAATGCTGGGGTTCACATCCAGCGACACCACGGACGCCACCGCGTTCGCTCGCTGGTAGAACACGCCTCCGCCGCCCAGCAGCATTACAGCAAGGCAGGCGGCAATGAGCGATGTCCATTTTCTATTTGCCGTTTTCTTTGTTGTCATGGGAATTACCGTTCCTTTCCGCTCTTCACAGCGGGAGAGAACGCCGTTCACATCATCCGGCGCGGTCTTTTCAAGTGCCGCAGCCAGCCTCTGCTCCATTTTTTCATTGGTCATCGGGCGTCATCTCCTTCCAGAAAGCTGCGCATCTTTTTCAATGCTCTGTGATATTTCGACAGGACGGTGGGAAGCGGCAGCTCCAGCAGCGCCGCGATCTCCCGGTGCTTCATGCCCGTGACCGCGTGGAGCAGCACAATGCGCCGCTCCTCGTCAGCGAGTCTTGCCAATGCGCCTTGCAGCAGCGCGCGCTCGTCGGCGTCCAGTCCGCACTCCTGCGCGGGAATGGCGTCCCATTCCTCCTCGCTGAGGGCGGCATGGCGTTCCTCCCGCCGCAGACGCGTCAGGCACAGGTTTCGGCATACGGCCAGCAGCCAGCCCATAGGCGATCCGGTGAGTCGGTACTGTTCCGCGCGGTCCCACACCTGCACGTAGACGTCCTGTGTCAGGTCCTGCGCGTCCTGCGCGTTTTTGAGGTATGACAGCGCTAAGCCGTACACCGCTGATCTCGTGCGCTGATACAGCTCCGCCAGCGCTTCACGCTCACCGCCGGCAACGTGAATCAGCAACTGCTGCAGCTCGTGCCGATCCTCTGCCGGAGCATATTCGGTTGTCATCAGCATACTGAGCATAGGCTTCCATCTCCTGTCATCCGTGTAATGCACGGAAAGGACGATTTATTGCATGGGATTTTATTTTTTATGATTCTTCAAGTTCAAATTGCCAGTTCTTTTCTGCTGACATAGCTGCACCTCGCTTCTTGCTTAATATGCAATCCTAAAATAATCCAAATACGCTTTATACTTATCCTGTGCGGTCAGACAGGTATCTGTCAGATAGCCTTTTTCGTTGTCCCATTCCTTTAGTCCACGGTAATAGAACATCTTCAGATCGTCCTCAATGATGAACGGAACGATATTGTATTTCAGATACTCCTTAAACATAATCAATCTTCCCACACGACCGTTGCCGTCCTGGAACGGATGAATCTGCTCAAATTTCACATGGAAGTCCAGAATATCCTCAAAAGTCTTTTTTTCCTTGGCGTTGTATTCCGTCAGCAAGGCCTTCATTTTATCGGCAACTTCTTCCGGAAGGGCTGTATCTCTGCCGCCGACTTCATTCGGGAGTTTCTTATACTCGCCAACAGCAAACCAATCTTTTCTGGAATCGCTGGTGCCGTTTTTCAAAACCAAGTGAAGTTCTTTGATGAACTTCTCCGTCAGAGCTGCTTTTGCATGATCAATAATCATGTCAATGCAGCGGAAGTGATTTGCTGTTTCGATCACGTCATCCACATTCAGCACTTCTTTTTCTACGCCGATGGTGTTGGTTTCAAAGATATATCGGGTTTGATCGTGTGTCAGGCGGCTTCCTTCCATATGGTTGGAATTGTATGTCAATTCGATCTGTGTTTTATGGTAGATCCCACCGGAATATTTACTTGCCTTCTGCTCTTTCAGAATATCCAACAGAGTAGTCGGTTTATCTTTTCTTTTGTTGGTACGCTCCGGCTTTTCTGCGTTTTCCGGAATGTTCCATGTCTTGCCGGTAAGAAACGCACCGTTCACACGCCCCTGGGCGCAGTAATTTCTAACACTGCGCTCGGACACATCCCATTTTTTCGCTATTTCAGCAACTGAAAGATATCGCATCCATGATCCTCCACCATAAAATCCATCAAAAAACCACGTTAATCTATTACATAGTATACCATGCCATCGGCAAAAATATCAATAGCATTCAAAACGAAATTGTTGTACTTTTTGCCGACACAGGAAATGCTGCTTCTGGATATAGAAATCCGGACTCCATCGAAAATGAAGTCCGGTAAGATATTATCTATAAACTTGACCTCGATCTCAAGATTTTTGTCACATCGAGACTCACTGGTGTAGTAGTGGTGTAGTAGCACTACCTTCAAGCCCGAAAAACCTTGATATTACAGGGGATTTTAGAGATTTCTGCAAATAATGCCGTGACACACAAAAAACAGTTTTGCCAAAACGCAATTCCTCTTATGAGAAATATAAAAATCCGGAATGGGAGCCGCTGCTTATCGGGCGGCCGAGTTCTCCACCATCAGCCTGCGGCGGTCACGCTCCAGATAGATCAAATGGATCAGGAAGGTCAGGAGCCAGCTGACCGGATAGGACCAGTACATACTCTCCACAGTGCCCACCGCCTCAAACACGGTGTACCGCCAGACCACCCGCAGCAGACAGGCACCGATGAGGGTGGTGACGGTGGGATTCATGGAGTGGCCCAGACCCCGGAGGGTGCCGCAGGCCGTTTCCATCAGGCCGCCGACCCACTGGAACCGGCTGAGGGCCAGCACCCGGACCACACCGGCGGCGATGACCGCGTCGTAGGCCGGATCGGAGGACTGGACGTACAGCCCCAGCAGGGGGACCTGAAAGATCTGGGCCAATGCGCATAGAACAATGCCCAGCCCTGTTGTCAGGGCCAGATTGATCTGAAAGACCCGCACGGCCCGACGGGGATCGGAGGCCCCCATGCTCTGACCGGTGAAGGTGATGGCGGACTGATAGAAGGTATTTAGCGCAGTGTGGACGAAGTTCTCAATGCCGGAGGCGGCGGAGCTGCCCGCCATGACCACGGAGCCGAAGGAGTTGATGGCGGACTGGATCATCACGTTGGCCGCGGAGAAAATAACGCCCTGCAGCCCGGCGGAGAAGCCCAGCCGCAGCATCTGGCCCGTCCGGTCCGGATACAGCCGGATCTTCCGCAGATCCAGACGGCACGGCCCCCGGAAGGTACACAGGCGGACTGTCACCAGCACCGCAGAGAGGAGCTGGGAGACGGAGGTGGCAATGGCCACGCCGGCCACATCCAGAGGGATGACCACCACTAACAGCAGATTCAGCGCGACGTTCAGCGCGCCGGAGACGATCATGAACAGCAGGGGATAAAAGGTGTCGCCCACCGCCCGCAGCAGGGCACTGCCGAAGTTGTAGACCACCAGAGCGGGGACGCCTAAGAAGTAGATCCGCAGATACAGCACCGACAAAGGCAGAACGTCCTCCGGGGCGTCCGCCCAGCGCAGCAGGGGAGTGGAGAGCAGAAGCCCGCACACACAGGCCAGCAGTCCGAGGATGACGCTCAGGAACGCGGCGCAGTGCACCGTCCGGAAAAGGCCGTTGTCATCCTGCGCGCCGAAGTCCCGGGCGGCCATGTAGTTGGCGCCGATGGAGACGCCGTTGAACAGCGTGATGATGAGGAAAATGATGGAGGTGGTGGAGCCGACGGCCGCCAGAGAGGCGTGGCCCGCATAGCGGCCCACGATGATGGAGTCCGCTGTGTTGTACGCCAGCTGCAAGATCCCCGTCAGCATCAGCGGAATGGAAAAGCGAAGAATCGCGGGGAGCAGAGGTGCTTCCCGGGAACACACAGTTTGTTTCAACATGTTTCCTCCCGTCCGGTCCGGCAGATGCCGAAGCTCCGCCAGCTAAAATGAGTATTGCAGAAAGGTCGGAGCTTGTCAATAGCCGGGGAAAGAGGGGGAAGCGCCGCAGAAATGGCCGTATCGGCAGATGAACGCCGTATTGACAGGAACGGGCGCGGCCCCTATAATTGTCCGTGAGAGAAATACAACCGGAAAATCGGAAGTTTGTGAAGGAGGTCCTATGAGACTGATTTGTGCGAAAAATTATGATGACATGAGCCTGAAGGCTGCGAACATCATCGCCGCGCAGGTGTCCCTGAACCCCAAGAGCGTGCTGGGCCTTGCCACCGGCTCCACCCCCATCGGCACCTACCGTCATTTGGTTGAGTGGTATCAGAAGGGCGAGCTGGATTTCGGGAAGGCGGTTTCCATCAACCTGGACGAATACTGCGGCCTGTCCGGGGACCATCCCCAGAGCTACCGCCGCTTCATGCGGGAGAATCTCTTCGACCATATCAATATCCCGGCGGACAGAAGCTTTCTGCCGGACGGCACCCAGACCGACAGCGCTTTGGAGTGCGCCCAGTATGACCGGATCATCGAGGAGCATAACGGCATCGACTTGCAGCTGCTGGGCATCGGCCGCAACGCTCACATTGGCTTCAACGAGCCGGACAGCTGCTTTGCCTGCGGCACCCATCAGGTGACCCTGACGGAGAGCACCATCGCCGCCAACACCCGCTTCTTTGAAAATGAGGCGCAGGTGCCCCGGCAGGCGTACTCCATGGGTATGCAGGCCATTATGCAGGCCAAGCGGGTCCTGCTGATCGCCAGCGGCGCGGACAAGGCGGAGGCCATCCGGAACAGCTTCTTCGGCCCCGTGACGCCTCAGGTCCCGGCGTCGATCCTGCAGCTCCACCGGGATGTCATCGTCATCGCCGATGAGGCTGCTCTGGCGGACTGCCCGGCAGAGGCGTAAGTGAATCACTGCCCGTTAAGAGGGCGGTAAACATATAGAGTTTCCCGGCCGGCAGTCACGAACTGCCGGCCGTTTTTTCGTGCAGACGCTGTTACGCACAGGCGTGAGCCGTGGGAAACACCGTGTCACCGGCGGCGGTGGATGCCTTGTGCACCGCTGCTTGCACCTGCGGATAGACCGCCATATTCCTGATGCAAAACGGTGAACTGACCGTTGAATTTTTCTTTGTTTTCCCTATATGAGTATGGTAAAATGCAAGGGAAACAGAACGCACGAGTGGACCCTTTCTCTAAAAGGAGCGAATTATGGCAGGACTGACCAATATTAAAAATCAAGCGCTGACGGAGCGCATTGAGGACCATCTTTTCCAGTATATTCTGGATGAACGTCTGGCGGTGGGCGCAAAGCTGCCCAATGAATATGAGCTGGCGGACCGGTTCGGCGTCAGCCGGGGAACGATCCGGGAAGCGGTGAAGCTGCTGGTATCCCGTGGAGTTTTGCGGGTCAAGCACGGCTCCGGTACCTATGTGGCGTCCCTGATGCCGCTGAAAGCCGATCCGCTGGGCTTGGATGCCATTGAGGACCGGATCCAGCTGGCGCTGGACCTGACGGACGTGCGGCTGATGCTGGAGCCGGCAATCGCGGAACTGGCTGCCCGGAACCGCACAGAGGAGGAGGCCCAACGGCTGACGGAGTACTGCGATGCTGTGCGGAGAAGGATTCAGGCGGGGGAGGATTACCTGATCGAGGATATGCGGTTTCACTGGTATCTTGCGAAATGCTCTCACAACATGGTGGTAGAGCCGCTGATGCCGATTATCGACGCGGCGGTGGTCTCCATCGCCAATATCACCCGTAAGGAGTTGCTGACCGCGACGGTCGATACCCACCAGGAGATCCTCAGCGGCGTTCTGGATCAGGACCCGCAGGCGGCCCGGGCAGCCATGGCCCTGCATTTGGAGATGAACCGGATTGTGATCAAGCACGCGAAGGAGCGGTCAGAGAAAACAAAATAATATTTGGGAAAGCTGTTTTGGGGTGTGCGATTCTGAGACAGCTTTCTTTTTTTGCCAAAGTCATCGGATGACTTTTCTTTGACCTTTCACGAAAAAACCCGACTTATTAACGGAAATCCATTGCGTCTTTACGGATTTTCGCTGAATTATGCAAATTTTAAAAAAAAATTGTAAAAAAGTAGAAAGCGTTTTTGATGACTTGTAATACCTCTTTCGAGATTTTATAATGCAGGCAGATAGCAAAAAAGGGAGCTGCCGGCGCTCCCGCATTGCGCAACTACAAAATTCTGATATACGGAATACAGGAGGAACTGCCTTATGTACCGCAGTGAACATATTTTGAAGGGCCTGAGCAACCAGTACTACCGCGCCACCTACAAGTCCATGGGCTTTACCACCGAGGACCTGAAGCGCCCCATCATCGGCATTGCCAACGCATGGAGCGAATGCGTTCCCGGTCACTACAACCTGCGTCAGGTTGCCCAGCGGGTGAAGGACGGCATCTACCGGGCCGGCGGCACCCCCATTGAGTTCGGCGTGATCGGCGGCTGCGACGGCATGGGTCAGGGACATGACGGCATGCACTTCATCATGCCCTCCCGTGAGCTGATCGCCAACTCCATCGAGTCCATGGCCCAGATCAACCTGTTTGACGGTCTGGTGCTGCTGGGAAGCTGCGATAAGATCGTTCCCGGTATGCTGATGGCCGCGGCCCGGCTGGACATTCCCTGCATCTTCCTGCCCGGCGGCCCCATGGAGGGCGGCGTGGAGTTCGATGGCCGTCAGGCCGACCAGACCTCCAGCACTGAGGCTTACGGTATGCTCTCCGCCGGTAAGATCACCGAGGAGGAGTATGTCTCTCTGGAGAACACCGCCTGTCCCGGCTGCGGCTCCTGCTCCTATCTGGGTACCGCCAACACCATGTGCGCACTGGCCGAGGCCATGGGCATGACTCTGCCGGACGGCGGCACCGCTCCCGCCACCTCTTCCATTCGGATGATGAAGGCGGAGGAGACCGGCGTGAAGATCATGGAGCTGGTGGAGAAGAACATCACCTCCCGCCAGATCATCACCGACAGTTCTATCCGAAATGCCATCAAGGCCTGCCTCGCCATGAGCGGCTCCACCAACGCCGTCATGCACCTCACCGCCATCGCCTATGAGGCAGAGCTGGGCATCAAGGTGCTGGACGAGTTCGACACCCTCTCCGATACCACGCCCCAGCTCGCCAAGATGAACCCCTCCTGCAAGTACAGCATTGTGGACTTCTATAAGGACGGCGGCGTGCCCCGCCTGATGGAAAACCTCCAGTCCATGCTGGAGACGGACGTTATGACCGTCACCGCCCACACGCTGGCGGAGAATATCCGTGACCACAAGTACCTCTATCCCGCTACGGGCCTTGTCAACCACACGCTGGACGATCCCTTCGGCTATACCGGCGGCGTGGCGGTGCTGCGGGGCAATCTGGCTCCCGACACCGGCATCACCAAGCCCGGCGCGTTCGACAAGAGCCTGCATCATTTCAAGGGCGAGGCCATCTGCTTCGACTCTGAGGAGGCCGCCGAGGAGGCCATTCTGGCCGGTAAGGTCCATGACGGTCATGTGGTGGTCATCCGCTACGAGGGCCCCAAGGGCGGCCCCGGTATGCGCGAAATGTACAAGGCTATGAAGTATCTCTACGGCCGCGGTCTGGCCAAGACCACTGCACTGATCACCGACGGCCGGTTCTCCGGCACCAACAACGGCTGCTTTGTGGGCCATATCTCTCCCGAAGCCGCTGAGGGCGGCCCCATCGCCATCGTCCATGACGGCGATCTGGTGGAGATCGACGTGGACAGCAAGAAGCTGGAGCTGCTGGTGCCTCAGGAGGAGATTGAGGCCCGTCTGAAGCAGTGGAAGCGTCCCGAGCCCAAATTCAAGAAGGGCTGGCTGGGCCTATACTGCAAGCTGGCTGCCTCCGGTTCCGAGGGCGGCGTCATGAAGTTTGACCACCTGTAATTTGAATTAGGAGGAGAAACCGACTATGGATGGAGTTACCGTTTCCGTTCTGGGCGCATTGGTGGCCCTTGCCGTCGCCATTGTGCTGATCCTGAAAAAAGTACAGCCCACTTATGCCATGATCTTCGGCGCCGTGATCGGCGGTCTGGTAGGCGGCGCCGGGCTCACCGGCACAGTTAGCTTTATCATCTCCGGCACGCAGGGCATCGTCTCCGCGATCATCCGTATCGTTACGGCCGGTATTCTGGCCGGCGCGCTCATTGAGAGCGGTGCGGCTGAACGCATTGCCGAGTCCATCATCAATAAGATGGGTGCCAAGCGGAGCCTGATCGCCATCACGCTGGCCACATGGCTGCTGACTACCGTGGGCGTGTTCGGCGACGTGGCCTGCATCACCGTGGCTCCTATTGCTCTGCAAATGGCTCGCCGGGCGGGTTATCACAAGATGGGCGTGCTGATGGCGCAGCTGGGCGCCGTCCGCGCGGGCAACGTCATGAGCCCCAACCCCAACGCTATCGCGGCCGCCGAGGCCTTTAATCTGCCCCTGACCTCCATCATCGCCGTGGGCGTCATCCCCGCCGTCACCGCGCTGATCGTGACCTCTCTGCTGGCAAAGCGCCTGTCTATGCGGGGCACGGAGATCACCGAGGCTGACATCGGCGGCGAAGCCGCGCAGCATAAGGATTTGCCTCCCCTGTGGGCGGCACTCAGCGGTCCCGTTGTCACCATCGCCATCTTGCTGCTGCGTCCCATTGCCGGGATCACCATCGATCCCCTGATCGCCCTGCCGGTAGGCGGCATCGTGGGCGCTATCGCCATGGGCAAGGCCCGGGACATGGGCCACTACTTCAATGCTGGCCTCGCCAAGATGAGCGGCGTCGCCATGCTGCTGGTCGGCACCGGCGCTCTGTCCGGCATCATCTCCAACTCCGGATTGAAGGACGTGATCATTTCCTTCATTGAGACTCTGGGCCTGCCCGGCTTCATGCTGGCCCCCATCTCCGGTATGCTGATGGGCGCGGCTACCGCCTCCGCCACAGCCGGTACGACCCTTGCCAGCCAGATCTTTGGGCCTACCGTGGTGGCCAGCGGCGTAACACCTCTGGCGGCTGCCGCCATGACCCACGCGAGCTGCTTCGTCTTTGACGGTCTGCCCCACGGCTCCTTCTTCCATGTCAGCGCCGGCGGCGTCAACATGGAGATCAGCGAGCGGCTGAAGCTGCTGGGCTACGAGGCCATCAACGGCCTTGCCATGATGGCCGTCAGCACACTGGTGTTCGGCGTGCTGAAGCTGGCCGGCTGACCGGGAGGATTTCTATGGCAAAGATCATCGCGCCTGTTGTCACGATCTTCAACGAAGAGGAAAAGCCCGACTACGCAGGCAACAAAAAAGTCATCGATTTCCTGATCGAGGGCGGGCTGGACGGCATTCTTGTGCTGGGCTCCGCCGGAGAGTTCCCGGATCTGAACGAGCAGGAGCGTCTGGACTTCTTCCGCTTCTATGCGGAGTATGTCAACGGACGGGTGGAGCTGCTGGCCGGTACCGGCTGCATCCGCTATGCCGATACGCTGGCCCTGTCCAACGCGGTGTATGAGCTGGGCTACACGCCCATGGTCATCAGCCCCTACTATTTTGAGATGGATCAGGAAAAGCTGTTCGTCTACTATGACCGTCTGGCTAAGGACGTGAAGGGAGACCTGTATCTTTACAACTTCCCACCCCGCACCGGACATTCCATCGCTCCGGAGACGATCCGCCGCCTGATCGACGCGAACCCCAACATCATCGGGCTGAAGGATTCCGTGTCCACCCCCGGCCACACCAATATGGTGTGCCGGGCGGTAGAGGGGAAGCCCTTCACCGTCTACTCCGGCTTTGACGACCAGTTCCTCAGCAACATCGCCAACAACGGGGGCGGCGGGTGCATCGGTGCGCTGTCTATCATCGTGCCGGAGATCTGGAGCAGTTTGGTGAAGGCTGCCAACGAAAGGGACTTTGATCGCACCTTCGCCCTGTACCACCTGATCCAGAAGCTGATGCCCATTTACGATATGGACACAAACTGCTCCCTGATCCTCAAAAAGCTGCTGGTGCACCGGGGACTGGAGATCAGCGACCGGGCCGTTTGCCCCTTCAACCAGATGAACACCGCCATCTATCAGAGCGCCGCAGACCTGCTGGACAGCGTGTTGGCTGAATACCGGTCCATGCGCTGACGGGAAAGCCGATTCAAGGCTGGCCCCTCAGCCGACAAATACAATAACAGTAAAAGGGCAGGGCCGGACAGAAATTTTCTGTCCGGCCCTGCTTGCTGTGTTCTCTTTTGCATCGTTTCCGGCAAATTCACAATACAGTCATTGCACCGCAGGGCGGGGCGTTGTCCAACTCGGGCATTGTGAAACACCGTGGTTTGTGGTAAATTAAGTCCATAAAACAACGGAAAGAGGAATACACATGAAGGATTTCCGGCAGGAATTATATGAAAACGGCTATTTCCGGCAGGAGGAGCTGTGCTTTGCCGACTGCGACCGATATCAGCGGGCAAGGGTCTCCGGCCTTTTGAACAAGGCGGCGGCCTACGCGGGGTATGACTACAACGCCCGGGGCCTGACCCATGACGTGCTGTTTGAAATGGGGGAGGTGTTCCTACTCTCCCGGCTGGCCATGCGGATCCACCGGATCCCCATGGCGGGGGATGTGCTGGACATCGCCACCTATGAAAACGGGGTCAAGGGCGCCCATATGCAGCGGGTCTACGAGATGAAGGATCAGACCGGTGAGGTGCGGGTGTCGGTGAAAAGCGACTGGATCCTGGTGAACCCCGCCACCCGGAAGATCATGCGGCCCTCCGCCTTTACCGCCAAGCCCATACAGACCTGTGACCGAGTCATCGACTGCCCGGACCCGAAAAAGCTCCTGCTGCCCCACGAGGGGGTGGAGGAGCTGGGGACCCGGCAAGTGGTCTGGTCCGATCTGGACGGCAACGGCCACCTTTACAGCGCCAACTACGGCGACATTATCTGGGACTACCTGCCCTGTGACTTACAGGAGCGGACGCCCCGGGAATTCTACATCAATTACAACCACGAGGCCACCCTTGGCGAAACGCTGCGTCTGGTGGGCTTCCGGAACGGGGACGGCAGCTATCTCATGGAGGCCCTCGGCCCGGATGCTGCCTGCTTCACCGCCCTGTGCGTGTTTTAATTTGAAATCTTTGACACAAGGACAAATGTTTTTGATAGAAACGCAAAATGTTCTTGCATTTTGCGGGTATACCCGATATCATGTTATTATAATAAGTAATACCATTGGGGCGTTTGGGCCGCAAAGATGATAGTGACCGGGCCTGCCGCCCATCTCTTACAAGTGAATATGCGCTGGGGGTGCGGTGGGGAAACCGGCGCACCCTCTGTTCAAACTGCGGTCAGCCCCCTGAGGGCTGTGTCGGAATCGGGAGGAACGAACGAGCGGAGAAGCGATCGGCTGCGGAAGAAAGGAGAGGCGCATGAAGAATCTGAAAAAGCTGACGATCCTGCACTCGAACGATATGCATGGCGATTTTCTGGCCGAACAGATCGACGAACGGCTGGTGGGCGGCGTGTCGCTGTTGTCGGGCTATGTCAATAAAGTGCGGCGGGAGGAAAAGAACGTGATCTACGCCGTGGCGGGAGATATGTTCCGCGGCAGCGTCATTGATTCGGAGTACAAGGGCACCTCCACCATCGGCATCATGAATCTGGTGGGGCCGGACGTGGCCACCATCGGCAACCACGAGATCGACTACGGCCTCGCCCATCTGCTGTTTCTGGAAAAGTGCGCGGATTTCCCCATCATCAACGCCAATCTGCACATCAAATCCAACGGACGGCGGATGTTCCGGCCCTTCTGGATCGCCCATATCGACGATATGAAGATCCTGTTCATCGGCATCATCACGGAGGAGGTGCTGGCCGCCACCAAGACGGACGAGCTGATCGGGTCCTTTGTGGACATCGGGGAGGCGGCCCGGGAGGTGGGCAACATCTGCAACGCCTACAACGCCATCGACATTGATTTCACCGTGCTGCTGACCCACATCGGCTTTGAGGAGGACAAGCACCTGGCCCGCCAGCTGGACCCGGCCTGGGGGGTGGACCTGATCATCGGCGGGCACAGCCACACCCTGCCAGAGCACGCGGGGGAGGAAAACGGCGTGGTCATTGCGCAGGCGGGCACCGGCACCGACCAGATCGGGCGCTTTGACATCATTGTGGACACGGACAACAACTGCATCGATTCCTACACATGGCACACGGTGCCTATCACCGCCGAGACCTGCCCCCGCAACCCCGCCATGGAGCAGGTGCTGCACCGCTTCACCAGTCAGGTGGACGAAAAGTACAGCCACATCGTGGCGCGCTTCCGCCGGGAGCTGACCCACCCGGAGCGCACCCGGGAGACCGAGCTGGGCAACCTGTTTGCGGACATCTTCACCCGCAGCCTTGGCATCGATATTATGCTCATCGGCTCCGGCAGCATCCGGGCCGAAAAGCTGGGCCCCATCGTCACCTACGGCGACCTCATCGAGGGCTTCCCCTACGATGATGGCGTGTTCATGTTCAAGGTGACAGGCCAGCAGCTGCGCCAGATGCTCCACTACATGCTGCGGGAGGAGGCCTACACCGGCCACACCGAGTTCTACCAGCTGCCCTCCACCCTGCGGCTGCGCTACGACCGCGCCAAGGGCGACTTTGATTACTTTACCTACTGCGGCAAGGAGGTGGGCAAGGAGATCAGCGACGATGCCCTGTTCACCGTGGGGCTGCAGAACTACCACTTTAAAAACATCGAGAGCTTTTTCAACATCTCCTACGATACCATCTGCAAGCTCCAGAAGCCCCGCAGCGTGGCAACCTCCTGTCAGGATGTCCTGATGGAATACTTCCGGGAGCACGAGATGCTGGACGCGGCAGTGGACGGCAGAATGACCATTCTGCCCTCTACCGCGCAGACCGGCTGACCCCCGCAGGGTCAAAAACATGGTTTCGCCCCGCAAAATCTGCGGGGAACACTTTGCAAACAGAAAGAAGCACCCCATGAAACAATGATTCGCAAAACGAACACGCCTTGTCAGTGCCCTTTTGACGCTGGCTATGGTATTCACCTTTTTGCCCTTCAGCGCCTTTGCGGCAGGGGGGGTGACGGGTGGTTATAGCATCACCTCAATAGTATTGTATCGTTCTTACAGAAAGAACAGTACAACATCATCGTTTGGGTGATTTTGTCCTATTGTGCTGATTTATGCCTTTTCC
>OLGB01002398.1_pt1 | contig 20117 bp, 26 predicted proteins | sample 1605691 | NCBI WGS metagenome assembly OLGB01 (sample SAMEA3888925, study PRJEB22519) | human gut metagenome | biome: human gut; feature: human-associated habitat; material: faeces | place: Denmark | collected 2010 | reverse complement strand
ATAGAACTTGCATTCTTCAGCCTGCCGTAGTCATCCTTCAGTCCCTTGAGATTAGCCGCGTCGGTGGTTCTGGTAGCCGGCTTGTCCACCACCATGCACAAGATGGGGTCATATACCTTGGGCATTGTTATTCCTCCCAGCTTAATGTTATTGTTTGCCTGCCAAACTGGCGTGCTGTTTCATGGTCCTCGAAGTATATGTCGATTCTATTTCCAACAATAGCAGAACCAGTATCAGCAGCGATGTAAGTATTGCCTTCCTCATCAGTGAACTCTGTGCCGAACTTGTAAAGGTTGTTATCCACAGCTACTGACACACCCTCAATGAGTGGTACCCCGGCAGCTCCGGTTACTGGACCATCCCCTCGAAGTGAGGCCCATCGACCACAGCATTTCTCACAGCCACAATATGCCGTAGCTACGAACTCAGCTGTTCTCGTGCTGTCAGTTTCCGCCATCGAAGCCTCTGGAGGGATTAGCTTCATAGTTGAATGTAACTCTTCATGGTCCAGTTTTCTATTCCCTCCAGTTGCCTCGACCTTATTGCCCTTGATAGGCTCAAGGCCCGTGGCCTTGGGAGCCACAGACTTGAGCATACCGAAGAGGATTAAGCCGAGGAACACAACAAAGAGAATCCGGATTACCATGAGATTGAACTTCCGCTTGAACTGTCGTTTGGCTTGGCGCTTGGCTTTGTTTGGGTCAAGCTGGATGTTCAGGTAAACCGTTTCCATCCTTAACCCTCCTTTCCTTCAGTCTCGAGCTTAGGCTCGGAAGCCATGACTTCCTCCGCCTTCTTGAGGTCGTGCTCATGGAAGTTGTACATTTTGTTACCGTCCTTTCGATTGTCCTTGTGGTTTGCTCTTCCTTTATCTATTATTATTATATCATACTTACTATAGAATGTAAACAGAAACTTTTACTTTTTACGAACTTTTTTCACACCCAGGTTCCAACGTCCCATCCATTGCCGTTTGTTCCATCCCATGTAAATGCCACTGTGTCTGACCAGATACCGTCTGTGTTCTTGGCGTACATTGATATTCTGTAAGTGCCATCTCCACTTGTCAAATTCTGGTCGGTTATGATGTACGTGTATTCTGTGTTTGCAGGATAGTAGTTCGGTGAAGCAATGCTCATGTTCATAAGCAATATGCCAATTCCTCGTCCATACGGTTGGCCTGCAATAGTCGCTCTAGCTTCAAATTCCCTGAAGTTTTCAGTTACCTTAAACTTTACAGTACATGAAAACTTGGTCGAGATTATTGTCCTATCGTTAGTGAATGTTATATCTGGAATGCCCATCGTTAAGCACTCCATGTCCCAGCCGCATTCTTGACAAACGTCTTGATGATGAAGGTTCCGTCTGCACCACCTGCAGCAGTTTGCAAGTCTTTACCCTTGATTGTAACCTCAATGTTCTCAGACTTGCTATGGCTGCCAGTTCCAGATGTATTAAGAGAACCACCAGCTGTAGGAATCACGACCGCAGTACCTTGTGCAGAATTGTCAGCCTCAACAATACCAACCTTAAACTCGACGAAATCCTGGTCAGAGGTGAAGTTGAAAATGGAAGTGTCCTTGCCGGCAATCTTAGAAACGATAGAAATATCAGGCCCAACAATTGTAACAACAGGAATAGCCGTGTTCAATGTGATTGTCTTGGATACAGCAGTGGACTCGTTCCACACAGCATCTCTCACCTTGACATATACCGTTTTTAGTCCATCGCCAGTTGTCAAGTTGACGGGCTTGCTGGCCGAATAAGCTTCCCATATGGCAGCATCCTCAGTAGCTGCATTTGCAATGGAGCCCCAAATTTTCATTGAATACCCAGTCTTACTAGCATCAGAACAATCAATTGTCAGATTGACTGCGGCAGACGCTGTGTACAACGCGCCGTTGTTGATGGCCAGAATTACACCAGCAGGAGCCAGCGTATCAAGAGACAAATTAAAGAAAGAAGCCATTTCTACACCACCTATATGATTTTCTTGGATATGGAGTTCAGCACGTCTATGTTCTGCTGAGGGGAAGCAACGACTGCTCCAGTTGTATACTTAATTCGCACCTGATACTTTTGCATTCCCGACATGCCGAACGTTTCCTGCTGACTAATGGGAAAGTAGAACTCCCCAGTTTCACTATCCCTTGTGACCTCAGTTGGATATACCTTTATTAATCCTGCAATTGCAAACTCGATAAGCTCAACGTTATCAACAGGGATGGGGGCGCCGTTTGCTTCAATTGCCAGAATTATTGCATATTGGTCTCCCTGATGGATGGCAAACAAACTATCATAATTCATATTGCCACCCCTACACAGCTGCGATTGATGTTATCGTGTATGTAGTATCCATCCTGCTGGCCATCCGTTCCATGGCTTCTTTCTGGCTGTTCGCATGGATGGTCATCATGCCTTCCTTTCCCTGTGACTCGTACTCGATGAACCAGGTAATGCCATCATCCAGCCTGCTTATTGCCCTTGTCAATAGTCGCTTTTGTTTCCACTTCTTCAGAAGCCCCACGAGGACCACCATCCTTTCCGCTTAGCATTGCAGCTTTCATGAGCTCGTTTTCTTCTTCCTCACGCTGTCGTTTCTTTTCTTCCTCCTCAGCTTTGGCCTGGTCAATCATCTCATCTGTGATGTTGGTCCAGAGGCCAGTCATGGGGGACTGCTGCTTGAGTTCACGGAGGGCAGCGGGCTTATCAATCAGGCCACCAGCATAGGCGTCAAATACCGGCTGGGACTGCTTCTGAGCCAAGTCAGCTTTCTCCAGGTCAGCAGGCCTTCTAACAGGATTGAAAACCAGTTCCATGTCGTCAGGCAGCTCACCGAGAGAGGACATAGTGATGATTTTCATGAGCTTCTCGAGAGGGCCACGGACATAGGTCTCTTGCTTTTCCTGGATAGTGTCGTAGTAGTTCTGCAGCGTCTCAGCACCAGAGTTGAAACCGGTGGGAGAACGACCGAAGAGCTTATCAATGGGAATCTCTGCAGCACCCGAGATGTCCAGCATGAACGACTCGTATACATCATTGATTCCTGTGAAGCTGTACTGGTGCTCTGCAAAGTCGTCGTCCTTGTCCATAGCCATTGTGCCGGTATTGCACATGAGGTGGTTCATGGTCCTCATGGTGTCGTATACTTTCTGAGCGGCTTCCTGGTCTCCCAAGGTGAGCATCTGAGAGAGGCCATCCATTTTGAACACCCGGATGTTGGCCAGGAAAATCAGGAACGAGATGTTTGCCGAGGTGTCATCACGCTTCTTGAGTTCCGTGAACACGTGCTCCAGCTCAGATGCACCCCAGAACGTTTCGGCAATTTCCTCCCAGTATGGAAGCTCTCTGCCTATCATTTTGACTACTCTGGAGTGATGAATCTTGTATGTCTTTCCGGTTGTATTGTCCGATACCATGTAGTAGGCAGGCTGGCCAAAGTCAGGGTCCTCAATATCGGTGACCAACTCAAGGGAAGGGCTTACTCCTGACCACCTATCAACAGTGAAACAACCTTTATAGGAGTCCGGCATAATCGTGTCGAAGTCCAAAGGCTCTGCCAGGTCTCCCTGGTTTGCAATCATCGGCACCAGTAAGCAGCCTCCGTAAAGGCGGGCCCACTTGAGGCACTTGAGGAACTTATCCTTGCTCTTTGTCCTGGTCCATGTCTGCATGATTTTGGTGATTTTGTCCGGGTCAATCTGGCTCTGAATCTCAAAGCCGTTCTTCATCATCTCGTTGGCAGGCTTTTCGATGATGGCTTTGGCAATCCAGTTATTGCGGAACAGAACATTGAGGGTCCAGTAGTCCCATGTGAACCGTTCCATGATATAGCCGGAAGTCTGTGCCAGGTTGTTTGCTCCCACACCGAGGTTGGCCGGTGGATTGGAGTAGGCATCCATCATTCTCTTCACACCAACAATATCGGCATTCTGAGTGATGATGCCAGGCAGCTCCGGAATAGATGGAGGCAACTGGTCTGTCACCCTGCCAGGAGGAGCCACCGGAGCCGGCTTCCTGTGCTTACGTTTACTCATCGGTTCCCATGTCCTCCATTCGTGCTTTATTCTTGTAGTTGTTCTCCTTTTTCCAGTACCGCAGGTATTCCTGGAGGAGGTTTTCCACATCGGGGTCAAGGCCAACAGAGGTACCAAGTGCTTCCTCCAAAGCCTTGATGTAGTAGTCCAGGGCAGCATGGACAATGTTCATCGCTCCATCCCAGTCGTACTCGGTCTGATTGGTGGGCCGGTAGTTGAGAATGCTGGCTGCCAGGGAACCATTCTGGACAGGTTCGTCGTACTCGATGGCCAGCTCAACCAGAGTGTCAGCATCTTCGCTGGCTCGCTCGTAGTACTCATTGCAGATGGAGTGGATGCGGTCGAAGCGATGGCCCTTTGCATGAGTGTGTACGTGCTTCATGTCGTTGGCCACCACAACGGCAATGTAGTACAAGTTAGCCAAAACCTTGCTGGCCATAAGTGTGTCCTCCCTTATATATTAACTAGTATATATTATATAACAAGAATAACTATTTGTAAAGGTTTATTTTATACCCTCCCAAATACCTCGTACTTGCTGGTCGTGGTAAATATGCCGTAACGCATAGCATCACAGGAATGGTCATTCTGCTTGATTGGTTCCTCTGTGCCCTTTTCTCCTTTCTTGGCGTCCCATTGGTAAAGGCCAAGTTCTGCCACCAGGTTTGGGCATTCGTCTTTGTTGATAAAGATGTGGCCAATGGAGAAAAGGGTGCTCACCATGGATATGCCAGGACGGACGTCATTCTTGGCTTTCATGATTCTCGTGCCGGCTTGCTGGTGGGCTACATAAAGGGAATCGGCTGAGGGGTCAACAATAAGAAACTTGTATCGTGGGTCAGTCAGGAAGTCCTTGAAGTCAGATACGTACTCAGCATCTGTCTTTTGCCTGAACCTTTCTGCACTGTTCCAGCAGTACTCCCGGTCTATGTAGAAGTAGGGAATACTATCTCCCGGCTTGCTGTACTTGTACATTTCAAGGTAGACCATTGGGTTGGTTGTTCCATAGTCAGCGGCATAGAAAGGATGCACATCTTTTTCCTGCACCTTGATGGGTAGGACCTTGGCTCGCTGGTCATTGGAGTAGAACGTGCTCTCTGGAATGCTGGAGTATATCACCCCATCTGCAAAAGCCCACTCTCCCAGGATGAACCTGCGGTAGAAGATACCTGTGAACATTGCATGGTACTTCTCAATGGTCTCTGCAGATAGGGATGGATTGTCCTCCAAGTTGAAGTGTAGCCTGACGTACTTTCTTTCCTTAGCCTTGTCTACGTGTTCTACCTTGAACCAATGGCGTGGGCCTTCTGGGTTGCAGTTGAACCAGTACTTAGCACCCTCAACAGAACAACGAGCAATTGCCTGTTCCACAAAGGACCTGGGCATCAGAGCCACTTCATCGAATAGGACCCCTGCCAGAGTCAGTCCTTGAATGAGTGCTGCCGAGCTTTCATCCTTGCCACCGAAGATGTAGAATATATTGATATTGCCTTCATGGGAAACGATCAGCTTTCCTTCTGTCTTCCTATCAATTACCTTATATCCTCTCATCTTCAATAACTCTGATAATGGCTCCACAATGTTTCTTCTTGCACTCGAGACTGTCTTGCCACAGAGGGCAAAATTTACTCCTGAGAAGGTAGCCATGCCCCACATCACGAAGCTAAGCCCCATTATGACTGTTTTACCAGCTCTTACTGCTCCCTCTGCTATCACACCATTGGCTTTGTTATATGGGCTAGTTGGTAGCCACCATGTCAATAGCTGAAGTTGCTTCTTACTGAATGAACTATACTTGAATGACATATAGTAACTACCCTCCTAACAGAATTATTTATTGCTTTCGATTTCATGTTGATGAGCTAGCTTCTTAGCCCTCGATTTGCTTATGAATTTGACTAACCACGTTTTCTGTTGTACATAACTATTAGTCAATCCAGTATCTCAGACCAATGCCTTGTGCCCTTCATTATTGCTATCCTTTCTCATATAGCGGACATTTTGTTATGCAGTACGATTCGTAAGTATAGCCATTCTTTAGCTCCCTCCTGATAAGCTCTGCTTTCCATCCATCAACAGGAATTAGTTTAGCAGACCATGAGCAATTACTATCTTGCGGGTTCGTCGCTTTGCTACAGGTCCAGCATAATTGGCTTTGATGTACCTTGGTCACATGCTTTCAGCTGCCTCCGCTCTAATATCGTGCTCGGTTATATGAATCGGGCATCTCTCGCATTGCCCATACGCAGCATTTGAAGGGTTCATCCCTTTACAGAAACTGGTTCCCTCAAGAGGAGTGTACATTCTACATTGCACCACAGCAACCACTGGCTTCTCATCAGGAATGGTGAGTTCAGTGATGTTTGCCATGGATTCCTTCACCCAGCTAAGAGCCTTCTTCATAACCTTGGCCTGAATCCGACTCTTGGGTGTGCCCTTTACTTGCTTGTTGATTATATAGGCTTCCATCCTCGAAATGAGGTTGTTAACAGAATCAAACTGGTTCATTGCGTCCTCCATTTAATACGAGAAGAGCCAGGGACCGCAGTCCCCAGCTAATCTCCATTTCTTTACGCCCGCTGTCCTTCCTGCTCGGCATTCCGCTTGCGCTTGATTTCACGACACTCGGGACACCGCTGAGGGATGTGCAGACCGTTCTTCTCAAAGAACTCTTTTTCGGTGAGCCGGATGGTAAAGGTTACACCACAGTCGATGCAGGTGTGCTCCTCTTTCTGCTCACGCTTTTTGCGGCAATGCGGACACCGCTTGGGGAGTTCATACCCCTTTTTGATGTAGAACTTCTGCTCGGCCGGGGGAATGCTGAATGTGGTCCCACAGTCGCAGCAGTTTACTACTTTGGTTTTGAGTACCTGATGCTCCTCATTGCCAGCGGCAACCAGCACCTCGTCGTCATTGTTGCCCATGCCATTGCTCTCCTTTTCGTTCTTGGGATTGGGACCAATGGCCCGAGTGATAGTGCTGGTCAACACACCATACTCGTCAGCAATCTGCTCATTGGTCATGCCGGATTCTCTTGCCTGCAGGTACAGCTCTTTCTTGGTTGCCATTAGTTTTGTCCTCCTCATTGTTTGAATGTTTAACGGGATGGGGTGGGAGAGCTACCACACTCCCCCAGCCCCGCTCCATAGCCCTCAGGCGATTTGCTTCAGCATCTCGATGAAGCTTTCCATCAGGCCCGTGTTCATAGTCACGTTGATGAACTTGCTCTCCTTGGCCTTGTCAGTGGACCGGCCCGGTTCCTTGTGAGTTATGAAGTCACTGTACGCATTCAGCAAACCCCACTGGGTCCCCATGAAGTTGGCCAGGTCGTCTTCCTTGTAGGCTCTCATGAATGCCTGCCGCTGAGCTTCCATGGAGTTGACCTTGCGGGTAGAATCCTCTTCCCGAATGGGGAACAAGCTCTCAACAAGAGTAGTTACTGCGGAATCAGAGACCTTTGCCAGAGCCAGCTTCTCAGCTTCCTGCTTGAATACGTCCATGTGGTGAGCCGCCATACCAAGAACTTCCTGAGCTGAGTGCAGCTTGTCCGTGATGGAAGTGGTGTGCCGGAGAGCCACCTTGCTGTCCGCCTCTTTCCATGCCATGGTGAACTGATTGGAACAGGTCATCCGCAGAGGAGAGATGGAAGCCTTGAGAGTGGAACCACCAGTGTGGCTGTTCTGGAAGATGATGTAGGGAGTCATCGCATCGCCCAGCACATACTGCTCAGGGAGAGAAGCAATAATCCAATTAAGCCAGCCGGACTCGCCGGCCTTTTCAAAGGTGAGGCCCTCAGGGATGATAGCATCGATGAACTCGAATGCCTCGCGGTTCTGAACGATGGTGAAGTCCTTGCCCACGATTCCGAAGATGTCGTTGGTGTTCTTCTTCTTGGTGCAGAACTGGCCAGGAATCTTGAAGCCGTTGCTCAGGTAAACCGGAGCTTTCACTACCTCGTAGTCCAGGCCGCTCATGGCCAGAGCCTCGGAGACGGAATTGGCTTCCCGAATATCGGTTCCGCAGGGGTACCAGCTGGCCGTCCGGCGAGGGGTGGTGGTCTTCTCAGTGGTGATGGTGGTCTCGGTCCCGGTAAGAATGTTGTTAGTTGTCATTGTCTTTTCCGCCTTTCTTTTAGGAGGGATTTGATTTAGAAGTTTCCTTCCTTCCCTTACCTTGATTATATTATACCACACTTTCGCTCAAATGTAAACAGTTATTTTGAAAGTTTTTCAACTTTTTTTTCAGTCGTCAGACCATACTTGCTGGGCAGTAGCCTTCAGAGCTTCCAAGAATCCGTCATTTTCACCCTCATGGTTTTCAAGGTCATACATCTTCTTTTTCAGCTCGTACTCCTGCTCAAGCAGTTGCTGTCTACGTTCATCAAGGACTTGCTTGTAGTCCTTAGGCATGTCCTCCGTGTACTTGGCCAGGGAGTCCAACGCCTTAAGCTTGTCGTGTAGCTCAATGCTAATACCGTCTCTGCCTGTCTTGATTGCCTTTATGAGTTGTCCATCTATCTCGTCGGCCGGCTTAAGAGTGATGCTGGTTCGATGGATATTAACAAAATCAGTCAAATCAGCAAATGCAATCTTAATCCACTGGTCGATGATGTCAGCTCCTGTAACGAGGGCCTGGTTCACTACCCTGGCTTTGAGCCACTGAATGTAGCGCTGGATTCTTGGCTTTCTTCTTAGGATATAACCCTCTGCGGAGCTTTGCGCCGAGTAACCAGCCTTTCGCAGCGATGTCTTTACATTGTAGTTCATGATGTAGAATTCGCAGAATCTCTGCTGCTTCTCATTCAAGCCCTCTGTAGCTTCTTCTTTGGACATTTTCAGAAGCTCATCGGTGGTGTACTGGTCATACTCGATTGGTGCTCGAGGCACGTAGCTAACTCCTTTACCTTATGCTTCACGCTTGACTACTCGTCATGCTTGTCTTCGATTCTACTCATGTAGAAGCCTTTGGAGATGTTACCTTTCTGCTGAACCCTCTTGAGAAAGCTCTTGAGGTTGCACCTTGCACAGTTGTACTCCTCATTGACGAAGAAGCTGCAGTGCATTTCCTTGCACATTTTGCAGAACTGTCGCTGCTCAGCATTAACATCGATGTTTGTGTATAGAGTGAATGTAAATGCATTTGGGGCTCCTGCCACTCGCTCTATTTTGAAGGACAGATTGGTATACTTCTTGGATGCCATGTACTTTGCGTAGTGCTTGCATCCTTTTATGTAGGCCTCCCGTTCTGTTTCCCCCGTAACTGTAAAGCTCTTCACTTTGAGAGAAAATGTCATAATCGTTTCCACCTTACTTGGTTATGCAACCGCATTCAAGTTTTCCTCACTGCAGCTTTGGCAGCCCGGTCAACAAGCTCATTGTACTCATCCCCCGAGTGGCCTTTCACCTTTACAAAGTCGAGCTTTAGACGAGGGTGGCCGTTTACGATTTCCAGATACTTCTCCCACAGTTCCCTGTTCTTGACTTCTTCTCCGCCTTTCGTTTGCCAATTGTTCTTTGCCCAGAAGTTGAGCCACCCAAACGTTATGGAGTTGATGCAGTAAGCACTGTCACTGTGGATTGTTATCTCGATGTTCTTCTTCTTACCCTGTCTTTTGGTGATATGCCTGAGGCATCGTACGATAGCCATTAGTTCCATATGATTGTTGGTTGTCTGCGGTCGATGGCCAGATACCACCAAAGGCTCTTCGTCCTGGGACAGTATCAAAAATGCGTAGCCGCCAGCCCCAGGATTGCCAGAGCACGCACCGTCTGTGTAGACGTCGTATTTCATTATTTCACCTTTTGCTCACGATATTTCTTGTATGCCTGCACCAAAAGGATGTGCTTGCACAAGGCCTCATAATAGGATTGACATTCCAAAGTGCTGTAGCTGTCTCCCTCAACAAGGACACTAACAAAGAGGTGATTGTCCACCTGCTTCACCAGCTTTACAGGCATTTTGTACTTGTCTCCCACAGACCTGGAGAACCGCTCAAGGAACTCTTTGCTCGGCTTCTCTGCCTGCTTTGTGGCCTTCATTATCTCTTGCAGTAGCTTGCGCCTGTTCTTCTTTTCCCTGCAGTCCAGGTACTTGATTTGATATACTTCCATTTGCGGCCTCCTTTATACGGGTCAAGGGGAGGGGCACAAGGCCCCGTCCCCATCCCGTTGGTGCAGCTTACTCGAAGTCGAAGTCGTCGTCATCAGCGACGGCCTTCTTGGCCTTCTTGGCAGGCTTCTTGGACTTCTTGGCGGTAGGCTCGTCCTCGTCCTCATCGTCGTCCTCGTCGTCCTCATCCTCGTCCTTGGCCTTCTTGGCCGCAGCCTTTTTGGACTTCTTCTTGGGCGCCGGCTCCTCGTCTTCGTCGTCCTCGGCATCATTGTCGTCATCGTCAACCTTCTTGGCCTTCTTCTTGGCCGGGACTTCCTTCGTGGCCTTCTTGGCTGGCTTCTCATCCTCATCCTCGTCCTCCTCGGACTCGGTGGCCTTGCCGGCGTTCTTAATCCAGTTGTTGACCTTGCGGGCGGTCATCCACTCGGGCATGAAGCTGAACATGGTGGCGGCGGCCTCATTGGACTTGATGGCCAGCAGGGCGAAGTCGGGGAAGTGGGTCATGATGTCACGGATAGCAGCGGTGTCAGTGCCCTCATGCAGAGTGTTGATAGCCTCAGAGGCGCTCCAGTTCTTAGCCATTTGTACATTTCTCCTTTTCGGATTGTTTTAGTCAAGCTCTATGGCTTGCTTTATTGGGGTACGATTTTTGCCTTGAGTATGATTTCCTCGTCCTCAACCATAAGCCGGGAGAGGTTGTCAACAAAAGCAACGTCCTTGTTGGTCTTGAAAACCACTGTCGTTTGTGCGTTTCTGTCGACTGCCAACCTGTACACGGACCAGGTTCCTAAGCGGATTTTCTCACCACCCAGGAAGGCAATCATTAAGAGGTGCTGGCCGATGCCTGCGACAAACTGTAACGCCTCGGACACGTGGGACTCGGTGAACAGCACCTTGAGCTCTACATCGAAGTTCCCTCTGGCGGAGTGCCCACCATACACGCCCACGGCAGTTATCAGGTTGTCATTTTCTTCTGCCAAACTTTTCACTCCTTTCCTTGAAGAACTGTTCACGAGCCTTGGAGCTGGTTTTGACCTTTTTCCTGCCCACTGTGGAATCCTCCATGGGTTTTACCACTATGTGCTCAGGTGCCTTGCCAGTTGTGATGGCCTCGTGAAGCTCCCCGATGTAGTTTATATCCACAATGGCGTAAATCTTGTCCTGCTGTAGGAATTGGACTAAAAACACAGGAACCTTTTTTGATACCATTGCGTGATATTCCAGCTTTTTCATATCCAGCATATCCAACCTGTAGCTTGAAGCATCAGTTGATTTCAGCTGGACCATGGCTACTTCGTTTTCGCCATCTTCCTTGGTAACCCACCCGGCCCCTGACATTGGAGCCGGAGTTAGCCCAAGGGCTTTCAGGGTCTTTTTCTCATTGCTTGAATAGAACTTGCCCGAACGTTTAGGCATTGTCCTTGTGACCTCCTTTTAATGAGCCGGCTTGGGATTTATTCCCTTACCCTTGACCCATTGTTATTATACCACATGTCTCAGGAAATGTAAACAGTTTTTGTGAAAATTCCCAAACTTTTTTATTGTTCCTTCATAAGTGCCGGTCGAGAAACAAAACCATAAAGAGCAATGCAGGCGGAGTCAGCTGCATCATCGTCATAGGCGAAGAAAGCCCCGTTCCCTCGGCACTTCATGATGGACTTTTCAAAGCCCAGGTCAATCACTTTGCGTACCGAGCCAAACTTCTGAGGATTCTTCACACCCTCAATCGGCTCGAATATCGGTTTTGAACTACCAAGCACAGCCGACTTCCACGCTCTCGTGTCTACCGACCATGTGTCAATACCAAACTCAGCTCCGGTATCAACAATGTACGCAATCATGGCAGCTCCTGGCTTTATCACGTTAGGCCTGAGGTCATCTCCTGCAGTAAATGTCCGAAGCCTCTCACAGATGATGGCCACCTCTACAGGTGAGTAGTTCCTCAAGCAGGCCTGAATCGCAGACCTGAGCTTCTCTTGAAGTAATAGCCTTTTGGCTGTCTTTGTGGTTGTCCCTTTGAAGTCCACACTCGTGACTTTCTTGAGCTTTCCATTCACGGCAATCGAAATGCCTGTCCTGGTATAACTCTGGTCAATGCCTATGACACATTCCTTGGGCTCATACTTCGAATCACCCCTGGACTTCTCAGCCTTTCTGTAGAAGCCCTTGTGTCCTTTCTTACTTGCTCCCGGCATCCAGTTTCACCCTCCCCATTCCTATGTTGAAGCAGGCATCCCGCATATTGCACTGGGCAGCTCTCTTCACGTCACAGTTCTTGCACTTACGAGGAGGAACGATATGCTCTTCGATGAACTCTCGTTTCATGACCTGAATGTCTTTCAGTCGCTGAACATAAGGAGCTACCTTTTCTTTACTGTATGTTACGGGCACAACCTTGATTTCCTGGTCGTCCTTGCTATCAACAAGAACAAATCCCCGTCTGTGGGGAATACCAGTATAAACTGTGAGGGCCCATAGGTAAAAATTGACTTGCTTCTCTCCAGAGGGGTGACCGCGTTGCTTCTTAAAAGCAAAGGTGTTCTGGGACTTCACATCGCAGATGATTTCCTCTTTGAAGATGTTGAGCAGAGCATCAATCGTGAAGCTCAGGTCGTACTGTTCAAGGAACAGAGACCGCTCGATGGCCACGTCAATCTTCGCTTGCCGAAAAAGGGTGTACCATTTCTCGTGCATTGCATTCCCCTGAGCAAATATCTTGAGCAACTTGATGGGGAGGTTCTCTCCCTGGTTCATTTTGTAGAACAGGCTCAGGACTTGCTCACGGTAGCAGAAGTCATTGTCACTTGCCAAGATGGCTGAGGCGTGAAGCCCATACCGATTCTCATGGTCCCTGGCTTCCAGGAATAGCTTCTCAAGCCTATTCTTTACCAGCAGCGCCCACATCTCCGAATCCGAAGCTGTTTTGGCAGCAGCCAGGTCTTTACTCATGTTAGACATTGAACTGCTCCTTTCTCAACTTCATTAACTCGGACCGTACAGGCTTCACGTCCTCGTAGCTCACAAACCCTCGGTCAAAGAAGAAAGGCAGTTCTGCTTCACCAAACGGGTTTGATACTTTCGACTTACTGATTTTTGCCTTCATGATGATACCGACCTTTTCAGTGTCCGAACTGACAGCAGGGTTCTTGTTGGGAATGTCAATCCAAGCTCTGCGTGCTACCTTGATGCGAATAGAGGAATAGAACTTGATTGCTCTGCCTCCCGGTGTGTCTTCTTTCTCACCAAAAAGCATTGCGTTCATCTTGTCTCGTACCTGGTTAACAAGAATCAATGTCGTTCCTGTTTCCTCGCAGATTCTAACGATGGATGGCAGCATCTTGGAGAACAGTCTGGCTACGCCGCCGATTCGTGTCTCATTCTGTGCGTCCTTCTCAACCTTGTCGATGTCTTCCTTTGGCTGACAAGCCGGCACAGAGTCGATGGCAATAATGGGAACACCAGCCTTGGCAAATTTGACTACCGCGTTCAGTGCTTCCTCACCGTAGTTGGCTCGATACACTATCATTTGCTTAGGCTTAACTCCCATGCTGCGAGCTCTGTCCTCGTCGTAGGTTCCCTCAATCGGGATATATACTCCCAGTTTATGCAGGCTCATAAGCCAGTACACGAGAGAAGTCTTGCCAGAGCTCTCGGGTCCAAACACCTCGATGATTCTACCTTTCGGCATTCCTCCGCCGATGATTGAATCCAAGTCGTCAATGGCTGTGGACCACCGAGGGATTTGCATTGAGGTGGCCTTGCCATTCATGAAGATAGCTCCCTTACCTGACTTCTTCTCTATGTCCTTGCATATTGCCTGTACTTCTTTTAAGTCCATTGTTTCACCTCGATATAATCGAAGTATTGTATTTTAGAACATTTGCAAAATACTTCTTCTTGTTCATCTCACAAGCACCTGCGGCTTTGAGAGCCTTGACAACACGAGCATTCAGAATCCTTTTCGGAATCCTATCCTCCAGGTCATCAATGTCCGTGTACTTACCGTTTGCTTTCCTCTCAGCCTCTATGGCAATGGCAGCTTTCTCGCCAACACCCTTGATGGTCATCATGCCCTCTTGTATGCAGACCTCTCCGTCGACCTTTCTCAGACTGAATCTAGCAGATCCGTTGATATGAGGTGTCAGAATCACGTTGCCCTCGTTAATGGCTATCTTCTTATACTTGAACTCTTCCGTATCGTGAGGTGCATACTTAAGGTTCACATACCAGAAGTACATGGGATAGTATACTTTGTACCACATCATTTCAACAGCAATCAAAGCGTATCCCATGGCGTGTCCCTTGTTGAACGAGTAGGTGAGCAGCTTGGAGAAAATCTCCTCTGCCTCCTTACGTTTGATACCCTGCTTCTTAGCTCCTTGGATGAAGAGCTCTCTGATACGGTTTTCCTCTCGCTCCTTTTCCTTAAGTGCTCGCTCAGTCGGGTTGGTGCCTTTCATGAACTTCAGCACTTTGTCTGAGTCTCCCCAGTCCAGTCCGCCAATCCCTCGGCAGATGGCTGTGATTTGTTCCTGGTACACTACGGTTCCATAGGTATCTTTGGTCAGCTCGTAGTAGATGGACTTGTTCATGTCATTCACATGAGCCTTATTGTAGGCGTATTGCTCAGGCATCTTCAAGCCCAGAGGACCAGGACGGTTCAGAGCATTTGCAGCACATACATCTTCAATACAATCAGCATGAATGCTTGTGAGGATGTCAGCTGCTGCCTTACGTTCAAACTGGAAAATGGCTTCCGTGTTACCCTTACGGAACTCAGCAAATACCTTTTCATCCTCTAGCCAGGACTCGTCAAACTCTTCGCCTGTGAGCTCTTTCAGCTCTTTCAACACAGAGAGTGTACGAAGCCCAAGCATATCGAACTTGATAGCATTCACTCGTTCCAGGTTGTTTAGGTCATAGGCCGAGCTGAACTTGTCCCCATGCCTCTCGATAGAGGTATAGTCGAAAATGTTGGTTCCCACGATGGCCACACCGGCTGCATGAGTTCCAATGTACCGTACTTTCTTGTACATCTTACTGAAGTGCTTGATGATGTTCTGGAACCTTGCATTGTACTCTTTGCATTTGGTCTCGAACTTGGCCGTTTCATAGTCGAAGTTCTTTGACTCTGGGTCAATGTGCTTATTCACGTATGCCTTGATTGCCAGCATGCTTTCTTTCTCGGTAACACCGCAGACCTTGAAAAGGTCGTTCAGCAGATTGTCTACCTTGAAGAGCCCATACGAGCAAATCTGGACTGCCTTGCCTTTATGCTTCTTGATGAGGTACTCAATAACCTCTGCACGGCGGGAAGTCTCGAAGTCAATGTCAATATCGGGAAGCTTCTTCTTGTCCTTGCGGAGGAACCTCCGGAAGTCCAGTCCAAAGTAGAGAGAATCTACGTCCGTGATACCAAGTGCATAGGCTACTTCACAGTTGCAAACAGAACCACGACCAGGCCCAACAGCAATACCTTGGTTCTTTGCCCACATGACATAGTCCTGAACGATTAGGAAGTAGTCGTGAAAGCCGTGTTCCTTGATTACGTCGAACTCTTCCATACACCGTTTCCAGTATTGCTTGTTGTACTTGCCTCTTCTTTTGAGACCCTTTTTGATTTCACTGAGTAGTAGCTCCTCAGAATCCACTCCGTCGGCAAAGGTTGGGAGTGTCATCGTCAACCCGTCGAACAGGTTCCCATCTACCTTTTCAATAATTTCATCCAGGTTGCGGCAGTACCTCTTGCACCTTGCCTTGGCATCATTGAAGTCCCCATGCATTCTGAGGAATCTTCTCCGCAGGTCATCCGGATGTGGCATGTACCTCTCACCGTAGGTGTTCTTGACCCACTGTGCTTTGGCCTCCTGCTCTTCCGGTTTGACTTTCATCTGGTGCATCTTCACAAATGTGTCATAGTCCTCTTCCCTGCCGTAATGAGAATCAGAGGTCAACACACACTCGATATTGAGTTCATCTGCCAGGTTCATGAGCCCCTCGTTGACTCGTTCCTGCAGCCCCTTTTCAGAAAGCTTGTAGGGCTGAATCTCCACGTAAAGGTCATCACCGAAAATGCTCTTGAACTTCTTGAGTGCCTTCCTTGCGATTTCCTCTTTGCCCTCTGACACTTTAGCCGAGGTATAACTGCTGATACAAGCCGTGGTGCAGATGAGGCCCTCGTGATACTTCTCCAGCAGCTCGAATGTTATGATTGGCTTGTAGTAGAAGTTGTGAATGTTCGCATATGATAACATCCTGTTCAGGTTCTTGTAACCCTTGAGGTCTTTGCAAAACAGACACAAATGATACCGTCGTGCTTCCGGATTGAAGCTCGGCATGAAGTAAACTTCAACGCCCATGATTGGCTTGATGCCTGCTTCCTTACAGGCCAGATAGTGTTCGACCAGTCCTGATGCAGTGCCGTGATTGGAGGATGCTAAAGCAGTGTATCCATATTCCTTGGCCAGCCTAGCCATCTCCATCGGCTTTCCCAGTCCATCAAACAGAGAATAATCGTCATGGCGATGTAGGTCAAGCATCTAGCTTACACCACCGTTTCGAGAAGTTGTACAGCCACTGCTTGCTCTCATCAGTCTGAACTGTGAGTGCACCGTTGTCCAGGAAGGCATCAGCTGCTCCATCATGGAAGTGGTCTTTGTAAGCCAGCTCCATGAGGATTGCAAATGCATAGGACCCATCAGCATCCAAAAGCTTGAGGCAAATGGCTTGATGCCACTCATCGAACTTGCCAGTTGCAATGCCACAGAAAATGTTGGCCATGCACTTCCAGTCGTACAGGTTGTTCTTGTTCTTGTGGCCCACAGGTCTACCAGGATTCCTGGCAATTAGCTCAAGAGTCTCGAACTGGTCCTCATACGCATGGAGAGAAGTTGCTGTGTGGTAGTACTTGCCAAGAGGAATGTGAAGCTCGTTTGCCAGAATCATCTGCAGATTGGTAAACACAAACACATCATAGGGAGTTCCCCAGACAATGTCGTTGCTTCGCATGTAAACGTGCATGTTTAGGTGACCATGTCTAATGGTGAACTGCAGTGCAATGGTGCACGGAATGTCCTTAGACTTGTCATATACATCGGCTACCCGATGGATTGTCAGTACTGCCTGCCTGGTGTCATGGTCATTTCTGAGCTTTTCCACACAGTTCTGAATGCGGTCAGCTATACGATAACCGTAGGCACCGTGGAGCGTCTGCCCATTGTCAGAGAATCTTGCCATAGTAGGATTCATGAGAGTGTAGCAGGCCAGTCTTTCTTCCTTGGCAACAAGGAGCAGACTTTCTGCCATGGCGTGCATAAGAGAGAACTTGCGATGAGGGATATAGGAAAGGTTCATCGTCGGGTCTTCGATACAGAACGTTTCCTGGACCAGCTCCTTGGTCTTCATTCCGCGAGGAGCTACCTCATCGCCATGTTCCAGAATCTCACGAGCCAAGCTCTGATAAACCTCAGCAAAGGTTTTACCCACAACCATTGGTTCCACCACCTTTCTGATTATATTATACCATAGTTTTGCCGGAATGTAAAGGCCTAACTTCGAAAAACATTTCTTTCATCAGGTCCACGAACTTGTCTTGTCCTTCCAGAATCTGCTCTGCAGCTCTGTCCAACCGGCTCTTCTCTTCCTCCAAGTCTACCTCTTCCATGAAGTACTTGAGCTCCTTGTAGCCATTCACTCTGTTGGCCTCAAAGCCAAAGTGGTTCATGGGGTCATAGTCTCCAATGAGGATGGGAACACAGCCAGCGTTAACGGCCTCAACCAGCCTAGGAGTTACCCAGCCAACTTCCTTGCCAGCAGTCCGACCAGAAACAAAAGCAAACTGGAAAAGTGAGAGAACTCTGCGGTAGTCCTTATAGGTAATCCGGAAGTCTTTCCCTTGCTTGTCCTTGAAGAAAGCAGCAATGCCGTCCTTGATTCTCATTGCCGGGAAGCCATCACGCTTCTCAATTATGTACTCACCGAACTCATCTTCACGGCCTGCCTGATTGCCACCGAAGAAGCAGAGGTCTATCTTCATCTCACTCACCGGAATGCTGGTATCGAAGAACAGCTCGGGAATGTAGCTGTATGCCCCGGGGATTCCGAAGAGCTCGAACTTGCGGTCCATAGGACTCTGGTGAAGAACGAAGTCACACATCTTGATAATGTCCTCGTTGTTCTCAGCGAAACCGTAGTCTGTGAAAATGTAAACAAGAACATCACTCCAGTTGCGTGCCATCTCAGCCTTGTACCTGTCGTTGCCAGCTATGATGCCGTTCACGATAAATGTCACCGTGCGGTTCTCGCGCTCAGCAATGGTGGGCAGCGGGTAGAGAGAAAGGGAAGCCCTGTGCTTCTGGCAGGCCTCCATCAGGTGGTTGTAGATGAAGTTGAACTCAGCCTTTCCACCGTTCCTGTCCTCCGTTCCCTCGTAGTGGTTACCGAGCTTCCAAATATGTACGTTTGTCATATCAAAAACCTAACCTTTCCAAGGCCTCCTCGATGTCAGCCTTTTCTAACTTCCCACCTCGTCCGTCCAAGTTCATGTACAGCTTACGCTCAATCTTAGACTTTCTATAGAGGGTCCAGAAGTCATGTTTGAAAAGTAACTCACCAGGTTTAGCTCTCTTGTCAGAAGTGCCAGATTCAAACAGAACCAAACTAGCATCGTGAGAAGCCAGCAGCGTGTCCACCTGGTTCATGAACTTGTCATTGTCATATTGCCTGTAGTAGTGCCCGAATATTAACTCCGAGATGTGGAACCTATCGAAGAGAACTATGGGCTCCCTCCGGAGCTGCTGCAGCTTGTAGTCAACCTCAAATGCGGCTCTTGCAAACTGCATGCAGCTCACGAAGTTAGCTTCCATTTGGTTAACAGGATAGGTCTGGAGTTCTCTATCATAGAAGCGGAATACCGGAACATCGCACTCACGACCCCACTTGGTCAGAGCATCTGCGAATGTGGTCTTCCCACTCTTCCTGATTCCCTCGAGAACGATTACCATTTTGCCCTCCTGTATATATTATACCACAGGACCCTCCAAATGTAAAGGTCCAGTTTCAGATTGTTTGCTTTCCTTTTCCTTGTAGAAACGCTCAAAGTTGCGGTTGTTCTTGGTGGCAAAGGCCCGGTTGAACTCCTCTGCAGTGAAGCCAGAGAACAGCACCATGTTCACCATGAATGCCATGCAGTCAACCAGCTCATCCAGCTTGCCCTCCCTATCATATTTTCCGTTGCGAACGTTCTTCCAACGCTTGTCTGCTTCCAGCACCTCACCCAGCTCACCAATGAGAGCCAACACAGAGTACTTGAAGTCTTCAACAGAATCAACCGGGAGGTCAAAGTCGAACATTACCTTTTGCAGTCTCTCCTGCATCATGAAAAGGTCGGACACTTTCATGTCTTTCATGGAGGATTCGAAGCCACAGCACCAGGGACCACAATCACCAGGGCATTTGTCGTAGTCTTTGCAGAGTGCCTCAGTCGTCTTCATCCTCATCTTCCTCTTCATCGTCGGAGTCCATGTCATCCAGGAGCTCCTGCAGGTCCTCTTCCTCATAGTTGTCGAAGAGCTCATCGAGCAGCTCCTCTTCATCATCGAAGGCCTTTAGCTCTTTCTTGGTCATGCCGATTTCCAGGGCAATCTCCTTGAGGTCCTTGAAGCTGAGCTCCTCGAACTTCTCACGGAGGGTGGGCTCCTTTTTCTTCTTCTTGCCCTTACCCTTGGAGGCCTTCTTCTTCTTGGTATCGACCTCATCATCCTCTTCTTCATCCTCATCTTCGTCATCCGTGTCTAGGTCCTTGCTCACCCAGGCCTTTTCCATGATGTCCTTGACCTGCTTGTAGGAGTAGGGCTTGGCCTTGGAATTCTTGAACCGCTCCTTGTCGAGGGGAGTGACAACAAAGGAACCTCCCTGGCCCTGGCCAACTTTCTTCACCTTGTAGTCACGGTCGGTGATGGTACCGAACTC
>OLGB01002394.1_pt1 | contig 20130 bp, 16 predicted proteins | sample 1605691 | NCBI WGS metagenome assembly OLGB01 (sample SAMEA3888925, study PRJEB22519) | human gut metagenome | biome: human gut; feature: human-associated habitat; material: faeces | place: Denmark | collected 2010 | reverse complement strand
GGGGAGCGGCGTTCGCCGCTCCCCTGTTTGATCATATTACGGCCCCGTCCCGGTGCCGTCGCAGCGCCAGCCGTCGTCGGAGAGGTACATGGGGCCCATCTGCCGGTTCATGAAGGCCCCCTCCGGGGCCTCGCCGTAGGTGCCGGTATAGTTTTCGGTGTTCCCGGCCATGTTCCAGCTGAGGGACGCCTCGTTTTCCGGCACAAAGATGCGGTAGTAGTGGAAATAGAAGTGCTCCGTCTCCAGCATAAAGGGCTGGTACCAGCTGTCCATGGCCTCCTCGTCCAGCTCCACCACATTGCGCACGTAGGTCAGGGCGTACTTGCTGCCCGGCGTCACCTGGAGACCGACTGCCTGCACCGCGTCCACCCAGGCCTGGGCGACGGCCAGGTGGTCCTGCCCGGTGTCCGGGATCACGATGTCGCCCCGGAGGACATCCAGCTCCACCTCGTCGTACCAGAACCGCAGGTGGTCGAAGATGCTGCCATAGGACATCGCGTCCGCGCTCTCCGCCCGGAGCCAGTAAGTCTGGCCGCTGTCGGTGCAGCGGACCAGGTCGCTGCCGGTCCAGACCTGGATGGCGTACCGACCATCCGGGGAGGAGAGGATCAGGGAGGCCTCCGGCTCCGGAGAGGACGGCAGGCCTTTCTCCGCCCGGGACCAGCTGAAGGCGTAGGGGGAGGAGAAATGGAGGGCGGTGTACTGGGCGTTGGCGGTGCCCCCGGGCGTGGTCACATACCGTCCGCCGCCCACGCCGTCGGCCCGGAGCATCTCCATGACCAGCGTCTCATTGCTGCGGATGGCGTCCATCAGCATCCCGGCCTGGACGTCGGCGGTGAGCGGTGCGTCCGACTGCTCATCGAACCAGGCCCGGATGGCCTCTGCGGCCCCGCCGCCGTGGACAGCGGTCACCTGATAGATGGTGCTGCCGCCCTTGTCGGTATACTGCACGTAGGGGCTGCCGAAGAACACCCGGAGCATATAGAGCTCGTCGGGGTCGTGGAGGGTGAGGAAGTAGTCCCCCTCCTCCTCTGAGGCCCAGGGGTCCGTGGTGATGGGCCAGGTCCAGCGGGTGTCCACCCAGCTGTACCCGTCGCCGGTGAGCCTGTTCAGCAGGACCCGGACCGTCGGGTCCGAGGTGGAGACGGACAGGGTGTCCGTCTGCCAGGTGCCGCCGCTGTTGTAGTCCAGGTTCACCTCCAGCCGCCCGGTGAAGTTCTGGAGCACCTGCGTCAGGTCCTTGGCGGCCTGGTCGTTGGCGCTGTATGGGGCGGAGGAGTAGACCTCGCTGAGTGCAAAGCTCTCTGCCGCGGCGTTCAGATGGCCGCCCTCCAGGGAGTGGGCAAAGCGCAGGCACACCTCCATGGGATCGGCGGCCCAATCCGCCTGTCCTGCGTCCGCCTGGGACTGGAGGTCGGCGTAGTAGTCCGCCATGGGCAGGTCCGTGTCGGGCCGGATCACCTGGCGCTGGGGAATTTCTCCGTCGTACCACAGCTGCTCCACGCACCAGACACCGCCCTCTCCCTGGGTGATCGGCTGGGAGAGGATGAAGGACCAGGTGATCTCCCGACTGCCGTTGACCGCGTAGTAGGGGTAGTAGGTGGCGGTGATGTGGTCGCCAGCAAACTGATAGGGCTGGCTGCGCATGGCCTGGACGGTCTCCTCCGGGAAGGGCTCCACGCCCGCCACGGCCAGCACCGCCGCCTCCGCCCAGTCCATCAGGGCGGACTGGACGGCCTGGTAATCCTCAGCGTTTTCCGGGGAGAAGTTGACATCCGTGGGGAAGTGGACGGCGTAATAGTACCCGTCGGTGCCTTTAGCAAAGCAGGAGACGCCGCTGGTGTCCACGGCGCACAGATGCCGCTCAAAATCCGCCTGGTCCCAGCGGTTGACCCCGAACAGCCAGCCGCCGTAGTCGCTGTCGTAGTCCGGGGCGTAGTAGTAGGCGAAGCGGAATGTCCCGCCCTCCTCCGCCGGGGCCTCCACGACCACCTGGTCCGCGTATGCCTCCGGCACTTGGGCAAGTGCCGCCCGCACGGCCGCGGTCCGCTCCTCCGCCGTCAGGACGGGGCCCTCCGTCTCCGGAAATTCCACGGACCGGGCAAAGTCCACGGCATCCTCCCGGGTAAAGTTTTTGGCGTTGAGGCTCAGCAGGATGCCGGTGTCATCGCCGGGCTGGGCCAGAAAGACGTACCAGTAGGCGGAGGTCGTCTCCACCGCGGACAGGTCTGTGCCGGAGAGCTCCAGCTCGCCCAGTTCCGCGGCGGTGTAGAGGTCGTGCTCCGCGTACAGCAGCGCCGCCGGGGCGGCCAGGCCGGACAGGGACTCCGACTCTCCGCAGTCGGTGTGGTTCCAGGTGGGCAGGGCCTCCCGGATGGTCTCCCCTTCCCAGGTGAGCCAGCTGGCGGGAAAGACGCCCGCCATGCCGGCGGCGGTCCACTGGGGCGGCGTGCCGTCCCCAAAGTCGGAATAGACGTCGGGGGAGAACCGGTATCCGCCGCCGTAGCCCAGGGTGTCGCTGTACGCCTCCAGCGTCAGCCCCTCCGGCAGCACCAGGGAGATGCCCAGCTCCGGCAGCTCCACGGCGGCGGAGCGGTCGACTCTGGCGCCGGTGAAGGTGGCGGCGGCCGCGACGGCCACCGCGGTCACCAGGCACAGTGCCGTCACCGCCAGCATCCGGGGCTTTTTCGCGATCAGGGCGACGCGCTCTTTCAATCCGCTCTTGCCGCTGCGCATGGTGGTGGCGGTCTGCAAAAGGCTCCCGGGAGAGACCCCGGCGGCCACCAGTCCCACCAGTGTCCGGCCGTAGGCGATGCGCTCCGCCTCGCCCAGACGGCGGATGGCTCCCTCGTCGCAGGCAAGCTCACAGTCCCGCCGGGACAACGCCGCCGCCCACCACACCAGGGGGTCGAACCAATACAGGCACAGACACGCCGCCCGGACCAGCGACCACCAGGGGTCTCCCTGGCGGCGGTGGGTCAGCTCGTGGGCCAGGACGTGCCGCAGCCGTACTGGGTCCGCTTCACAGGCCGGCGTCACGTAGATCCGCTGTCGGACAAGGCCCAGCAGGCAGGGAGAGGGCACCGCCGCCGACACGTACACCGGCACCGGGCTCTCTGCCCCCTCCAGACGCCGGGCGCCCTTCCGGGCCCGGGCGGAGAAGGCCAGGTTCACGGTCAGGAACCAGAACGCCATCACCGCGGCGCCGCAGAGCCACACGGTCCGCAGCACCGCACCCAGATCGAAGATCTGCTCCGCCGGGACGGTGGTGTAGTCCGTGCCCGCCGGCGGGGCCTCCCCCACCGGATAGAAGTGGCGGATGCCGGAGTCGTCATAGTAGATGGCGACCTCCTGATTGTCGGCGGTGGTCCCGGTCTCCGGCGCCGGGGCGGAAGTGGTGATCCCGTGAGAGGAGACGTACACCGTGGTGTCCGGCCCCTCCGGCGGCAGGGCGTTGAGCACGCTGAGCCCCGTTCCCGGCAGGGACAGGGGCACCAGCAGCCGCACCGCCGCCAGCAGCCACAGGGCGTACTGGACCCGGGGGCGGATCCGTCCCCGCAGCAGATACCGCAGGGCGATCAGCACCAGGATCAGCAGGCTGGAGGTAAGAAGGATCTCTCTCATGACCGTCCCTCCTCCGCTCTGCGCAGCACGGCGTACAGCTCGTCGATGTCCGCCTGGCTCAAACTCTCCCGCTCTGCCAGGGCGTTGACCAGCAGTCCCACGCTGCCGTGGTAGGCCCGGCTCAGCAGGGAGTCCGTCTCCGCCGCCGCCACTGCCTCCCGGCTGACGGCGGGGCGGAACACCTTGGCCCGGCCGGACTGCTCATAGGCGATCAGGCCCTTTTCCTCCATCCGCCGGACCATGGTGGTGACGGTGCTCTTGGCCCAGCCGGCGGAGACACCCAGCTCCCGCACCAGCTCCATCAGGGTCTTGGGGCCGGTCCACAGCGCCTCCATCACCCGCCACTCGCTGGCGCTGAGGGTCACAGACGCCTTGTCCATGCATCTCGCCTCCTTTTGGCTTACTTTTGTAATCCAATTCTAACACGGGGGACTACGGTTGTCAACCAATTTGACGGGGCAGCCCGGCGGGGAATTGACATTCCCCCGCCGGAATGTTACCCTTTTCGGGAAAGGAGGCGGCGCCATGTACCGTATTTTTCTGGTGGAGGACGACGAGGTGATCGCCGGCGCCGTGGCCCGCTATCTGGAGGGCTGGGGCTACACGGTCCGCTGCGCCCGGGAATTTGACCGGGTGCTTCAGGAGTTTACGGACTTCGACCCCCAGCTGGTGCTGCTGGACATCTCCCTGCCCTTTTTCAACGGCTACCACTGGTGTCAGGAGATCCGGAAGGTCTCCAAAGTGCCCATTTTGTTTCTGACCTCCGCCGGGGACAGCGTCAACACCGTCATGGCCATGCAGCTGGGCGGTGACGACCTGCTCTCCAAGCCCTTTGACCTCCAGGTCCTCTCCGCCAAGGTCCAGGCCATGCTGCGCCGGGCCTATGACTTCGGACCGCCTGCCCAGCTGCTGCGGTGCGGCGGCGCGGTGCTGAACGTGTCCGACGGGACGCTGACGGCGGGTGGGCAGCGCCTGGAGCTGACGCGGAATGAGCTGCGCATTTTGCAGATGCTGCTGGAGCGCAAGGGACAGACCGTCAGCCGGGAGGCGCTGATGACCCGGCTGTGGGAGTCCGACAGCTTTGTGGATGAGAACACCCTCACCGTCAACGTGGGCCGTCTGCGGCGGAAGCTGGAGGCGGCGGGGCTGCCGGACCTGATCCGCACCCGCAAGGGCGAGGGGTATCTGGCGGAGGAGCCGGTATGATGCTGCTGGCCTATCTGCGGCGGCAGTGGAAGCTGCTGGTGCTGCTGGCGGGAATTGCCGCCGTGTTCGCGGCGGTATTCTCCCTGTACGATCTGCCGGTGGAGGCGGTGGGCTATGCGGCGGCGCTGTGCCTGGCGCTGGGGGCAGTTCTGTTCGGCTTGGGCTTCCGGCGCTTTTGCGCCCGGCACCGGGAGCTGCGGCGGCTGCTGGACCGGGCGGAGGAGCCGGTGCTGCCCCTGCCGCCCGCAGGGGATCTGCTGGAGGAGGACTATCAGGCCCTGCTGACGGCGGTGGCCGCCCACCGCACCCGCCTGCTGGCCCGGGAGCGGGACAAGCTGGAGGACATGACCGACTACTACACCCTCTGGGCCCACCAGATCAAGACCCCTATGGCCGCCGCCGGCCTGCTGCTTCAGGAGGATCCGCCGCCCCGGGAGCAGCTGGAGGCGGAGCTTATCAAGATCGGCCAGTATGTGGACATGGTGCTGGGGTATCTGCGGCTGGACAGCGACTCCACGGACTACGTCTTTTGCGACACGGACCTGGACGCGCTGCTGCGCCAGGCGGTGCGGAAGTTTGCCCGGCTGTTTATCCTGAGGCACATCGCCCTGGATTTCCGGGAGACGGGCCGCGCGGTGCTGACCGACGGCAAGTGGCTCTCCTTCGTGGTGGAGCAGCTGCTGTCCAACGCGCTGAAGTACACGCCCTCCGGCGGCACCGTCCGCATCTACGCCGACGGGGAGACGCTGGTCATTGCCGACAGCGGCATCGGCATCCGGGAGGAGGACCTGCCCCGGATCTTTGAAAAGGGCTTCACCGGCTACAACGGCCGCACCGGGCAGAAGTCCACCGGCATCGGGCTGTACCTCAGCCGCCGGGTGACGGAGAAGCTGGGCCATGACCTCACCATCGTCTCCCGGCCCGGCCGGGGCACCATCGCCCGGCTGGACCTGAGCCGCCGGAAGCGGACCATGGAGTAAACCTTACGAAACTGTAAGATACGGAGCCGGACTGTAAGCCAGGACCATGGCGGACAGCCCGGCTCCCCTGTTATACTGGGGCCAATCCAAGCAAGGAGGCGTTTGCCTATGGCACTGCTGGAAGTGCAGCATTTACAGAAGATCTACACCACCCGCTTCGGCGGCAATCCCGTCCAGGCCCTGTCCAACGTGAATTTTTCCGTGGAGCCGGGGGAGTACGTGGCCATCATGGGCGAGTCCGGCTCCGGCAAGACCACCCTTTTGAACATCCTGGCGGCCCTGGACCGGCCCACCGCCGGGGAGGTGTTCCTCAACGGCAAGGCCCTCTCGGACATCCGGGAGCGGGATCTGGCGGCCTTCCGCCGGTCCCACCTGGGCTTTGTGTTCCAGGACTTCAACCTGCTGGACACCTTCTCCCTCCGGGACAATATCTTCCTGCCCCTGGTGCTGGCGGGGACCGACTATCCCGCCATGCAGAAAAAGCTCCAGCCCATTGCGGAGCAGCTGGGCATCGCCGACATCCTCTCCAAGTACCCCTACGAGGTCTCCGGCGGCCAGAAGCAGCGGGCAGCGGTGGCCCGGGCCCTCATTACGGACCCCCAGATCGTTCTGGCAGACGAGCCCACCGGCGCCCTGGACTCCCGGGCCTCGGACAACCTGCTGGACCTGTTCGGCCAGGTCAACGCCGGGGGCCAGACCATTTTGATGGTAACGCACTCGGTGAAGGCGGCCAGCCACGCGGGCCGGGTGCTGTTCCTGCGGGACGGGGAGGTGTACCACCAGATCTACCGGGGCGGCGAGAGCCGGGAGAGCCAGTTCCGCCGGATCTCCGACACGCTGACAGTCCTGGCGGAGGGAGGCGGCCCCCATGCGTAAGTCCGGCTTCTTTCCCCGGCTGGCCCTGGTGAACCTGCTGCGCAACGGCCGGTACTACGGGCCGTACCTGCTCTCCTGCGGCGGTACCGCCGCCATGTTCTATATCCTCCGCTACCTGACGGAGAGCGACATCGTCTCCTCCGTCCGAGGGGGCGCGTACCTCCAGAGCCTGATGTACCTGGGGTGCATCGTGGTGGCCCTGTTTTCCGTGGTGCTGCTGCTTTACGCCAACAGCTTCGTCATGAAGCGGCGGCAGCGGGAGCTGGGATTGTACAACATCCTGGGGCTGGAGAAGCGCCACATCGCCCTGCTGTGCCTGTGGGAGACCCTCTATTGCGCTCTGGCGGCCATTGCGGGCGGTATCGCCGCCGGCATCCTCTTCAGCAAGCTGACGCTGCTGCTCCTGCTGCAGATCGCGCGGCTGCCGGTGGAGTTTGGCTTTGAGATCAGCGTGCCGGCCATTTTCTCCGCCGCCTCGCTCTTTGCCGTCCTCTTTGCCCTGACCCTGGTGTGCAATCTCTTTCGGGTGGGCCGGGCCCGGCCGGTGGAGCTGCTCCACAGTGAGGCGCAGGGAGAGCGGGAACCCAGGACCCGGAGGCTGCTGGTGGTCCTGGGCCTCATGACCCTGGGCGGCGGCTACTTTCTCTCCTGGAAGGTGCAGAATCCCACAGAGGCCCTGGTCCTGTTTTTCCTGGCGGTGGTGCTGGTGATGATCGGCACCTACTGCCTGTTCGCCGCCGGGTCCGTGGCGGTCCTCAAGGCCCTGCGGGCCAATCCCGGCTACTACTACCAGACCCGGCACTTCACCGCCGTGGCAGGGCTTTTGCACCGGATGAAGCAAAACGCTGTGGGCCTTGCCAACATCTGCATTCTCTCCACCATGGTGCTGGTGACGGTATCCACCACCGTCAGCCTCTACACCGGCATGGAATCCTCCCTGGACCAGATGTTTCCCCACGATGTGGACATCATCCAGTACCTGACCGACCGCGGCGACGAGGAGGCATTGCTCACACAGGAGGAGCTGATCGCCCAGGTGGAGCGGAACCTGTCCGCCGCCGGCCGAAAGGCAGAGCAGATCCAGTGGTATACCCGGACGGACACCGTGGGCTATTACTCCGGCAATACCTTCTCCCTCAATTTCCAGGAGGGCATCAGCACCCGGCTGGAACTGCTGACGGCAGAGGCGTACGGCCGCCTCACCGGCAGGGCTGCGGCCCTGGAGCCGGACCAGGTCCTGGTCCAGACAAAGAACCTGACGCTGCCGGCGACCTTTTACATTGAGAACCTTCCCTTCCATGTGGCCGGGACTGTGGCGGACTTTCCACGGCGCAATACCACCGCACTGGTCTCCGGCCAGTCGGCGGACGTCTTTTTGGTGGTGGCGGATGAGAGCGTGATCTCCGCCATCGGCGCCCAGAGCCGCAATGGCCTGGACCGGGAATTCCGCATCCAGATGGACCTGGACGGAACGGAGGCGCAGAAGCTGGCCTGCGTGGATCTGCTCCTGAACGGGACCGGGGGCGGAACCGCCTTCAACAGCCGGCAGGACAACGCGGCAAACCTCTACGCCATGTACGGCGGGTTCCTGTTTCTGGGCATTTTCCTGGGCCTGCTGTTCCTGCTGGCTACGGCCCTCATCATCTATTACAAGCAGATCTCCGAGGGGTACGAGGACCAGCGGCGCTATACTATTTTGCAGCAGGTGGGCATGACGGACCGGGAGGTCCGCTCCTCCATCCACAGCCAGATCCTGCTGGTGTTTTTCCTGCCGCTGGTCACGGCGGGCATCCACACGGCGGCGGCCTATCCCATGGTCTCCAAGCTGCTGGCCCTGTTCCAGCTGACCAGCACCGGCCATTATGCTCTGTGCACGGCGGGGACCTTCGCGGTGTTCTGCGCCGTCTACGCCTTGGTCTACGGCCTGACGGCCCGGGCCTACCGGCGGATCGTGGCGTGATCCCCATTTATCAAAACGGCGCCGGGAGCTTTGCCCCGGCGCCGTTTCGGCGGACGGGGAGTTGACAGCCGGGGCGCGGGCAGGGTAACATGGGAAAAAACGCGGCGGGAGGCGGGATGCGCATGGATATCCGGCAGATCACCTATTTCGTGGCAGTGGCCCAAAACGGCAGCTTCTCCAAGGCGGCGGAGATGCTGTCGCTGTCCCAGCCGGCGCTGTCCCTGGCGGTGAAGAAGCTGGAGGAGGAGCTGGGGGCCAAGCTGTTCTACTCCTTCAACAAGCGCCAGGAGCTCACCGACGAGGGCCGGGCCCTGCTGGACAGCGCCCGGGAGCTGCTGGACGCCTACCAGCGGACCGTGGAAAACGTGCACACCAGCCGCACCAGCCGCTCCGGCACCTTCACCCTGGGCCTCTCGCCCCTGTTCGGCGCCTGCTTCTTCGGGGACCTGATCCCGGAGTTTTACCGGGAGTATCCCGATATCCACATCACCGTCATCGAGGACGGCGCCAACAAGATCGACGAGCGGATCGCCGGAGGGCAGGTGGACCTGGCCGTGACGCTCAAGACCGAGCGGCTGGCCACCTTTGCCAGCTGCCACTTCACCACCCAGCGGAACGTGGCCCTGCTCCACAGGAGTCACCCTCTGGCCGGGGAGAAGGAGCTGACAGTGGCCCAGCTGCGGGAGGAGCCCTTCGCCATCTTCAACCAGGACTTCATCCTCCACCGGCAGATCCTCTCCGCCTGCCACAGCGCCGGGTTCCGGCCCCGGATCGCCCTGCTGAGCAGCCAGTGGGACTTCATGGTGGAGCTGGTGGCCAAGAACCACGCCGTGTCCATCCTGCCCAAGCCCGTGATGGACAAGCACCCGGATCCCAGCGTGGCCTGCGTCCCCCTCAGCGACAGCATGAAGTACTGGGACATCGCCCTGGCCTGGAACAAGGAGCGGTATATGTCCAACGCCTGCCGGCTGTTCCTGGACTTCGTCCGCGCCCACCTGCCGCCGGACGACCTGTGAGCGTTTTGCCTTGTTTATAAGTTTTACAAATAATTATTCAAATATTATATAAATGAGTTTGTAGGCTACGTGAAAAAGGGCGGTACAGTTTCTGGCAGAATCATCATTGCATTTTGCGCCTTGTTTTTCTAAGATAGAGGGGAAAAGACAGCCGGGGAAGCCAATGCCCGGCGGGAGGTCGGGCCGCGGGCCCGCCCCGGAAAAAAGGAGGAAGTCGTTATGACCATGAAATCCGCTCTCATCACCGGCGCTGCGTCCGGCATCGGCAAGGCCTGCGCCGAGAGAATGGCCCGGGAGGGCTACGGCGTGGTGGTGGCCGACGTGAATATGCCCGCCGCCGAGGAACTGGTAAAGGAGCTGACCGCCCAGGGCCTCAGCGCCATCGCCGTCCACATGGACGTGTCCAATGAGGAAGAGGTGGAGGCCGGGTTCGACAAGATGGTGGAGACCTACGGCTCCTGCGATCTGGTCATGTCCAACGCCGGCGTCCAGATCGTCCATCCCTTCGACGAGTATCCCTTCGCCGACTGGAAGAAGATGATGGCCATTCACGCCGACGGCGCCTTTCTGGTGTCCCGGGCGGCCTTCCGCCGCATGAAGGCCTCCGGCAAAGGCGGCCGCATCGTGTTCACCGGCTCCGTCCAGTCCTTCGTGGGCTCCAAGCTGAAAGAGCCCTACAACTTCGCCAAGCACGGTGTGGCGGGCCTGGCCAAGGCCATCGCCCGTGAGGGCGCCGACTACGGCATCTATACCTACACCATCTGCCCCAGCTTCATCAAGACCCCGCTGGTGGAAAAGCAGATCCCCGAGCAGGCCGCCTCCCTGGGTATCACCGAGGAGGAAGTGGTGAAGAACATCATGCTGCGGGATACCGTGGACGGCGTGTTCACCACCGTGGAGGACGTGGCCAACACCCTGGCCTTCCTGGCAAACGACCAGGGCGCCCTCACGGGCCAGTCCCTGCGGCTGACCCACGGCTGGGCCATGATGTAAGGGGGCGGTTCCATGGAGAAGATCGCAGTCTACGGCTCCGGCACCATCGGCTCCTGCCAGGCCACGCTGGTCATCGGCCACGGCCTGCCCTGCACGGTGATCGGCCACTCGGAAAAGGGCCTGGAGCGCTGCCGCAAAGCCATCGCCCAGAACTGGGACGACCTGATCGCCGAGGGCCTGGCCACCGCCTCCAACAAGGAGGCGGCCATGGCGCTGCTGACCGTCACCAACGACCCCGCCGCCCTGGAGGGCCACACCTTTATCTTTGAGGCCGTCACCGAGGGCGCGGCGGAGAAGCGGGCCGTGTACGAGGCTGCCGCCCAGTACGCGGCGGAGGACGCCATCGTGGCCTCCTGCTCCTCCTCCATGGACGCGGAGGTGCTGGCGGCGCTGTCCCCCCGGCCGGAGCATCTGCTGATCGCCCATCCCTTCCAGCCGGTGCATATGCTGCCCCTGGTGGAGGTGGTCCGCCATGAGCGGACGGAGCAGGCGGCCATCGACCGGACCCTGGCCCTGCTGGAGACCCTCCACCGCCAGGTGGTGGTGCTGAACCGCAGCGTGCCGGGCCTGCTGGTCAACCGCTTCGCCCAGGCGCTGTTCCGGGAGTCCATCTACCTCATCGAGCAGGGCGTCACCACCGCGGCGGATATCGACAAGGCGGTGAAGTACGCCATGGGCATGCGCTACGCCTCCATCGGACTGCTGGAGTATTTTGACGCCGTGGGCTTCCAGCTGGAGAGCACCATCGCCCAGAACGTGTACCCGGACCTGTGCGGCACCCGGGAGCTGCAAAAGACCGTCGCCGACGGCCTGGCCTCCGGCAAGACCGGCCAGGCGGCGGGCCAGGGTCTGTACGACTGGTCCCAAAAGGACGGCGACGACTTCCGCCGCCGCAAGCAGAGCCCCTATTTCGAGGGCGTCCGGGAGTGGACCATGCCCGGCTGACAGAGATCCTCAGAGCCCCGGCGCATTGCGCGCCGGGGCTTCCTCTTTGCCCTGGCGGGCAGTCCGGGCACTGTGGCGAAAAGAGAGAAACTGTGGATCAGCGATTGACGAAAAGCGGTATATGGCGTATCATTATCCATGCAAATCGCCCGGCGGGCGGGGGAATCTCCGCTGAAACGGGCGGGAAAATCAATGACGGACCGGGAGGATCCCGCCGGGCGGGACCCCCAGGAGAGGAGCGGAACAGCATATGGAAAGCCTGTGGGGCGGCAGATTTGAAAAGGACATGGATGAGATCGTGAAGCGGTACAACGCATCCATCTTCTTCGACCAGCGGATGTACAACGAGGATATCGACGGCAGCGTGGCCCACGTGACCATGCTGGCCAAGCAGGGCATCGTCACCGAGGCCGAGCGGGACCAGATCATCGCCGGGCTGGAGGGCATCCGGGCGGACATCGCCGCCGGGAAGATCACCTTCACCGTGGAGGACGAGGATATCCACATGGGCGTGGAGAGCCGCCTGATCGCCCGGATCGGCGAGGTGGGCAAGAAGCTCCACACCGCCCGCAGCCGCAACGACCAGTGCCAGGTGGACGGCCGGCTGTATCTGAAGAAGGAGATCCGGGAGATCCTGGAGAGCCTTTGCTGCCTGGAGGACGTGATATTGCGCAAGGCGGAGCAGTATGCCGATGCCATCACCGTGGGCTTCACCCACCTCCAGCACGCCCAGCCCATCACCGTGGGCTTCGTGTTCATGGCCTACTTCCAGATGTTCAAGCGGGATATCCAGCGCCTGCAGGACACCCTGGCGCGCATGGACTACAACCCCCTGGGCTCCTGCGCCCTGGCGGGCACCACCATGCCCATTGACCGCCGCTGCACCAGTGAGCTGCTGGGCTTTGCCGCTCCCTGCGAGAACGCCATGGACGGCGTCAGCGACCGGGATTACAGCCTGGAGTTCCTCTCCGACGCGTCCATCTCCATGATGCACCTGTCCCGCTGGGCGGAGGAGTTCGCCTGGTGGAATTCCTCCGAGTTTGCCTATATCGCCATTGACGACAGCTTCTGCACCGGCAGCAGCATCATGCCCCAGAAAAAGAACCCGGATATGGCGGAGCTGATCCGGGGCAAGGTGGGCCGGGTCTACGGCGACCTGATGCAACTGCTCACCGTCATGAAGGGCACGCCCCTGGCCTACAACAAGGACTTCCAGGAGGACAAGGAGAGCCTGTTCGACGCCATTGACACCTGGAAGGCCTCCATCGACATCTTTGCCCGGATGCTGGACAAGACGGAGTTCCGCATGGACCAGATCCAAAAGCAGCTGGGCAAGGGCTTCCTCAACGCCACCGACATCGCCGAGCATCTGGCCAGGCAGGGCATCCCCTTCCGGGAGGCCCACTCCATCGTGGGCCGCATGGTCAAGACCTGCGAACACAAGGGCTGCGACTTCGAGGATCTGACGGCGGAGGACCTGGCCGCCATCGACGGCCGGGTGACCCCCGATTCCCTGGGAGACATCAGCATCAGCGCCTGCGTGGACGCCCGGACGTCTTTCGGCGGCACCGCTCCGGCGGAGGTCCGGCGGCAGATCGCCGTAGGCCGGGAGTGGCTCAGCAGCCTGGAGCGGCAGTGACAGCCCTTCGCTGGATGCGGATTCAAAACGGTTTTCCGCCGCCTGCACCGGCGGGAAACCGAAACAGCGCCCTGAGATCACAGATCTCGGGGCGCTGTTTGCCGGCGCTGCAAAAAACGCAGCTGCGGCCGGAGCGCTTTGCCGGACGGAGAGATCCCATGCTCCGGAGCTCTTGAAACTGTGCGGGAAAACGAATATAATTGCTGTGTCAGTTTTTTGTTGCGGGGAGATGCTATGGAATATATCACGGTGCGGCAGGCGGCCCGGAAGTGGAAAGTTTCAGAGCGGCTTGCACAGCAATACTGCGCCAGCGGGCGTATTCATGGTGCGGAAAAGTTTGGGGGGGCCTGGGCCATCCCCGCTGACAGCCGGAAACCGGCAGATCCACGGAAGAAGCAGAGACAGCCTGCCCCGACACGATTGGCGCCCCGGCCCGCTCCGTCGGAGCCTGCCGCCGATCTGATGCCCATGCCGCTGATGAATGGGGCGTTTGTACCGGGACATTGCAGGGAATATGTGGAGGAGATCGCAGATACCCGCCTGCGGGATATTGCACGGGCGGAATACTATTATTTCAGCGGGCGGCCGGAAGAGGCGATTCGGGAGGCGGAGCGGTATCTGAGCCATGAGAATCTGTCGCTGCGTCTGTCGGCCTGCCTGATCTATGCGTACTCCAATCTCTCCGTGGGTCAGATCCGTCGGGCGCAGTACACGCTGGCGGAGGTGCAGGGCGTCCTGGCAGCCGCCGATGAACACACCCCTCCCCAGATGCGGGCGTTGGCTGCTTTTACGGTTACCGCCGCGGCGGTGCTGCTGCACCTGCCCCCGCCGGAGGGAACGGGAGATCTGCGGGAGTATATCCGTTTCCTGCCGCCGGGGCTGCGGATGTTTGCGCTCTACGTACAGGCCCACCACACGTATTTGCAGGGAGACTACGGGAAGAGCATCGGCATTGTGGAGACGGCCTTTGCGGTTCAGGGAGAGGAATTTCCCATTCCCGCCATTTACATGCATCTCGCGGCGGTGATGGATTACATGGGCCTCAAACAGCCGGAGCAGGCGCAGGCGCATTTGATGGCCGCCTGGGATCTGGCCCGGCCGGACGATCTGATCGAGGGATTTGGCGAACATCACGGCCTGCTGGGCGGGATGCTGGAGGCGGCTTTGAAAAAGGACTGGCCAGAGGATTTCAAGCGGATCATCTCCATCACCTACCGGTTTTCTGCGGGATGGCGAAAGGTCCACAATCCGGCCACCGGAGAACAGGTGGCGGACAATCTGACGACCACGGAGTTTGCCACCGCCATGCTGGCCGCGCGGGGCTGGACGAATCAGGAGATCGCCGCCCATCTGGGGATCTCTCTCAACACCGTCAAGCAGTACATCTCCACGGTTTTGCAAAAGCTGAATATCAAGCAGCGGAAGGATCTGAAACGATACATGCTGCGCTGAGAGCCATGCCTGCGGAATTCCGCAGGCATAGTCCTTTTTTCCGTGGAAACGGGTGATTGCAAAAAAAGCGTTTCATGCTAAATTGAATTTAGCATACGGCGCCCGTAGGAAATAGGAGACGGAAAACTTGCGCCCTTTTGAAAGGATGCGGGGCAGGGAGGAGATGACGAGCCATGAAGAAAGAACCGGTATGTGAGATCACGGTCACCGGAGTGGAGAACCGGGAGTGGCAGGGCTCGGTGTACTTTCCTGCTTCAGAAAAACGTGTGGCGTTTCAAAGCGTGTTGGAATTGATCAAAGCGGTGGAGGATGCGGCAAAGAGCGAATAGAGAAAGCCGCCGGCTGAGCGCGTTCCGCCTCATACAGCAAACAACAGGCACCTGATTCATTTGGCGAATCAGGTGCCTGTTTCGTTTGAAAGGGGTCTCTGTGGGGAGAGAGCGGTTGAAAATTTCGTGAGGCGCCGGATGGCTTTTCGATGATAAGATCGCTTTTCGGCGGCGATTGGCCGAAAAGCTGCGGGGCGGCGCTCAGGAGCCGGGTTTGCTCCGCAGCTTCCCCAGGAGAGGGGATATCAGCTTTGCCGGAAATCCCGGGCGGACATGCCGGTGCACTTTTTGAACAGCTTGCTGAAATAGTTCTGATTGCTGTATCCCACTTCAAAGGCAATGTCGCTGGTGCGCATCTGGGTGGTTTTCAGCAGAGTTTTTGCCTTGTTGATGCGCAGCAGGGTCAGGTATTCAATAAAGCACTGGCCGGTCTCCTGCCGGAACAGCGTGCTGAAATAGGCTGGGTTGACGTTGACCTGACCCGCCACCACGGCCAGATCCAGGTCCGGTTCGGAAAAGTGCGCCATCATGAACTCCCTGGCCTGGCGGATGACACTGCCGTTTTTGCCGCCTTTGCGCTGATCCCGGAGAAGGATCGTCTGGGTGGCCAGATCCCGCAGGGCTGTTTGAAAACTGGAGAGATCCTGGCTGCTGCCGAATAGCTGGACCACGCTGGGAATGGAGAGGTTCGGCGTGGCGTCCGCCTCGTAGCCAAGCTCCTTCAGAAAGTCCGATACGGCCGTCAGAATGTCCAGACAGACGTAGGTCAGATACAGGTGGCTCATCTGCATCCGCTCCAGCTTTTCCACCATGGAGGCTGCGAAATTGGGCACATCCTTTACGCTTCCGCTGGCCAGCAGATTCCGGAACATCTCTTTTTCCAGGGAGGTATACTGTACGTTGGCGGGCAGATCCCGGCAGTCCCCGGCCAGCACCACGGTGCTCTCCGCCGTCTGGGGCAGGAGCTCCAGCGTCACGTTTGCCGACAGCATGGAGCTGTACAGATCGCCTATGTGGCCGCAGGGGTTACCGACTGCCGCAGTGATCCGGGACAGTCCGCATTTTTCCGTGAGCAGCATCACCAGCCGGCGCATGCATTGGACGGCCTTGTCAGAGACGTCGCTTTCACTCTCCCCCAAGAAAATGAAGCGGAATTGATCGATCCCGTCTGAAAACCAGAAAATATCCTCCCTGTTTGCGGTAAAGTCCCGGAACGTCTGGGAACAGTCCAAAAAGGTAAGATAGCTCTCCTCGTCGTTTTCCGAGTCCCCGGGAAAATGGACCGCCATGACGCAGCCGGTGTAGGCACCGGCCGCCAGGCGCAGCTGCAGCAGCTGCGCTTTGCTGTCAATGACCCGCTGGGGAAAGAAGCCGCTGCTAAGCTGGGAGAGGAAGCGATGCCGGTTGAGCTCCAGAGATTCATCCGCCATTTTCTGAAGCTCGCTGATGGACTGCTGCTGGCGGCGCTCCTCGTCGATCATCCTGGCGGCACGGTCCAGGGTTTTGCGCAGGTCGTCGGGCTTGAGCGGCTTGAGCAGGTACTCGGTGGCGCCCAGAGAGAGGGCCTGCTTGGCGTAGGCGAAGTCGTCATAGCCGCTGAGTATGATGATCTTGATTTCCGGCCGGTTGGCCCGGACCAGCCGGGACAATTCCAGTCCGTCCATGAAGGGCATTTTGATGTCTGTGACAAGGATATCCACATTCGTGGCCTGAATGTCCTCCCAGGCGTCCTCGCCGTTGGAGGCGTCTCCGCAGAGCGTATACGGACCATCTTTCCAGATGGCGTTGGATTTTACATATTCCCGCAGCATATATTCGTCTTCGACGAGATAAACGTTATAACCCATTGTCCTCCTCCTCTGTCAGCGGTACGCGGATAATGACTTGGGTGCCGCAGCCCTCCTGGCTGCGAAGCGTGAGGGTATAGCCCTCCCCAAACATCAGACGCAGCCGCATGTTTACATTGATCAGACCGTAGCTCTGGCCGGACCGCAGGACCCCCTCGTCGATTTTCCGGCTCAGGGCGGCCAGAGCCTCCGGGCTCATGCCGATTCCTGTGTCCGAAACGGTGATTTCCAGCAGGTTTTCGGGGATCTTTCTGGCGCGGACTTCCACATGGCCTGTTTCCCCACGGCGGTAGCGGCGGTTCTTGATGCCGTGGTAGATGGCATTTTCCACAATGGGCTGCAAAATGATCTTGGGGAAGCGGGCCCGCAGCGTCTCCGGGGCCACATCCACATGGTAGCTCAGGATGTCCTGATAGCGCATCTGCATGATGTGGAGATAGCAGGAGACGTGGTTGACCTCGGTTTCAAAGGGGATCACATCCATTCCGCTGCGCAGCGAAAGCCGGTAAAAATCAGAGAGGGAGGCGATCAGGTCCACAGCCTCCTCATTTTTGTTGCTCTCCGCCGCCCATACAGCGCTGTCCAGGGTGTTGTACAGGAAATGGGGGTTGATTTGGGACTGGAGCGCCGTCAGCTCGGCTTTCTTCAGGTTCTTTTGCTCCTCTACGATGCGGGCCAGAAGATTTTTGGTCTCCCGGAGAAGGGCCGCGAAGCTGCGGTATACTTCCTCGATCTCCACCTGCCCGTGGATTTCCGGGATCTCCACATCCAGGTTGCCGGAGGTGGCGGAGCGCATCAGCGGCTTGAGCTGCGAGATGGGATGGGCGATATAGCTGGAGAGCAGAATGTTGACTGCCACGATCAGGAGGATCGACACCAATACCATCAAAACTGTGCTGGCCCGCAGCTGATACACGGAGGAAAAGACCTCGCTGGTGGGGGCCACAGACACGATGGTCCAGCCGGTGGAGGGCAGTTCAGTGTAGACCACCAGCGCTTGATTGCTCTTGATGGTGCCTGAGGTGCCGTCCTCCAGAATGTGCCGGACCGTGCCGGAGGAGAGCCTGACGCTGCCTTGGGACGGAAAGAGGTCCACGCCGCTGCCGTCCATCACCAGTGTTTGCCCGCCGGGGCTGGGCTTGGCGTTTTTCAGAATGTCCACGATGAAATCCTTGCTGACAGATACCCGCAGCAGTCCGCAGACCTCGTTGGTGCTGATTTTGAAAACCGCCGCGGATACCGTCAGGGCATTGTCCTCCCAGGGCTGTCCCCGCAGAGACTGGGCCGAACCCTGCACATGGACTGTTCTGGGAAGGGAGACCACGGTTTGAAAGTCCTCGTAGCTTTCAAAGGGGCGTTCCAGATTGAAATAGCCGTTCCGCTCGCTGAAGCACCGGCCGTTGATGCCGATGACGCTCATGTCCAGAATGTAGGAGTTGCTGGATTGCGTCTGCCGGATGATACTGAAAAGCTCGCCCAGCGCCTTGGCGTTTTCATACCGGGCTTCCGGCGTGCTGCTGCTGAGAAAGTTGGAAATGGTGTACGAGGAGGAATAATTCATCAAACGGGATGCCTCGTTGATCACCATGTTCAATTCGGAGTTCACGTGCTGGGCGGTCTGTGAGACCTGGACGGAGATTCTTTCCTCCGCCTGCCCTGCTGCCACCCGGTAGGCGAAGAGGCTCATGACCAGGGAGGGCAGCAGGGAAAACAGCACTACCAGCAGGGCGATCATTCGTTTCAGGGGCATATGTCTGAATCCGGCAGGGATCAAGATGGAATTCGCGCAAAACGGCAGGAACAAGCAGGAGACCATTCTGGCAAAGCGCGTCGCCAAGGGGAAACTGACGGAAGAGGAAAAGAACGCTATTTTGGAGCGGGTCACGGTGACGGCGGACAACCACGATTTGGCGGACTGCGACTTGATCATTGAGGCGGTTCTTGAGAATGTGGATGTGAAGCAGGGCGTGTTCCGGGAGCTGGATCAGATTTGCAAGCCGGAGACCATTTTTGCCAGCAACACCTCCGCCATATCCATTACCAAGCTGGCCTCCGCTGTTCAGAAGGGGCGGGCTTTTGTGGGAACGCATTTCAATTCCCCCGCAAGCGTCATGAAGTTGGTGGAGGTCGTGTCTGGAAATCAGACTACGAAGGAAACTGCCGATATCGTATACGATCTGCTGGCGTCCATCGGAAAGGAACCGATCCGGGTGAAGGACGTGGTGGGCTTTGCGCTGAATCGGATGTTCCACATTTTTTACGGCGAGGCGATGCGGCTGGTGGAGGAGGGCGTGTGCTCTCCCGAGGATGTGGACAAGTGCTGTGTTTACGGGCTTGGACACCCTGTGGGTATCTGCAGACTGTTGGACCAGCTGGGCCATGATCTCAACCTCAGCGTTGACAAGATCTTGTTTGATGCCTATGGCGACCGCTTCCGCCCCAGTCCGGTATTGCAGAGATTTGTGGATTCCGGCGAACTCGGGCGCAAGACCGGAAAGGGCTTCTACGAGTACGATAAGAAATGATCGGAAAAGCTGACGGAAAGAACGTTATGGAACTGGATCAAAAGCAGATTATGGAGATTATTCCGCATCGTCCGCCCATGCTGCTGGTGGATCGGGTCCTGGAGCTGGTGCCAGGGGAGCGCTGTATCTCCACCTTTTATGTAGATCCGACGCGGGAGATCTTTAAGGGGCATTTTCCGGGAGATCCTGTGTTACCTGGAGTCTATACCGTTGAGGCCACCGCACAGACGGCGGATATCCTGCTGCTGTCGCTGGATCGGTATCGGGGAAAGACCCCGCTGTTTTTGGGGATCGACCGCGTGACGTTCCTGCAAAAGATTATTCCGGGGGATACAATCGAAATGCGGGTATCCATCGTAAAGGAGCGCAAAGAGAAGGCGATCGCGACCTGCGCCGCCGAGGTGTTTTGCGGGGGTAAGCTGACCGCCAGATCCGAAGTGACGCTGGCCATGCGGTGAGAACCTACCGCAAGAGGTGACGCAGGATCGTTCTGCGACCTTGTAAGCCAGCTCAAGGAAGCGGACCAAAGGCGGCTTGAGGGAGCCGTTGAGTTGCCTGTCCCGCCGCTGTGAGCTTGGCATAAGCGCGGAGCTGCAGCATCGAAGAACTGACCAGACCCATCGCACCGGACAGTGGCTTCATCAGGTTCTGCAGAGCGCTGAGGCAGGCGGCGGATACCAAGGGGCAGGTGCTGGCTAGGGCAATCTGAACACCAGAAAAAAGAAAGAGACACGGGCG
>OLGB01002393.1_pt1 | contig 20137 bp, 18 predicted proteins | sample 1605691 | NCBI WGS metagenome assembly OLGB01 (sample SAMEA3888925, study PRJEB22519) | human gut metagenome | biome: human gut; feature: human-associated habitat; material: faeces | place: Denmark | collected 2010 | reverse complement strand
GTTCGCGATTCCTTCGGCAAAGGGATGCCTGCGGAATGGAGATTAGTGTGAAAAACGCGGAAAATGAAAAATAAACAAATGTAAGCCCTTACATAGCGGCACAGGTATAGCAAATATATACAAAAACAGATATGAAAAACTGTTAAAAATATATGAAAATCAGTAGTCTGTCAAAAAATTATCAAATTCGTCTTGATATTCCTTTGTTGAATTGTTACAATGTGCAGGTGAAAAGCAAAAAATGATGTGCACAAATCATTCAATGGAAAGGGAGAAAGACAAACATGAGGAAATGGGTGTACTTATTTACAGAAGGTAATGCCGGAATGCGTGAGCTGCTTGGCGGTAAGGGCGCAAATCTGGCAGAAATGACAAATATCGGTCTTCCCGTACCGCAGGGCTTTACGATTACAACGGAGGCATGTACCCAGTATTATGAGGATGGCAGAGAAATCAATGCGGAAATTCAGGCTCAGATTAATGAGCACATTGTAAAGATGGAGGAAATTACCGGTAAGAAGTTTGGCGATAAGGAAAACCCGTTGCTTGTATCTGTCCGTTCCGGTGCCCGTGCGTCCATGCCCGGTATGATGGATACCATCTTAAACCTTGGTCTGAATGAGGAAGTGGTTGCCGTTATCGCAGAAAAGTCCAACAATCCCCGTTGGGCGTGGGACTGCTACCGCAGATTTATCCAGATGTATTCTGATGTGGTAATGGAAGTCGGCAAGAAGTATTTTGAAGAGCTGATTGACAAGATGAAGGCTGACAGAGGCGTAAAGCAGGACGTTGAACTGACCGCTGATGATTTAAAGGAGCTGGCAAATCAGTTCAAGGCAGAATATAAAGAGAAGATTGGGGCAGATTTCCCGGATGACCCGAAGGAGCAGTTGTACGGAGCAATCAAGGCTGTATTCCGTTCCTGGGATAATCCCCGTGCAAATGTATACCGTCGTGACAACGATATTCCTTATTCCTGGGGAACCGCTGTAAACGTACAGTCCATGGCATTTGGTAATATGGGGGATGACTGTGGTACCGGTGTTGCGTTTACCCGTGACCCTGCAACAGGAAACAGGGGATTGTTTGGAGAGTTTCTGACCAATGCACAGGGCGAGGACGTTGTTGCCGGAGTTCGTACCCCTATGAAGATTGCAGAAATGGCAAATAAGTTCCCGGAGGCATTTGCTCAGTTTGAGCAGGTTTGCAAGACTCTGGAGAATCATTACAGAGATATGCAGGATATGGAGTTTACCGTAGAACATGGCAAGCTGTACATGCTGCAGACAAGAAATGGTAAGAGAACCGCACAGGCTGCTCTGAAAATTGCCTGTGATTTGGTTGACGAGGGTATGAGAACAGAGGAAGAGGCAGTCGCTATGATTGACCCCAGAAATCTGGATACCCTGCTTCATCCTCAGTTTGATGCGGCAGCGCTGAAGGCTGCAACTCCTATGGGCAAGGGTCTTGGAGCATCTCCCGGAGCTGCCTGTGGTAAGGTTGTATTTACGGCAGAGGATGCAGAAAACTGGAATGCAAGAGGAGAGAAGGTAGTACTGGTTCGTCTGGAAACTTCTCCTGAGGACATTACCGGTATGAAGGCTTCTCAGGGTATTCTGACTGTACGTGGCGGTATGACCTCCCATGCAGCAGTTGTTGCCCGTGGTATGGGAACCTGCTGTGTATCCGGCTGTGGCGATATTGCAATGGATGAGGAGCACAAGAAGTTTACATTAGGTGGACAGGAATTCCATGAGGGAGATTACATTTCCATCGATGGTACCACTGGTAATATTTATGCAGGACAGATTAAGACGGTAGATGCTACCATCGCAGGCGAGTTTGGCCGTGTTATGGCATGGGCAGATAAGTACAGAAAGCTGAGAGTCCGTACCAATGCGGATACTCCCGCAGATGCAAAGAAGGCGCGTGAGCTTGGTGCAGAAGGCATCGGTCTTTGCCGTACAGAGCATATGTTCTTTGAAGAGGACAGAATTGCAGCATTCCGTGAAATGATTTGTTCCGATACCGTAGAAGAGAGAGAAGCAGCTCTGGATAAGATTCTTCCTTATCAGCAGGGAGATTTCGAGAAGCTTTATGAAGCTCTGGAGGGATGCCCTGTTACCATTCGTTTCCTTGACCCGCCTCTTCATGAGTTTGTTCCTACCGAGGAAGCTGATATTGAAAAGCTTGCAAAGGCTCAGGGCAAGTCTGTTGAAACGATTAAGAATATTATTGCTTCCCTGCATGAGTTCAACCCTATGATGGGTCACAGAGGATGCCGTCTTGCAGTTACTTATCCTGAAATTGCAAAGATGCAGACAAAAGCGGTAATCCGTGCAGCCATCAATGTAAAGAAGGCGCATCCGGACTGGAATGTAAAGCCTGAAATCATGATTCCTCTGATTTGTGAAGTCAGGGAACTGAAGTATGTCAAGAAAATTGTCGTAGATACCGCAGATGCAGAAATCGCAGCATCCGGCGTCGCTCTGGAATATGAAGTAGGTACCATGATTGAGATTCCCCGTGCAGCGCTGACTGCTGACGAGATTGCAAAGGAAGCTGATTTCTTCTGCTTTGGTACAAATGATTTGACCCAGATGACATTCGGCTTCTCCCGTGACGATGCAGGCAAGTTCTTAAATGCTTACTATGATACCAAGATTTTTGAGAACGACCCCTTTGCAAAGCTGGACCAGACAGGTGTTGGCAAGCTGATGGAAATGACTATCAAGCTTGGAAAGCCTGTTAATCCGAAGCTTCATATCGGTATCTGTGGCGAACACGGCGGCGACCCGTCTTCCGTAGAGTTCTGCCATAAGATTGGACTGGATTATGTATCTTGTTCTCCCTTCCGTGTACCGATTGCAAGACTGGCAGCAGCACAGGCAGCAATTGCGGACAAGCGGAATTAGGCAACAATATATTTATTTCTGCAGCTTAACGGTGACAAGAGAGGATGTAAAGGCATTTATTGCTTTCCCTTGTTTGATGTTTGGGAATAAGCCCTTTTATTTGGGCTTGTTCCCTTTTTTTATTCTAATGATATGAGGGTCAAAAGGTATTTTGCCCCTCATTTGATATCTACGAATTACTTCGCTGCCAAAGCAGCTCATGTGAGTTCAGACCTTTTAACCCTGATATCATAATAGTATTATACAGATGATAGCAGAAGATGGAGAGATAGCAACCGAATCTTTTGAAAGATTATTGCATTCTCCATCGCCCTTGCGGTTAACCTTAAGAAGGCGCAGAAAGGAACAGTTGTAAAAAGAACCACCTTCGCGTATAATGGGAGAGCGTCTGGAAATGCAGATGAAAATATCAAGTGAAATGTGGAGAAACAGAAGTGAAAGTATTTGAAAATCAGAAACAGAACAGACAATTTTTTCTAAGCTATATCGTTTTTATGGTAAACGGCATGCTGGCGCTTTCCATCGGTTCGATGCTTCCCTTTATCCGGGATGCGAGGGGGCTGGATTATGGCTTCTGCGGCATGGTAGTCAGCCTTCATTCGGTGGGAAATCTGCTGTCCAGCTTTTTTGCGGGCATTGTGCCTGCGTTTCTTGGAAAAAAGAAAAGTATCCTGCTGTTTGAATCTTTTTTTGCGATTTCCTTTGCCCTCATTTTATTCGGACAGAACAATTTCTGTCTGGTGCTTGCCTTTTTGATGACAGGTCTGGCAAGAGGGGCGGCAAGTAATTACTGTAATGCAAAAATTAACGCACTGGCACCGGGAAAGGCGTGGATTATCAATGGGCTTCATGCCATGTTTTCCATAGGGGCATTCCTGTTCCCGATTCTGCTGACCCTGATTACGGGAACCAATGCTTCCAACTGGACCTACGCCTGCGTTATGATGCTGGCTGTCGGAGTGCTGGCATGGTTTTTGTACTGGATGATTCCGGAGGATGAAGAGCAGAAAAAGCAGCGGAAAACAGAAGAAAACGGGGAAGAAAAGAAAACGGCAGCGGTTTCGGAAAACGGAAGCTGGGGATTTTTAAAGGAGCCGGTTTTTTATCTGGTAATTGTCACTCTGTTCTTTTATTTATGTGCGGAGCAGGGCGTTATCGGCTGGATGATTACTTATTTTAAGGACACAGCGCTTTTAAGCCCCTCTGTATCTACGATTACGGCAAGTGTGCAGTGGCTGATGATTTTATTTGGACGGCTGACAGTAGCGGCAGTGTCCTTAAAGGTGGCAAAGGAAAAGCTGCTGCCGGTGATGGGAGTAGGACTGGTTGCCTTCTTTATCCTGTTGATTTTCAGCCGGACGACCTTCTGGATTATGGCTGGAATTATCGGCTTCGGATACAGTATGGCAGGGGTTTATCCCACAACGGTATCCTTCGCAGGAAAGCTGATTCAGAAATATCCGATGGCATGGAGTTTTATTTTAACCCTTGCAAGCCTTGGCTCAATTGTGATGCCCTCCGTTATCGGTAAAATTGCGGAAACAGCGGGAATTGCCGTTGGCATGAGCTCTGTTGCGGTAGTGCTTGTCATTGATTTTATCTGTATTCTGGCGCTTTGCGCTTACTCTGCAAAGACCGGAAAGGAAGTTTAAATTTGCTTCGGCTGGAGTAGCCGTCCTGTATTCCGATTTCCAGAACAGAAAGGTTCGTGGAGGTCAGGAGCAGGGCGGCTTTTTTCATGCGCGGTTTCTCTGGAAAAAGGGAAAATTACAGAAAACGTTGCTGATAATCCTTTTTTGAGGTAAAATTATGAGGAATCAGAAAAAAGAGTAAAAGGCAGGACAGAAACGGGTATGGAGAGAAGTGCAAAGGATATAAAGCTTGGTTCCCATGTGGGGATGGCAGGAAAGGAAATGTTTCTTGCCTCTGTAAAGGAAGCGGAAAAATATGGAGCCAATGTGCTGATGCTGTATACGGGCGCACCTCAGAATACCCGGAGAAAGGATATTTCGGAGCTGAATATTGAGGCGGGCTGGGAATATGCAAAAAAAGCCGGCATCAGGGAAATTATTGTGCATGCCCCCTATATTATCAATCTGGGAAACACGGAAAAGCCGGAAACCTTTGAACTGGCTGTGACCTTTCTGGAAAAGGAGATTCAGCGGACTGCTGCCATGAGAAGCAGGGTGCTTGTGCTGCATCCGGGTTCCGCCTTAAACGCCGGAGAAGAGGCGGGAATCGCCCAGGTGGTAAAGGGGCTGAATCTGGTGCTGGATAACAATGAGGATGATGTAAAAATCGCACTGGAAACCATGGCTGGAAAGGGCAGTGAGCTGGGAAGAAGCTTTGAACAGCTAAAGGTAATCTATCAGGGTGTCCATAAAAGGGACAGGCTCAGGGTGTGCTTTGACACCTGCCATGTACAGGATGCGGGATATGATTTTGCAGGGGATTATGAGGGAGTATTGCAGGAATTTGACAGGGTGCTGGGATTAAAGGAGATTGCTGTTTTCCATATCAACGACAGCTTAAATCCCCGTGGCTCCCATAAGGACAGGCATGCAAACATCGGAAAGGGCTACATCGGTCTGGAACCCTTAAAGAGGCTGGTCTGGGATGAGAGATTTTTGGAGGTGCCGAAGATTCTGGAAACACCCTGGCTTTGCGAGGAGGGTTCTGATAAAAAGACGATTCCGCCCTATAAGGAAGAAATCAGCAGATTACTGGAGCAGTGAAAAGAGTTATGAAGAAACAGAAAACAAGAAGGATAAGACGTTTCCTGCTTCTTTTTCTCCTGCTTTTTCTGGCGGGAGGCGGCATCTGGATGGGAGGCAGTTTACAGAATCCCAGGGTCAGAATGTTGTTATCCGTGGTGCATTTTGCGGAAAGGACCCTGGAAAGTCCGGCATATCTGGCGTATGATATAGATATCTGTGACTTGATTCATCAATATATCAATGGGGAAATTAAAATTTCCGGCAAGGCAGGACTTTTGCATGTGCCGGATTTTGATGTATCCATGTCTGCAACCCTGGAGGCAGTCCGGTCCTTTCCCCAGAAACGCTTTGCAGTAACAGCACTTTTCAATGTGTTATGGCTGGAAGCAGGAGAGGTGGAGGTGTACGCGGAGGATGAAACCATTTATCTTCTGGTGCCCATGCTGGATAATCTGGAAAAAGCCTTTCCTACCGGGATTAACCTGTTTATGAAGCTGCCGGATTTAACATCGGATTTGAATCATGAGTGGTTCCGGGACAGTGCATCGGATATTTTGGAGCTGATGCAGGAGATTCAGATAGAAGAAACAGGAAACCGGCTGGTGGATGAGGACGGGACGGAGAGCGAAGAATTTGTCATAACGATTCCGGAGGGCAGCGGTCAGTTTATCTGGAAACTGCTGGGAATGGAAGCACCGGATTATGATGTGACGGTTTCTGTCTACCTGACGAAGGGAAACTGTCTGCGGCGGATGACAGTGGATTTATCCCATGTTCTGGAAGGGGCTGTCTTTATGGTGGACGGAAAAGAAGTGGGAAAAGCCATCTTTACCTATGCGTTGCCGGATGAGGAATCCGTTGAGATTACCTTTTTGCGAAATCCCGCATATCGCCGCTGGATGGATATAGAAGCCAGCTATTATGCCAACACCGGGGAGGTTTACGGCGTTTCGGCTGCTCTGAAATGGGAGGAAACGGAGCCCGGTTTTTCTGTACATGTGAATGATATTTTATTTACCTGTGATGGAAAATCTCTGGGAGAAGCCTATTTTGTGGGAGAAGTGGTACCCATAGAGGAAACAGAGGATATGTTTGGAGGAAAGGCAGATTATCTGTATGGATTGGAGGAAACAGACTGGCGCAGCATCCGGGCGGATGCGTCAGAAATGATAGAGGAAATGCTGGAAAAAATCACAGGAAAATTCCTGCGGAAATGATAAAGGGAAAGAAAAATGTGCGCAGAAAATACGCGCGGAATGGAGGAAGAAGATGTATTATACAACACTGGAATACTTTCAGAAGCTTTACCGCACAACAGGAAGGGCATATGCCTTTCATGCGGAAACAAAGGAAGAATATGCGGTCTGGGCAGCAGAGCTGCGGGGAAAATTAAGGGAAATTGCGGGAATCGACAGATGTATTCCCTGTGAGCCGGTGCATGAATTTCTGCGGACAGAGGAAGCAGCGGGGTTTCAGGCGGAATATCATACGCTGGAAACGGAGCCGGGGGTTATCATGCCCTTTTATCTGGTGCGTCCCGAAAAAGCAGAAAAAGACTGTCCGGTGCTGATAATTCCCCACGGACACGGCGGAGCAAAGGACAAGGTACTGGAAGGGCAGAAGGAATTTATAGAGGAAGCGCTGGAGGACGGCTTTTTAGTTGTCTGCCCGGATGAACGGGGAAGCGGTGACAGAAGAGAGTTTACCCAGCAGGGGGAGGAGCCGGAAAAAAGGCGGTTAAATTCCCACAGGGAGCTGGCGCAGCTTTCCATCAATTTTGGCAGAACCTTTATCGGAAGCGCGGTATGGGATTTGATGCGGCTGGCAGATTACCTTCAGGCGCTGCCGGAAACGGGAGATTTTCTTGCCTGTGCAGGTATGTCCGGCGGCGGGCAGCAGACCTTATGGTTTGCGGCGTTGGATACAAGAGTCTGCGCAGCGATTACCAGCGGCTATTTTTACGGGGTGGAGGACAGCTTGATTTGTCTGCCCGGGAACTGTGCCTGCAACTTTGTACCTCACTTTTTTGAAACGGCAGATATGGGAGATTTAGGTGCGCTGATAGCGCCCAGACCTTTCTTTGTGGAGAGTGGAGAACAGGACCACTTAAGCGGGAAAAGAGGTGTGGAAAACGTAAAATCCCAGGTGGAAATTGCAAGACAGGCGTATGCTTTGTTTGATGCAGAGGAGGAAGTGAAGCTGTCTGTTCATCCCGGCGGACATCAGTGGATTGGAACAGGAATGAGAGCCTTTTTGCAGCATGCAAGGGAGCTTTGATAAAGCCCTGAAAGTACAGAAACGGAAGGAGGAAGCTAAAAGCAGCGAAAGGAAAGCATAAGAGCCGAAACTAAAGCGCAGGGAACAGAAACGAAAAAGGGAAGGATAGAAGGAGAAGTCTGTGGGAAGATACATAAAGGATTTGGAACTGAATCAGCCGATTGACACGGTCAGCATGATTATGGATGATTTTTTCTATCATAATCATTTTTGCCGGACAGACTGGAACGGGGAAATGGTGTTCGGTCTGGAGGATGAACGTCATGTAAAGTGGTATATGAAGTGGCACTATGCGGAGGGTATTTTCCATATAGAAGCATGGCTGCAGAATGCCTTTGGCGGAGAAATGGATTTGGACGGTGTCGGCGGCGGAAGCAGCAGGAAGGAATACCGGAAAAAGGTGGACACTTTGCTGGATACGCTGACAAGAAGCGGCAGCTTTGCCGGAAATCTTGCGGGAGGACATATCGGTTCAGACCCTTTGCACCATGGGGAAGCGGAAGAGAATCACGCCGCATGGGAAGCGGATACAGCAGTTTATGAGGAACCGGAGGCTTACGAAGAGTCGAAGGCTTATGAGGAACCCAGGGCTTATGAGGAGCTGAAAGGCAGGACTGGGGCCGGACAGAATACTTTTTTTGACAATCCTGTTTTTTATGCCATTCTGGCATTCGTTTTTGGGTCTTTCTTTGCTCCGGCAGGAGTTGTCCTTGGAATCATCGGCTGTACGAAGATGAAAGGCTGGGCGGATACGAAGGACAAGCAGGCGCTTGGACGGATTCTCTGTATTTTTGTGATTGTAATATATTCCTGCCAGACACTGATACAAATCAGTTCTATGGCATTGGGGATTTTTATGAAGCAGTTCTGGGGATTCTTTTAAAGTTGGGAGAAACGAAACGTGAAGGAAATCAAAAAAATTTTCTATTTTCTGATGGCATTGATACTGATAGGCTGTATCGGAATTTTAGTCTGTGCCCTGCAGCCGGATTTAACGGCATCACTGGCAGCAAAGGTGCAGGAGATAACGGGGAGCAGTGGGAATGTGGGAACGGATATCCCGGGAAGCACTGACGCCAATACAGGAGGCAATGTGACCGGGGACGGTAAAGTAGATGCTCCGGGACTAAGACCGGATTTTGTACCGGATGGAAACGGCAGATACGAGAAACCGGATAAGGAGCCTTCCAACCTGCCGGAGCCGGTAAGCGGTAAAAACGGTTATCAGCCGGTGGAGGATACATCGGAACAGATACAGCAGGAGGAAGCGGATAACCTTGGCGATGTGCTGGGAACCGGGGAACTTGGGGAAACTTTAAGCTTTTCCGAGGAGTATTATCCCTATTATGCCATGCTGGAAGAGAATATGAAGCTTTTGTACAAGCAGATTTATGCCAACGCCCAGAACCTGACCGCCACCTTTGCGCCGGTAGTGACGGTGGATGTGAACAGCCTGAAAAATGTTTTTGAGGCAGTCTGCAATGACCATCCGGAGCTTTTCTGGCTGGAAACAGGGTATTCCTGTAAGTATCTGAAAAATGGTAACTGTGTGCAGATTTCCCTGAAATATAACAGAACCGCGCAGAATCTGGAAGCGGCGAAGGAGCAGGTAGAGGTGGCTGTAGAAGAAATTCTGGCGGAAGCAAGGCAGTTGGATGGAAATCTTGCCAGAGAAACCTATGTGCATAATGCGCTGATTCGTCTGACGGAGTACGATGCCCAGGCAGAAATGAACCAGAGCCTTTACAGCGCGCTGGTGAACGGAAAAACGGTCTGTGCCGGTTACGCAAAGGCATTTCAGTACTGCATGCAGAAGCTGGGGATTCCGGCTTATTACTGTACCGGTTATGCCGGACAGGACCATGCCTGGAACATTGTAAAGCTGGGGAATGATTATTTCAACGTGGATGTGACATGGGATGATACGGAGCCTGCTACGCAGGATTACTTTAATAAGTCGGACACGGAGTTTGCAGATACTCATGTCAGAACAGGAATGTCGGTATATCTGCCTGCCTGCAACGGAAAACAGGAAACCACCACGGATGCTGCACCGGCAGCCTCCGCGACACCCCTGCCCACACCTATGGTATGGCATAATAACAAAAACAATCAGACGCCTGCCCCTGACAGTAATCAGAATGGAAGCGGTACAACAGGTCAGGGCACTGTAACAACAATGGAGGATTACTATGCCGACTGCCTGAAAAAGCTGGTGGATGCCGGTACCGGAGAAATCCAGTTTATCAATGTGGTGCCGGAAAGCTTATGGAGTACCATTGAGCGGGCATATTCCACAGGTGCTTACTGGGATGCCTATGTGACTGAGGCGTTAAAACAGCTCGGGGCAGAGAATTTTGCCATTCAGCTTCAGGTACAGAGCATAGGTGGCGGATATTACCGCATCTACCATAATATTTATACAGAATAGCAGGAAGGCTGTGCTATTTCATCAGCAGTAAGTGAAAAATCAAATAAGTCAAAATTCTCTTTGATATGCTCCGGCTGGGTGCTTCTCGGGATAACGGCAATGCCTTTTTGTGTCAGAAACCGAAGAAGTATCTGGACCGGAGTTTTGCCATATTTTTCAGTAAGAGCAAGAACCGCAGGCTCCTGAAACATTTGTTGTCTATGGTTATAATCTGGGGAAACACTGATTAATTCAGGTATTTCCTCATGATATATGGAATACTCCAATCGCAAGAAAAAAGCCAAACGTGGTCGCAAACCAATCGGTATTGAAACCATGCTTCGCATGTATCTCATCACCTTTGAACGTTAGGGTACGATAGGACGAGGCAGTGAGAAATGTGCTTTTTATTATTGCACAACTTTTTTGCATATCCTCCGGGTTCCCTCATATATTTGAGAGAGGAGGACAGGCAGATGGAAAATTCGATTTTAAGACTGTTTCCGGCGGGAAAGCGTTCCTTTTGGGAGAAAACAGTCCGGAATCAGCAGCGGCTGCAGGAAATCAGGCTGCGGGTGGACAGACCCCTGATTCTGAAACTGTCCGGGAAAGAGGTTTTTCTGACAAAGGAAGGGAATTTTACAGAAGATAAGGAGCAGGCGGTCAGGGTGCCGGAGGAGGAAATGCTGGAAATCTTACAGCATGTATGCAGCTATTCCTTTTATGCCTACGAGGAGGAACTGAAAAGGGGCTATCTGACGGCGCCGGGCGGGCACAGAATCGGCGTGGCGGGACAGGCTGTTCTTTCGGAAAACGGACAGGTGCGTTCCCTGAAAAATATTTCCTTTCTCAATATCCGGGTTGCCCATGAGTGCAAGGGGGCGGCAGACGGGATACTGGAAGGGGTGTATCAGGGCGGAAATGTAAGGAATGTGCTGATTTTGTCGGAACCGGGAGGCGGAAAGACTACGCTGCTGCGGGATCTGGTGCGGCAGATTTCCGATGGCTGTTCCTATGGCAGGGGAAGGAGCGTGGGAGTTGTAGACGAGCGCTCTGAGATTGCGGGCTGCTATCAGGGAAAGCCGCAGCTTGATGTGGGGATGCGGACGGATGTTATGGATGGCTGTCCGAAAATGGCAGGAATGATGATGCTACTTCGTTCCATGGCGCCGGAGGTGCTGGCAGTGGATGAGCTGGGAAGCCGGGAGGAGCTGGAGGTGCTTAAAGGAGCGGCAGCCTGTGGATGCCGGGTGCTTGCCACAGCCCATGGGAACAGTCTGGAGGATTTGGTAAAAAGGTTTGGAATAGAGGACAAAGTATTCAGACAGTTGTTTTCCTGCCTGGTTTTACCGGGCGGGGTGACAAAGCGGGTGGAAATGGAGGAATTATAGGTGCTTAGGGGAATCGGCGGCGGTATGATACTGGCGGGCTGTCTGGGGCTTGGAATTTCCTACCGGGTAAATTTAATGGGGCGCATCCGGCTGTTACAGCAGTTGACGGAGGTCCTGGAGCTGCTGGAAAGCGAAATCCGGTACGGACAGTCTACCCTGCCGGAAAGCTGTTTTAAGGCGGGAAAAAAGCTGGATAACCGCTTGGGAAGGGCGCTTCAGGAGATAGGCAGGGAAACCTGCGAGAGCGGGGGAGAGAGTTTTCCCCGGATTTTCAGGGAACGGATGGAGCAGGCAATAGGAGAACGGGGATTTAAACGGGAGGACAGGGAGAATTTTTTCCGGTTTATTCCGGGGGAAGGATTTTCGGATGAAAAGATGCAGCTTCGGGCGGTGGAAAGCTGTCGGGAAAGATTGGAAAAAACCAGGGAGCGGCTGGAGAGGGAAGGGGCTGAAAAAAGCAGAATCGCAGTGGGGCTGGGGGCAATGAGCGGCCTGTTGCTGATACTGGTTCTCTGGTAGCCTTCCTGACAGGGCGGAATGTGAGGAAATATGGGAGTTAGTCTGATATTTAAGATTGCGGCAGTGGGAATTTTGGTGACTATTTTAAGTCAGGTATTAAAGCACAGCGGGAGAGAGGAGCATGCCTTTTTAATCAGTCTGGCGGGGCTGATTCTTGTGCTGACCTGGATTGTACCTTACATATATGAACTGTTTGAAACCATACAGACGCTTTTTGCACTTTAAACAGTGGAATGGGGAAGGAATAAAATGCAGGACCTGATACGGATTGTTTTCTGGGGAATTGCCGGAGTGATGCTGGCTGTTTATTTCAAGGGGAGTAAGGCAGAATACAGTATTTTTATCGGATTTGCGGTGGCTCTGGTGATTTTCGGTTATGCCATACAGCAAATCCAGATGGTTATGGCACAGTTTGAAAAGATAAGAACCTATTTAAGCGGTGCGGACAGTTATCTTTTTATTCTGCTGAAGGTAATCGGGATTACGTATGTTTGTGAATTTGGGGCAGGGGTCTGCAAGGATGCGGGATATCAGGCGGTTGCGGGACAGATAGAGGTGCTTGGCAAGCTGTCCGTGCTTTTTGCGGGGCTTCCGATACTTCTGGCGGTGATTGAGCAGATACAGCAGTTTATGTAGGGGTAGGAGAATTGAATCTGGATGTGATATGGCAGGAATACGGATTGGACAGGCTGCAGGAGGGGATAGCCGTGCTTTTCCCGAAAAGCGGGTTATCTGCAAGGGCTTTGCTGGGACAGGTATTACAGGGGGATATCCGGGGAGCGGCAGCAGAGCTGTTTTCGGGCTGTGGGGTCAGCTTAAGTTCCCCTTTTCAGGGCATGAAAAATATTTTTATCTGGCTTCTCATTCTGGGAATTGTTTCCTCTCTGATGAGTCATTTTATTGAAATCTTTGACAGGCATCAGGTGGCAGATTTGGGTTTTTATTTTATGTATCTTTTATTCGTTGCCATTTTGATGCAGTGTTTCAGGGAGGCGGCGGAAACGGCGAAGGCGGCGCTGGAAAACACGATTCTCTTTATCCGGCTGCTGATGCCCACCTATCTGTTTACCATAGGGGTTGCGACGGGGAGCATGACTGCCGGTGCAGCCTGTCAGATACTTCTGTTTGTGGTGTATGGAATAGAAATGATTCTGGAAAAGGGAGTGCTGCCGGTTTTGTACAGTCTGGTGCTGCTGGTTTTTCTGAATGGAATCTGGGTGGAGGAAAAGCTGTCCCTTTTTATTGAATTTCTGGAAAAGGGAATCGGCTGGGTATTAAAGGGGGCGCTGGGGATTATTACGGGATTCAGTATTTTTCAGTCCCTTCTTACCCCTGTTCTGGATTCGGTACGGAAAACAGGGCTGCAAAGTCTGATATCTGCCCTGCCGGGGGTGGGAGATGTGGCAGACAGCGTGATAGAGCTGACTTTGGGGAGCGCAGCGGCAATCAAGGGAGGGATTGGGGTATTTCTCCTGCTGGCACTTATGGCGCTTCTGTTTCTGCCTCTTTTAAAGATTGCCCTGATTGCGGTGGCAGTAAAGGCAACGGCGGCTTTTATGGGGATTGTCAGCGACAGGCGGCTGACGGCATGTGTGAACAGAACCGGGGACATGGGGCTGCTGTTATTTCGGACGGTGGGGACGGCAATGCTTTTGTTTTTTGTTTCCATTGCCATTTTAACAGCGTCAGGAAGCAGATAGAGGAGGGAGAATGGCACAGCAGTTTTTTCAGATTGTCTGCAGGCTGGGGATTTTTATGGTTTGTGCCAGACTGCTGATTCATTTCAGGGCGCAGGAAAGTTATGAGAAGTATTTAAAGCTTTTGGTGAGCGTGATGATTCTGATTCAGCTTTTCCTGCCCCTTGGAAATTTCCTGTCGGCGGAAAAAAAGGAGGCGGGGCTGAAGGAACTGGAGGGAATCCGGCAGGAATTTGAGGCGGAGCTGGAGCGGGCGCAGCTACAGGCACAGGAGGCAGACCGGATGCTGGAGCAGATGACATTGGAGGAATTACAGAGAAGGGTAGAGGAGGAAAGAGAAAAGGAACAGGCGGGGAAAGAAGAGGGAACAACAGGAGAGGGACAGACGGAAGAAACAGAAGGAGGAAAAACAGGGGAACAGGCAGAGAAAGAAAAAGAAGAGGGAACAATCGGAGAAAGACAGACGGGAGAGGGGACGGAAGGAACAGAAGGAGGAAAAGCAGGGGAAGAAAAACAGACAAAGGGGGAGCAGGAAAAATGGATTGGGGAAATTTCCGTGGAAGTGGAGAAGATTCAGCCAATCGGGGGGCAAAATACAGGAAATGGCTGAAAAAGGAAAATCTGATAGTGCTTGTTCTGGTGGGAATTTTGCTGTTCATTATCGCCCTGCCCACAAAGAAGGGAGGGCAGGAGGCACAGGGACAGACATCCGGGGCAGCAGTGGCAGAAAGCACCGGAGAGCAGGAAAAGGAAGGACTGTTGTCGGAGAAAGCCTATGTGGAGGAGATGGAGGAGCGGTTACAGAAAATTCTGGCGAGCATGGCGGGGGTGGGCAAGGTGCAGGTCATGATTACCGTGAAGTCCTCAGGGGAGCTGATTGTGGAAAAGGAGCAGCCGGTCAGCCGTTCTGCAACCCAGGAGAGCGATGCCCAGGGAGGAAGCCGGGTCATCAATCAGGTGGAAACGAAGGAATCTACAGTATATAAAACGGAGAGCGGCAGCAGCGAGCCCTATGTGGTCAAGACGCTGACACCGGAAATTGAGGGGGTGCTTGTGGTGGCAGAAGGGGCGGGCAGCGGAACCGTGAATAAGAACATCACGGAGATTGTACAGGCGCTTTTTGATGTGGAGGCACATAAAGTAAAAGTGGTAAAAATGCAGTAGCATATCTTTTTTTCAGGGCTCATACAATGAAGTAGTAAAACGTAGGCGAGGTAAATTACAGTGAAAAATCTCATCAAAAAGAATCAGCTTATGATAACCGCTCTTGCAATTATGATAGCCATTGCAGGGTATCTGCAGTTTGCGGGGACAGGACTTGAGGAGGAATATCTGACAGTGACGGACGAGGCGGGGGGCGTGGAGGAGGTGCTTTCCAGCAATTATACAGCGGAGGGACTTCTGGACTTGTCGGAGGAGGATTTGCTGTCTGCCGGTGTTTCGGATTTGGGCAATCTGGATTCGGAATCGGAAAACGTACTGGTGGAAAACTATCTGGACGGTACGTTACAGGTATCGGATGCAGCCACGGGAGAGGTGACACCGGAGGAGGGAGAGATTCCCGGAGAAGCGGTATTCACTTCTGCAAACGGAGTTACCATGCTGTCTGAGGCAAAGCTTTTAAAGGAGCAGACCAGAGCGAAAAACAAGGAAACCCTGCTGGAAATCATCAACAGTACAGGGCTGACGGATGCGCAGAAGCAGGAAGCGGTGGACAATATGGTTAAAATGACTTCCATTGCGGAGAAGGAAGCAGCGGCGGAAATCCTGCTGGAAGCAAAGGGCTTTTCCGATGTGGTAGTCAGCATCAACGAGGGTGCGGTGGATGTAGTAGTCAATGCTTCCGTGCTGGATGATGCCATGCGGGCACAGATTGAGGATATCGTAAAACGAAAGACAGATATTTCCCCGGAAAATATTATTATCAGCACCGTGAATTAGTCCTCTCACAGTATACATTACATAGGAGATATGCTATACTGATTACAATTGGTACTTAAGGTAAAATAACACCGCTTCTGTCAGCAGAGGACGGTGCTGTTTTACTGTGCGGAAGGAAGTCTTGATGAGAAGGATGGAGGACAGGAGCATGAAACGTGTTTTTCTGATTGTATTGGACAGCTTTGGAATCGGTGAAATGGAGGACGCAGCAGCCTACGGGGATTTTAATGTCAATACCCTGCGGAGCGTGGCTTCCAGCCCGTATTTTCATGTGCCGAATCTGGCAAAGCTGGGGCTTTTTTCCATAGATGGGGTAACGGTTGGGGAAAAGCCGGACAGACATACGGGAGTGATTGCCAGAATGACGGAGCGTTCCAGGGGGAAGGATACTACCATAGGACACTGGGAAATTGCGGGAATTTATTCTCCCAGACCTCTGCCTACCTATCCGGGGGGCTTCCCGAAGGAGGTAATAGATGCCTTTGAACAGAAGACGGGAAGAGGTGTTTTATGTAACCGTCCCTATTCCGGCACGGAGGTCATCCGGGATTACGGGGATGAGCACAGAAGAACCGGAAAGCTGATTGTCTATACTTCCGCGGACAGCGTGTTCCAGATTGCCGCCCATGAAGAGGTGGTTCCTGTGGAGCAGCTTTATGAATACTGCCGTATGGCAAGGGAGATTTTACAGGGCGAGCATGGCGTGGGAAGGGTGATTGCAAGACCCTTTACCGGGGAGAGCGGCAGCTATGTAAGAACTCCCAGAAGGCATGATTTTTCCATGGAGCCTCCGGCTGTTACCATGCTGGATCAGTTGCAGGCGGCTGGAAAGGCGACTATTGCAGTAGGAAAAATAAAGGATATTTTTGCGGGAAAGGGAATTTCGGAATTTGTCTATACCGGCGGAAATGCAGAGGGAATCGAAAGAACACTGGAATATCTGGACAGGGAGTTCGAGGGCTTATGCTTTATCAATCTGGTGGATTACGATATGCTGTACGGACATAGAAGAGATATTGACGGATATGCGAAGGCGCTGACCGCTTTTGATGAAAAGCTGCCTGAAATACTGGGGAAAATGAAGGATGAGGATTTGCTGATGATAACGGCGGACCATGGCTGCGACCCGGCTTATTTAAAGACCACCGACCACACCAGAGAGTATACGCCTTTTCTGATGTATGGAAAGCAGCTTGCGCCGGAGAATAAGGGAACGCGGAAAACCTTTGCAGATATAGGGGCAACTGTGTTACAATATTTTGGTATTGTGCCCGCCTTTGAGGGCGAGGGCATGCTGAATAAATGAAACTGACAGATTTGAAGGAGAAAGACCATGAATCATTATACTGAAGAAATCAATCGCCGGAGGACATTTGCGATTATTTCACACCCGGATGCCGGAAAAACTACACTGACAGAGAAGTTTCTGCTTTACGGCGGAGCAATCAATCTGGCAGGAAGCGTAAAGGGAAAAGCAACAGCAAGACATGCGGTTTCCGACTGGATGGGCATAGAGAAGGAGAGAGGTATTTCCGTTACTTCTTCCGTATTACAGTTTGAGTATGACGGCTACTGTATCAATATTCTGGATACACCGGGACATCAGGATTTCTCGGAGGATACCTACAGAACCCTGATGGCAGCGGATTCCGCCGTCATGGTAATTGATGCATCAAAGGGTGTGGAGGCACAGACCAGAAAGCTGTTCAAGGTCTGCGGCATGAGAGGAATCCCGATTTTTACCTTTATTAACAAGATGGACAGGGATGCCAACGATACCTTTGATTTATTGGATGAAATCGAGAAGGAGCTGGGAATTGCAACCTGCCCCATCAACTGGCCTATCGGTTCCGGAAAGGGCTTTAAGGGCGTTTATGACAGGGAAAAGAAGTGTGTGATTTCCTATTCTGATACGGAAAAGGGAACGAAGGAGGGTACTACAACGGAGGTTCCTGTGGAAGAGGAGAGCGAACTGCGGGCTCTTATCGGGGATGAGGCAGCGGACAAGCTGCTGGAGGAAATTGAGCTGCTGGACGGCGCCAGTGCGGAATTTGATTTGGCGCAGGTACAGGCAGGAAAGCTGACACCGGTATGCTTCGGTTCTGCCCTGACAAACTTTGGTGTGGAAATCTTTTTGCAGCACTTTTTGAAGATGGCGACAACACCCCTTCCCAGAAAGGCGGATATCGGGCTGATTGAACCCACAGAGCATGAATTTTCCGCTTTTGTCTTTAAAATACAGGCAAATATGAACAAGGCGCACAGGGACAGAATTGCCTTCATGAGAATCTGCTCCGGCAGGTTTGATGCCAATATGGAAGTCCGTCATGTACAGGGCAATAAGGTGATGCGTCTTTCCCAGCCCCAGCAGATTATGGCGGATGAGAGAAAGATTTTAAGCGAGGCATATGCGGGAGATATCATCGGTGTGTTTGACCCGGGTATCTTTTCTATCGGAGATACGCTCTGTATGCCGAAGGAAAAATTCCAGTATGAGGGAATCCCTACCTTCGCGCCGGAGCATTTTGCAAGGGTCAGACAGCTTGATACCATGAAGAGAAAGCAGTTTGTCAAGGGAATCGAGCAGATTGCCCAGGAGGGTGCCATCCAGATTTTCCAGGAGTTTAATACAGGTCTGGAAGAAATTATCGTAGGCGTTGTAGGCGTGCTGCAGTTTGATGTTTTGAAATACAGGCTGGAAAATGAGTATAATGTGGAAATCCGTCTGGAAAATCTGCCCTATGAGCATATCCGCTGGATTGAGAATAAAGAGGAAGTGGACATTGCGAAGCTGGTAGGTACTTCCGATATGAAGAAGGTTAAGGATATGAAGGGGAATCCGCTTCTTCTCTTTGTCAATCCATGGAGCATCGGCATGACGCTGGACAGAAACAAGGGGCTTGTTTTAACGGAGTTTTCCAAAAATTAAGAAGGTAGAGTACGAGGTCAGGAATTGATGAAAAAAGGAAATTGGATAATCAGACAGCTTTACCTGTTGCTGCTTTGCCTGACTTTAAGCGGCTGCGCGGGAGAAGCGTTTTTACAGGAAATTCCAAGAGATATGGGAATCGGCTCCGGAGAAGAGAAGCCTGCGGTGTCTGCAGAGGAGCCGGAGAGCGTAACGCCTGAGGAGAGGGAGATTTCCTTCCTGTGGGATATGCCGGACGGATATGCTTATTCCTGCTTAAACGAGGCGGAGCAAATCTGGTATCGGGATATGGAAGCCATTCTGGGAAGCCATCTGGAGGAGAAGGCACTGTCCGGGGAAGGGCTGGAGGCAGGACTGGATGATACGGATATTGATTATATTTTCCAGTGCGTATTAAACGACCATCCGGAGCTTTTTTACATTGACGGATATTCCTATACCAAGTATACGGAGGGGGACAGTATTACAGATATTGCCTTTTCCGGCACCTATAATGTGGATTTGGAAACTGCCATGGAAAAGCAGAGACTGATAGAGGAAGGCGCTGCTGCCATTTTAGCCGGAATTTCCGAAAATGCTTCCGAATATGACAGGGTGAAATATGTGTACGATACACTGATTCTGGAAACGGATTATGATTTGGAGGCGGAGGATAACCAGAATATTTATTCGGTTTTTGTAAACCACGCCTCCGTCTGTCAGGGATACGCGAAGGCAGCCCAGTATCTGCTGAACCGTCTGGGGGTAAACTGTACGCTGGTTCTGGGAACGGTGTATACCGGAGAGGGACATGCCTGGAATCTGGTGGAGATTGATGGCGCATATTATTACATGGATGCCACCTGGGGAGATGCCTCCTATCAGATGGAGGAGGGCATGGATGAGCAGAAAGCGCGCCCGGAAATCAATTATGATTATCTGAATGTTACGACAGAGGATTTATGCAGAACCCATACCATAGACAGCGGGATTCCGATGCCTTACTGCGACGCGGTTGCAGCGAATTATTACCTGCGGGAGGGCGCCCTGTTTTCGGAGTATGACAGGGAGCAGATGCGGGCTTTGTTTGAACGGATGGGAGAGGACAGAACCGATATTACCATCAAATGTACCAACGAGGCATGCTATCAGGAAATCTATACAGCCCTGATTGAGGGGCAGGAAATTTTCCAGTATATGAAAGCGGCGGGGGACAGTGTAGCCTACGCCCAGAACGATAAACAGTTATCCCTGACATTTTGGGTGACAAATGAAATGTAAATGTGGTATACTAAAATATAATGATGCCAGGGGCAAAAGGTCTAAGCCCACATGAGCTTGCTCATAAGTGGGTGAAAGACC
>OLGB01002392.1_pt1 | contig 20143 bp, 36 predicted proteins | sample 1605691 | NCBI WGS metagenome assembly OLGB01 (sample SAMEA3888925, study PRJEB22519) | human gut metagenome | biome: human gut; feature: human-associated habitat; material: faeces | place: Denmark | collected 2010 | reverse complement strand
TGAAATCCGGACGGAACCGACGGCATATGCGATGATGCCGCCGCGTCCCGAAAGCTTTCCGGGATCATCCGGCTGTTACCGGGGAATTTTCCAGTTCGAGCGCTTCCTTCAGTGCGTGAGACAACTGGTCGGGACATGATGTATTCTTGGGGCCGCAGCAGATGCCGGAAAGACGTTTTATCGCTTCCTCTGCCTTCAGCCCCTCGGCAAGCGCGGAAATGCCCTTGAGGTTGCCGTTGCAGCCCCCGCGAAATCGCAGGTTGCGCACCCTTCCTTCATCGTCTATCTCAAACTCGATGCTGCGCGAGCATACTCCCTTGGGTATATAGGTGTGCTTCATTGTCGTTACCTCTCAAACATACTTCCTTATAAATATAACACATTTCCGTCCGGAATAAAAGTGCTTTTGATATTTTTCCGTTTATTGACCGAATATCTCCTCCATTTGTGAAAGCCGTTTTTGAATAGACTCGTAATAAGATAAGTGTGTCAAGCTGTTTCACCATATTATCACTAAAATATCACAAAAAAATCATACAAAAGCGAAAATAACTATTGAAAAAGTTCCCGCACGGTAGTATAATTACGAAGCTTGATATGCGATGAAGCGGGAAGTTGCTGCAAAGCCCGCGCACGGCGGATGAGCCGCACGGCGGGATCAGGTAATTTCCGCAGAGTATGTCCGACAATCGGGCGAAAGGGTCACGCGTTTTTTTGTGGGTGAAAAAAGAAACACCCGGGGGCGTGTTCAGACCTGCGCCGAACCAAAACAACAGGAGGCAACAAGCTAATGGCAAACCAGGAGAGAATCAGAATACGGCTCAAAGCTTATGATCACGAGCTCATCGACCGCGCTGCGGATAAGATAATCGACACCGCCAAGCGTTTCGGCGCTGCGGTCTCGGGACCCATACCGCTGCCCACGGACAAGCAGATCACCACGATACTGCGTGCCGTGCACAAGTATAAGGATTCGCGCGAGCAGTTCGAGCTGCGCACTCATAAGCGTCTTATCGATATCATCAAGCCGTCCGCCAAGTGTGTTGACGCGCTTGCCGGTCTGGAACTTCCCGCCGGCGTGGATATAGAGATCACGCTGTAAGCATAGGCGACGCACGGCGTCGCACCGTCAGAGACACAGTGCTATCAAAGGTCAAGTTGCCCGGCCGCCTGCCGGTCAACCAATAACCTAAAGAAGGAGTTTTTAAATTGAAAAAAGGCATCATCGGTCGCAAGCTCGGCATGACGCAGATCTTCGACGAAAAAGGAAATGTGATACCGGTGACGGTCATCAACGCCGGACCCTGCACGGTAGTCCGCAAGAAGACCGTAGAGAAAGACGGATACGAGTCGGTACAGCTGGGTTTCGCGGATATCGCGGAAAGAAAGCTGAACAAGCCTGCCCGCGGTGCGTTCGACAAGGTCGGCGTGTCGTATAAGAAGTATCTTGCGGAGTTCAGACTTGACGACACGGCTTCGCTCAACATAGGCGACGTCATCACGGCAGACGTTTTCGCTGTCGGTGAGAAGGTGGATGTCAGCGGCACAACGAAGGGCCGCGGGTTTTCCGGCGTCATCAAGAGATGGGGAGCTCATCGCCTCAGAATGTCTCACGGTACCGGTCCTGTGCATCGCCAGGTAGGTTCCATGGGTGCGAACAGCGATCCTTCAAGAGTCTTCAAGAATAAGAAGATGGCCGGTCAGTACGGTAACGAGAAAGTGACCATGCTCAATCTCGAGATCGTCAAAATCGACGCAGACAACAATCTTATTGCGGTCAAAGGCGCCGTTCCCGGCTCGCGCGGCGGCATAGTTTTCGTCCGCAGCACGGTTAAATGAGCCGAAGGGAGGAAACAGAAGTGCCTACGATAAAAGTATATGATATGCAGGGCAACGTTTCCGGCGAGCTTGCGCTTTCCGAGAACGTTTTCGGAGCAGAAGTCAATATGTCAGCCGTTCATGCGGTAGTCAGAGCTTACCTTCTCAATCAGCGTCAGGGTACTCAGTCGACGCTCACACGTTCCGAGGTGTCCGGCGGCGGCAGGAAGCCCTGGAGACAGAAGGGTACCGGCAGAGCCCGTCAGGGTTCGACACGTTCACCTCAGTGGACACACGGCGGCATCGCCCTCGGACCGAAGCCGCGGCTCTACAAGGTCAGCATAAACAAGAAGGTCAAGAGGATAGCGCTCAAGAGCGCGCTCAGCTCCAAGGTCAATGACGGTGAGTTGATCGTTATCGACAATATCGCGCTTGACGAATACAAGACCAAAAAGGTCATCGCCATGCTTGCGGCGGTCAATGCCGGCGAGAAGGCTTTGATAGTCACTGCGGAGAACGATCCGATCCTCATCAAGTCGGCGGCGAACATTCCGGGGGTGGCTACGGCGACCGTCAACACGATAAACGTCTATGACATCCTCAAGCACGGTTCGTTTGTGGCGACGAAGGCCGCCATCGAAAAGATCGAGGAGGTATATGCATAATGCGCACGGCCTACGATATCATCATAAAGCCGGTCATCACTGAGGCTTCCATGGACAACATGCAGAAGAAGAAGTACACCTTCAAGGTCATGAGTGATGCCAATAAGATCGAGATAAGAAAAGCCGTCGAAGAGCTTTTCGGCGTGAAAGTCGAGAAGGTAACGACGATAAGCATGAAGGCTAAACCGAAGCGTCTGGGCGTGCACTACGGCAGGACTTCAGCGTGGAAAAAGGCGATAGTCAAGCTCACCGAGGATTCCAAGACGATCGAATTCTTCGACAGCCTGATGTGATCGCGCGAAAGGAGAAAACACCGAAATGGCAATAAAATCATATAAGCCGACAACTCCGTCGAGACGACATATGACGGTTTCTGCTTTTGACGAGATCACCAAGAAGACGCCTGAGAAGTCGTTGCTTGCAGTCAAGAAGCAGAAGTCCGGTCGTAACAATCTCGGCCGCATAACCGTACGTCACAGAGGCGGCGGTAACAAGAAGAAATATCGTATCATTGATTTCCGCAGGCTCGGTACCAGCCCTGCGACGGTGCTCGGCATCGAATACGATCCCAACAGGACGGCAAACATAGCGCTTCTGCGTGACGAAAACGGCAAGAAGAGCTATATCATAGCTCCTGTCGGCATAAGCGTCGGAGATGTTCTGTATACCGGCGAGGGCGCCGATATAAAGCCGGGCAATGTTCTGCCCATCGCGAATATCCCCGTCGGTACCTATATTAATAACATTGAGCTTTACCCCGGCAAGGGTTCGCAGCTTGTCCGCGCAGCCGGTGCTGCCGCACAGCTCATGGCAAAGGAAAACGGCGTAGCTCAGGTAAGACTTCCTTCCGGAGAAGTGAGGATAGTGAGACTTGACTGCCGTGCCACGATAGGGCAGGTAGGCAACCTTGACCATGAAAACATCCACCTCGGTAAAGCCGGTAAGACACGTTATCTCGGCATCAGACCGACCGTCAGAGGTTCGGTCATGAACCCGGTCGATCACCCGCACGGCGGCGGCGAGGGCCGTTCGCCTATCGGCAGACCTTCACCCGTCACCCCGTGGGGCAAGCCCACGCTCGGTTATAAGACGAGAAAGAAGAAGAATCGCACCGATAAGTTCATAGTCAAGCGCAGAAATGCGAAATAAGGGAATGAAAGGAGAACGATAACATGAGCAGAAGCGTTAAAAAAGGCCCGTTTGTAGAAGCGAAGCTCTACAAGAGGATCGCCGATATGAACGCCAAGGGTGAAAAGAGAGTCATCAAGACCTGGTCGCGTTCCTCCACGATATTCCCGGAGTTCGTAGGACATACGATAGCCGTGCATGACGGCAGGAAGCATATACCGGTTTATGTAGTGGAAGACATGGTCGGCCACAAGCTCGGCGAGTTCGCACCGACCCGCACGTTCAAAGGTCACTCGGGTTCCAAGACCTCGAACACTTCCAAGTAAAGAGGGAGGACGAACAGATGGAAACAAAGATAGCGACAGCACATCTGCATCAGGTGCGCATCTCGCCCAGAAAGATAAAAGTAATACTTGACCTCATACGCAGCAAGGATGCCGCCACGGCAGCCGCCATACTCAAGACGACGAACAAGCTTGCCTGCGAGGACATCGGAAAACTGCTCAAGTCTGCTGTCGCCAATGCGACGCACAACTATGAGATGGATCCCGAGAGATTGTACGTCGCGCAGGCGTACGTCACGCCCGGATCGCTCAAGGGCATGAAGCGGATCATGCCGCGTGCCAAGGGCAGCGCGGACAGGATAGTCAAGCGTACCTCGCATGTGACGCTCGTGCTTAAAGAGAAAGAGTAAGGAGGCAAGCAACAATGGGACAGAAAGTTAATCCTCACGGTCTCCGTGTCGGCGTGATCAAGAACTGGGATTCGCGTTGGTTTGCAAAGGACGAAGTGTTCGGCGACACGCTCGTCGCGGACTATAAGCTCAGAAATTATCTGCTCGGCAAGCTCAAGCATGCCGGAGTTCCGAAAATAGAGATAGAGCGCGACAACAGCAGGCTCCGCGTTATCATCCATTGCGCCAAGCCGGGCATCATCATCGGCAGAGGCGGTGCGGAAATAGATAAACTTAAAGCGGACGTGGAGCGCTTCACGGGGATACCGTCCAGCGTGAACGTAGTAGAGATCAGACAGCCGGATCTCAATGCACAGCTGGTCGCGGAAAATATAGCGACACAGCTTGAGAAGCGCGTTTCTTTCAGACGTGCGATGAAGCAGGCGATAACGAGGACCATGAAGCTCAACGCGAAGGGCATCAAGGTAAAGGTTTCCGGTCGTCTCGGCGGTGCTGAGATAGCGCGCAGCGAGCACTATCATGAGGGCACGATACCCCTTCAGACGCTGAGAGCGGACATAGATTACGGTTTCAGTGAGGCAAACACCACTTACGGTAAGATCGGTGTGAAGGTCTGGATCTACAAGGGCGAGGTCCTCTCTGATGTCAAGCGTTCCACGGTCAGAGAAGAGCGTCCCGCAAGGGAAGAGCGTTCTTCGGGTCGTTCGCACGCGAGAGAAGGAGGAAAGAGAAATGTTAATGCCTAAAAGGGTCAAATACAGACGAGTGCAGCGCGGCAGACTGAAAGGAAAAGCCACGCGCGGAAACACCGTCACTCACGGCAGCTACGGCCTTGTCGCGCTTGAGCCGGCATGGATATCGAGCAACCAGATAGAGGCCGCCCGTGTCGCCATGACCCGTTATATAAAAAGAGGCGGTAAGGTCTGGATAAAAATATTCCCCGACAAGCCCATAACCGAGAAGCCTGCTGAAACGCGAATGGGTTCCGGTAAGGGCAGCCCCGAATACTGGGCAGCAGTCGTTAAACCGGGCAGAGTAATGTTCGAGATGGAGGGCGTCGCCGAGGATGTCGCCAGAGAGGCCATGAGACTTGCCGGTCACAAGCTGCCTATAAAGACAAAATTCGCCACGAAGGCTGAGCTGGAACAGGAGGCGCAGAAATGACCGCAAAAGAGATCAGGGCAAAGACACCCGAACAGCTCAATGAAGATCTCAAGGAGCTGAAGGATTCGCTTTACAAGCTTCGTTTCCAGCATTCGATAAACCAGCTTGACAATCCGCACAAAATTGTCGAGACGAAAAAGGATATCGCCCGGGTACTGACTGTCCTTCGTGAGAAGGAAATCAACGGCAACGCTTAGCTGAAAGGAGAGTACGAAGATGGAAGAGAGAAATCTTAGAAAGACCCGCACAGGTAAGGTTGTCAGCGATAAAATGGATAAGACGATCGTTGTTCTCGTTGAGGATAACGTCGTACACCCGCTCTACGGCAAGATAGTCAGGAAGAGTGTGCGGTTCAAGGCGCACGACGAAAACAATGAGGCCGGCGAGGGCGATAAGGTCATGATAATGGAAACAAGACCGCTTTCGAAGGATAAACGGTGGCGTCTTGTGAAAATAATCGAGAAAGCTAAATAAGCCGGGGAGGGAACACAATGATACAGCAACAGTCATTCATGAAGGTTGCCGATAACACCGGAGCGAAAGAGCTTATGTGCATTCGTGTCCTCGGCGGTACCGGCAGAAGATATGCCGGCGTCGGCGACGTGGTCGTGGCGTCGGTGAAGAAGGCAGCACCGGGCGGCGTCGTCAAAAAGGGCGAAGTCGTAAAGGCTGTCATCGTGAGAACGGTGAACAGCATCCGCAGACCGGACGGTTCATATGTCAGGTTCGACGAAAACGCAGCCGTCATCATCAAAGAAGACAAGAACCCGAGGGGCACTCGCATCTTCGGGCCGGTGGCGAGGGAACTGAGAGACAAGGATTACATCAAGATACTCTCACTCGCACCGGAAGTTGTCTGAGCGGAGGTGTAAGGAATGAGCAGCCAGAATAAAATGCATGTCAAGACAGGCGACCTTGTGGTCGTCGTCAGCGGCAAGAACAATTACAGGAACGCCAAGAAAAACGGCAACATCAAGGCCATCGGCAAGGTGTTGCAGACCTCGCCCAAGGAGGGCAAGGTGATCGTCGAAGGCGTGAATATGGTAAAGAAGCATGTAAAGCCCAGAAAACAGGGCGAGGCCGGCGGTATCGTCGAGGCAGAGGGCGCCATGTACGCGTCGAAGGTCATGCTCTATTGCCCCAAGTGCCAGAAAGGCGTCAGAGTGTCGCACAAGGTGTCGGAGACGGGCGAAAAGATCCGCGTCTGCAAGACACCCGGCTGCGGCGAGATACTCTGACAGGGAGGTTGAAAAATGGCAGCAAGACTTAAAGAATACTATAAGAACGAAGTTGCTTCCGAGCTCATGAAGAAGTTCGGATATAAGAGTCCGATGGAGATACCGAAGTTGGTAAAGATAGTGGTCAACGTCGGTTCCGGCGAGATCAAGGACAATCCGAAGGCGCTTGACGCTATAATAAACGACCTCAGCCTCATTACCGGACAGCGCCCGGTGGCAACTATTGCAAAGAAATCCGTATCAAACTTCAAGCTGCGTGCCGGTTCCAAGATCGGCGCTAAGGTGACGCTGCGTGACGAGAGGATGTATGTCTTCGCGGATAAGCTTTTCAACGTCGACCTTCCCCGCGTCAGAGACTTCAAGGGAATCAATCCTAATTCCTTTGACGGCAGGGGCAATTATTCGCTGGGGCTGAAGGAACAGCTGATATTCCCCGAGATCGAGTACGACAAGATCGACAAGATCAGAGGCATGGATATCGTGTTTGTAACGACCGCCAGGAGCGACGAGGAAGCACGGGCACTGCTCACGCTTCTCGGAGCACCGTTCGCAAAAGACTAAGGGGGATAAAGCAGATGGCAAAGAAATCAATGAAGCTCAAGCAGCAGAAAACTCCCAAGTTTTCCACCCGTAGATACAACAGATGCAAGATCTGCGGACGTCCCCATGCGTATCTCCGCAAGTACGGCATTTGCCGTATATGCTTCCGGAACCTTGCCTATAAGGGCGAGATACCCGGCGTGAAAAAAGCGAGCTGGTAAGCCGGAAGGAGGATAAAAATGCAAGTTACAGATGTAGTGGCGGATATGCTGACGAGGATCAGAAACGCCAACTCCGCAAAGCACGAAACGGTCGACGTACCTGCTTCCAATCTCAAGAAGGCTATTGCACAGATTCTTCTTGATGAAGGTTATATAAAGGCGTTCGAGCTTATCGAGGACAACAAGCAGGGTATCATCAGGATAACACTGAAGTACGGTGCCGGCAAAACGAGGATAATTCAGGGTCTTCGCAGAGTTTCGAAGCCCGGTCTGAAGATATACGCGGCGTCCGCGGACATTCCGAAGGTACGCAACGGACTCGGTATAGCGATCATTTCAACGTCCAAGGGCATCATGACCGATAAAAAGGCACGCAGCGAGCACGTCGGCGGCGAAGTGCTTGCGTTCGTGTGGTAACAGGAGGTACGGAAGAAATGTCAAGAATAGGCAGAAAGCCGATCAATGTACCTTCCGGCGTTACGGTTGATATCACGGCGGATAATACCGTGACTGTCAAGGGCCCGAAGGGCACACTTACACAGACACTGCGCCCGGAGATGACCGTGCGTAAGGAAGGCGACGCCGTTCTCGTAGAACGTCCTTCGGACGAAAAGCTTTACAGGTCGCTCCACGGCCTCACACGTACGCTTGTGGCGAACATGGTAGAGGGCGTAACGTCCGGATTTTCCAAAGAGCTTGAGATAAACGGTGTCGGATACAAAGCGGCGAAGCAGGGTAAAACGCTTGTGCTGAACGTCGGGCATTCACACGCGATCAACATACCGGAACCCGCCGGGATAGTGATAGATGTGCCGAATCCCAACAAGATCGTCGTGACCGGTGCCGACAAGCAGGCCGTCGGTCAGCTTGCGGCGGAGATTCGCTCCAAGCGTCCGCCCGAGCCGTACCTCGGAAAAGGCATCAAGTATGCCGACGAGCGTATAAGACGTAAGGCCGGAAAAGCCGGCAAGAAATAGGAAGGGAAGTGACATTCAGCTATGTTTACTCGTGCAGACAGCAACAAACAGCGTCTTAAGAGACATAAGAGGATCAGAGCCAAGATATCCGGCACAGCGGAGCGTCCGCGCCTTTCCGTGTATCGTTCCGAGCAGAACATTTACGTTCAGGTCATTGACGATACTGTCGGAAGAACACTGGTGTCAGCTTCCAGCGTAGAAAAAGAGTTCGGAAAAGAAGGCGGCAACATTGAGAGCGCCAAAAGAGTTGGCAAACTTGTTGCAGAGAGAGCGGCAGCAGCCGGCATCGAAGAGGTTGTCTTCGACAGGGGCGGCTACCTTTTCCACGGTCGCGTGAAAGCGCTTGCGGAAGCGGCACGCGAAGCGGGCCTTAAATTTTAGCGGAGGAAGACAATGGCTAACAGTAAAATAGATTACACCACGCTCGACCTTAAAGAGGACGTCGTCGATACGAGACGAGTCTCAAAGACCGTCAAGGGCGGCACCATCAAGCGTTGGGCTTCCGTCGTCGTGGTAGGCGACGAGAACGGCCATGTCGGTTACGGCCTGGGCAAAGCCGCAGAGGCTCAGGAAGCCATTCGCAAGGCAATGGACGAGGCGAGAAAGAATATCATCACGGTTCCGATCGTCGGTACGACTATCCCTCATGAGGTTACCGGCGTGTTCTGCGCCGGCGAGATCCTTCTGAAGCCGGCAGCGCCCGGTACCGGTATCATTGCGGGCGGCACGGTTCGTAAGGTGCTGGAGAAGGCCGGCATACGCGACATTCGCTCAAAGTCACTTCGTTCGAACAATAAGATCAACGTTGTGAAGGCTACATTCGAGGCGCTCAAGCAGCTCCAGACTGTGGAAGATGTGGCACGTACCCGCGGCATCGCCCCCGAGAATGTGAGATAGGAGGCGTCGTCATGGAAAAAATCAAAGTAACACTTGAAAAGAGTCTTATAGGCCGCAAAAAGAACCATATCGAAACTGCAAGATCACTGGGTCTGAAGAAGATAGGCGACAGTACAGTCGTTGAAAAGAACGATGCCATTGACGGCAAGCTCTTTCTGATATCGTACCTGGTAAAGGTCGAAGCAGCCGAGTAAGAAGGGGAGGAAAAACAAATGAAGCTTCACGAGCTTACACCGGCACCCGGTTCTGCGCGGAAGCCGTACCGTAAGGGCAGAGGCGCCGGCAGCGGCAACGGCAAAACCGCAGGACGCGGCCACAAGGGACAGAATGCGCGTTCTGGCGGCGGGGTCAGACCCGGCTTTGAAGGCGGTCAGCTCCCGATATACAGACGTCTTCCGAAACGCGGATTTACCAATCATTTTGCCAAGGAATACAGCGTTGTCAACATCGAAGCACTGAACAGATTTGAGAACGGCAGTGTTGTAGACGTGGAAACGCTCACTCAGGCAGGCTTGATAAATGCCGTCAAAGACGGAATCAAAATTCTCGGTAGCGGAGATATAACCAAAAAGCTTACCGTCAAGGCCAACATTTTTTCGGCGAGTGCCAAGGAAAAAATTGAAGCCGCAGGCGGAAAGGCTGAGGTGGTATAATGTTTGAGACATATAAGAACGCATGGAAACTGCCTGACCTCAAGAAGAAAATACTGTTCACACTCTTTATATTGGTGCTGTTCAGGATAGGATCAGTCATCCCGGTGCCGTTCGTCGACAGCCAGTCGCTTCAGGCGATGTTCTCAAGCGGCGGCGAATATGCGGGCTCGCTCCTTGCGTACTTTAACACACTCAGCGGCGACGCTTTTTCGAAAGCCACGATTTTTGCGCTGTCGATATCGCCGTACATTACCTCATCGATCATAATCCAGCTTCTGACCATAGCTATACCGGCACTGGAGAAGCTGCAGAAATCAGGTCCCCAGGGACAGAAAAAGATCGCGACCATAACGCGTTTCGTGACAGTCGGTCTTGCGCTCGTGATGGCAATAGGATACTATGTCACTCTGCGCAATCAGGACGTTCTTTTTGACGAGAGCGTGTGGTCCGGATTTGTAATAGTTTCGGCGTTCGTATGCGGCTCGTCGATAGTGATGTGGCTTGCCGAAAAGATCAACGACGGCGGAATAGGCAACGGTATCTCCATAATATTGTTTGCCAGCATCGTTTCACGCGGACCGACAATGCTCATAAACGCCATCGAGATGGTTCGTACACAAGCGCTCGCATGGTGGCTGTTACTGATCATCGCAGTCGTTATGATTGCCGTCATAGTGTTCGTGGTGTTCATGACCAATGCAGAAAGACGTCTTCCTGTCCAGTATGCAAAGAAGGTCGTCGGCAGAAAGATGTACGGCGGCATGAGTACGCATCTTCCGATAAAGCTTAATATGAGCGGCGTCATGCCGATCATTTTTGCCAACTCGATAATGATGCTGCCCGCGACGCTTGCTTTGATCTTCCCGCCGAGCAGCGGATCTCTTTGGGATAGATTTGTCAATCTTTTCAAAACTACGGGTGCGCTGTATTCGATAGGGACGTTTATACTCATAATACTGTTCGCATATTTTTACCTTATGATCTCGTTCAACCCGATCGAGGTCGCGAATAACCTCCAGAAGAATGGCGGGACAATACTGGGATACAGACCGGGTATGCCGACTGCCATGTATATCAAGAAGGTGCTCAACAGAGTGACGCTGATAGGCGCGTTTTTCCTCGGCGTTATAGCGGTTTTCCCCGCTGTCGTCGCAGCATTCAACGCCAATCTCTCGTATCTGGCATTCGGAGGCTCATCACTGCTGATCGTTGTCGGTGTCGTACTTGAGACGACGAGGGATCTTGAGAGCCAGATAACCATGCGCCATTACAAGGGCTTCCTTGACTGATGGGGTGAAGACAAATGAAGATAATCTTTTTCGGCCCTCCCGGTGCGGGTAAGGGCACACAGGCGGAGATCGTCAGCCGCAGACTTTCGATACCGACTCTCTCGACCGGAAACGCTCTGAGAGAGGCGGTTAAGGAAGGAACGGAGATGGGAGTGCAGGCGCGTTCCTACATGGAAAGCGGCAAACTCGTACCGGACTCTGTCGTTATAGGAATAATCAAGGATCGTATAGCACAGCCTGACTGTGCAAACGGGTTCATTCTCGACGGATTCCCCCGTACGATTTCTCAGGCGGAAGCGCTTGACGAGATGGGTGTGGCGATAGACGCCGTCCTGTCTCTTGAGGTGAGCGACGATGCGATAGTGGAGCGCATGAGCGGCAGACGTACTTGCCCGGCTTGCGGAGCCACATATCATGTCAGCTTTAATCCTACGGCGGACAATGTGCACTGCGACAAGTGCGGCGCAGAGCTCACAATACGTAAAGACGACGATCCGGATGTGGTGCGCAGCAGACTTGCGGTGTACCACAGCGAGACGGAACCTCTCGCGGCATTCTACGAATCAAAGGGATTGCTCAGAAGAGTGGCCGGTCAGGATAAAGTCGAAGATACCACGGCACTGGTGCTCAAGGCGCTCGGTATATGATATATATCAAAAGTCATTCGGAAATAAACGCCATGCGCGAAGCCGGCCGGATAGCGGGCAACGCGCTGGCGTATGCCGGGACGCTCATAACAGAGGGCATGACCACACATCAACTTGATACGAAGATACGCGAATTCATTACTTCGCATGGGGCGAAACCGTCGTTTCTTCATTACGCAGGGTTTCCCGCTTCCGCTTGTATAAGCGTAAACGAAGAAGTAATCCACGGTATACCTTCATCGAGGGTGCTGAAGAACGGCGACATAGTAAAAGTGGATGTGGGAGCGTTCTACAAAGGGTACCATGGCGATACGGCGGCTACCTTTCCTGTCGGTGAAATAAGCCAGGAGGCAAAAAAGCTTATCAGCGTGACGCGTCAGGCGTTTTTTGAGGGCGCCGCGGCGGCGGTTGAAGGCAACAGGATAAGCGACGTATCGCGTGCGGTGGAGGCTTGCATAAAAGCAGGCGGATATACCGCAGTGAGGGATTATGTCGGACACGGCGTCGGACGTGATCTTCACGAGGATCCGCAGGTTCCGAATTATGCCGGTGAATCGGCAAGAGGATGGCGAATAAGAAACGGTATGACATTTGCCATAGAACCGATGGTCAATGAGGGGACATGGCGGGTGGAAACTTTGAAAAACAACTGGACAGTGGTGACGCTGGACGGCAAACTGTCGGCGCATTATGAACACACGATAGCAGTCACGGACGACGGCGCGGTGATACTCACCGAACCGGACGGTGGCTGTGTCTGACAGCCGATATGGAAACAGGCAATTTGGTTTTGTCGCTCGCAGGCAAGGACAAAGGCAGGCTGCTGACGATAGTGGGCAGCGCAAAAGAAGGATATGTGCTTGTGGCGGACGGTAAACTGCGAAGGCTTTGCAAACCCAAGCTGAAGAAGCTAAAGCACCTTGCCCCGTGGGGCGACGGTGCGGGATGGTCCCCCGAGGAGATGCCGCAAACTGATCGGTCACTGCGAAAGCAGCTTGCACAGATGCGGCGTAACAAGGGTATCGGCGAAGAGAAGGAGTGATTTGTTTGCCGAAGGACGACGTGATCGAATTCGAGGGCGTAGTCACCGAAGTGCTGCCCAACACAGTTTTTAAGGTAAAGCTTTCCAACGGGCATATGGTAACCGCACATATATCCGGGAAAATGAGATTGAATTTCATCAGGATCCTGCCGGGTGACAAGGTAACCGTGGAGGTCTCGGTTTATGACCTGACAAAAGGAAGGATCACATTCAGGGCCAAATGAGCCACAGGGAGGATATGTAATGAAGGTCAAACCGTCAGTTAAAAAGATCTGCGAAAAATGCAAGATCATCAAGCGCAAGGGGAAAGTCATGGTCATCTGTGAGAACCCCAAGCACAAGCAGAAACAAGGGTAAGAAAGAGGTGTAATAATGGCACGTATTTCAGGTGTTGATATCCCGAACGAGAAACGAGTAGAGATCGGGCTTACCTATATTTACGGCATAGGCCGCAGCCGCTCCAACGAGATACTGAAGAAGACCGGTGTCAACCCGGACACCCGTTGCAAGGATCTGAGCGAAGCGGAAGTTGCCAAGCTTCGTGAGGTCATCGAGAACGAATATATCGTGGAAGGCGATCTTCGCCGCGAAGTGGCTATGAACATCAAGAGAATGGTCGAGATCGATTGCTATCGCGGGATCAGGCACAGAAAGGGACTGCCTGTGAGAGGACAGCGCACCAAGACGAACGCGAGAACCCGTAAGGGTCCGGTAAAGACCATCGCGAACAAGAAGAAATAACAGGAGGAGCAATACTTCGATGGCTAAGGCACAAAATAAGCGCGTGACCGTCAGGAAACGCCGCGAGCGCAAGAATATTGAAAAGGGTGCGGCACACATCCGTTCGAGCTACAACAATACCATCGTAACGATCACCGACACCATGGGCAATGCGCTGTCGTGGGCATCGGCCGGCGAGCTTGGTTACAGGGGCTCGCGCAAGTCGACTCCGTTTGCAGCACAGATGGCAGCCGAGACGGCGGCAAAAGCGGCGATGGAGCACGGACTTAAGACGGTCGAGGTGTTCGTAAGAGGTCCCGGACCCGGAAGAGAAGCGGCGATAAGAGCGCTCCAGGTGGCCGGACTTGACATCACGCTGATAAAGGACGTCACTCCGATACCGCATAACGGCTGCAGACCGCCCAAGAGAAGACGCGTTTGACGCGCCGAGAAAAACAGGAGGAAGAAACAAATGGCAAGATACACAGGTCCTTCGTGCAGACTCTGCCGCAGAGAAGGCACCAAGCTCTTTCTTAAGGGAGAGAAATGCTATTCCGATAAATGTCCGCAGCTCAAGAGGGCGTCGATGCCCGGACAACACGGTGCTGCGAATGGCAGGAGACGTGTCAAGGAATACGGATTGCAGCTTCGTGAGAAGCAGAAGGCCAAGAGATATTACGGTATCTTAGAGAAGCAGTTTAAAAACTACTTTGTCACCGCCGACAGAAAAGAAGGGCAGACCGGTGAAAACCTGCTCGTGCTCGTCGAGCGCAGATTCGACAATGTAGTGTACAGGATGGGCATGGCTGAGAGCCGCAAAGAGGCAAGGCAGCTGGTGCTCCACGGACACTTCCGCATAAACGGCAAGAAGGCGGACATACCGTCGATGCTCCTCAAACAGGGCGATGTTATCACTCTGAGAGATGAGAGCCGCAAGTCGGAGAAATTTAAATCGCTTATCGAAGGTATCGGCACGAAGAGTGTTCCGAAGTGGCTTGAGGTCGACAAGGAAACGGCTACGGCAAAGGTAGTGGCATTGCCTACGAGAGAAGACGTAGACTTTCCGTTCGAAGAGCATCTCATCGTCGAGTTGTATTCCAAGTAATACGGTCGGATGGGCACAAACAGGCACTGTAAGTGCCGGAAAGGAACGCAGGCCAAATGATAGAAATAGAAAGACCCAATATTATCACCGCAGAGCTCAGCGAGGATGGTCGCAAAGGCAGGTTTATTATCGAGCCGCTTGAGCGCGGATACGGTATCACTCTCGGTAATTCGTTGCGCCGTGTGCTTCTCAGCTCGCTTCCGGGCGTGGCAGCGACGCAGATCAAGATCGACGGCGTGCTGCATGAGATATCCACAGTACCCGGTGTGAAGGAAGACGTGACTGAGATCGTGATGAACGTGAAGGGTATCGTGGCGAAACTTCACAGTCAGGGTTCAAAGACGGTGGTTATAGACGTCAGAGGCGGCTGCACCGTTACCGCCGGTGACATCCAAACGGACGCTGACATCGAGATACTTAATCCCGATCATCATATAGCAACCGTTGAAGAGGGCTATCCGTTCTATATGGAGATCACATTCGGCAGGGGCAGAGGATACGTCTCTTCCGATAAAAACAAGCAGATGGCTCCGCCGGTCATAGGCGTTGTGTTCACTGATTCGATCTTCACGCCGGTTTACAATGTAAGTTACAGCGTTGAAGATACCCGTGTCGGAAATATCACGGACTTTGACAAGCTGACGCTTGAGGTGCTGACCAACGGCACCATAAGCGCCAAGGAGGCCGTTTCGCTGGCGGCGAAGATATTGAGCGAGCACCTTTCACTGTTTATCGATCTTTCTGATGAGGCGAAGAATACAGAGATCATGGTCGACCGCGAGGAAACGATCAAGGAAAAAGTGCTTGAAATGACGATAGAAGAGCTTGATATGTCGGTCAGGTCGTTCAACTGCCTCAAGAGGGCGGGGATCGACACTGTGGAGGACCTTATCAACAAGACCGAAGAGGACATGATGAAGGTCAGAAACCTCGGCAAGAAATCGCTTGAGGAAGTCATAAACAAGCTCGAGTCGCTCGGTCTGGAGCTCAAGCCCAGCGAGGAGTAAGCGCCCTAAAAATCTACAAGGAGGAGCAATCATGCCCGGAACAAGAAAATTGGGCAGAAAGACTGACCACAGGATGGCGATGCTTAAAGGTCTGGTCACCATTCTGCTCGAAAAGGGAAAACTTGAAACAACTGTTACAAGAGCAAAGGAAGTCAGCGCTCTTGCAGATAAAATGGTTACGCTCGGCAAAGCGAATACGCTTGCCGCACGGCGTCAGGCACTTGCATTCATCACGAGGGAGGATGTTGTCGTAAAGCTTTTTGACAGCATTGCTCCGCTCTACACAGAGAGAAACGGCGGTTACACCCGTGTGCTCAAGCTGGGTCCCCGCAGAGGTGACGGTGCCGAGATGGCGCTTATAGAGATGGTGGATGCCGCGTCGCTCTATGCACCTCTGAGCAAGAAGGAGCAGCGCGAAAAGGATAAAGCCGACATAAAGGCTGCAAAAGAGGCCGAAGCGAAGAAGAAGGAAGACTCCAAGTCTGAGGCTAAGGAGACGGAACAGACAGCGGAACCCGCAGCCGAGCAGGAGCCGACCGCGGATGAGCAGAGTGCCGAGCAGTAAGACTTACTTGCATTTTAAGAAGCACTTCCGACAAACGCAATAATCAAACAGACCCGCAGATATTTCGGTATCAACGGGTCTGTTTTTGTTTTTCAAGTCTGTGGATCTGAAATTCAGGAAACTGTTATATATGACGCAAAAGAATATCCGGTTATGCCCTGATAACTTACGGAGTACCACTCTCCGGAACGTGCGAGCACCTCAACGGTTGCCCCGTTGGGGATCTGACCTATTATGTCACCGTTCAGAGACGGTTCGTTGCGAATGTTCAGTCTGCCGCCCTGAGTGTGTACCACGCCGGTACGCACCTGCGGATCTACGAATTCCACACCCAAGAATTCAGCGGCAGATTGTGAAAGATTTCTGGCGATGAGCCGGATGTTGTTTTTGATCCATTCGGCGTCTTCAGGATTGTCGTGGTATGCAAGTTCGACAAGTACGGCGGGAGCGTCGGTGTAACGAAGCTCGGCAAACGTGGTGTTGGGCATTTCACGGACGGCCGAAGGGTCATAGTATATCTCTCGGAGCCCGTCGGCAAAGATAGTTGCAGCCCGCAGGCTCTGTTTGCTTGGAGCATAGTAGTATACGTCGCTGCCGCTCAGCAGACCGGCAAGTGATTCGGGACCTGCGTTGGAATGGATCGCCAGATGCAGTCCATAGTTCCCTTCGTTCGATTGGCGAACGACCTCGTTTACGGTCATGTCGGGCGAATTGCGAGTGAAGCTGATCCCCGAAGCGAGCAGATACGGTTCCATCGCATCTGCAATGAGATTCATATAATATTCCTCGCTGCCGCTGTTGTCATAATATTTGTTGTATTCCTGTGTGGAAGGGCTGAGATACAGAGAAGCCATTTGATTCACCTCGTCTTAGTATATGCCGCACCGGCTTTGAGTGCGACGGCGCAGCGGGCAAATCCTCTCAGCCTTCCGTCATTCGAATCGCAGAGCCGCTCTCCGCTTTTAATAAGTCCTGCAATCGAATCGCTGTCGGCATGATCAAGTCCTATACGCGGCTCGTCGTCAATATCTATGCGTAAATAGTTGTCCGATCCCTTGAAAAGATGGCGGAGCTGGTAATCAACAGCCTGCGATTGGGCACAGAACATGGAGTCAAGCAGTGAATAAGCCCATTTGAAAAGTCCGTAACCTCCGGGCGGACCTTCAAGACTGACGGAAGAGCGTATATTGCCCAAAGAAAGAAAAAGAAGCGGTTCGCTGCCGTAAAGTTTATGCGCCTCAACATATGCGCATACGGCGGGGTTATTCGCGTAAAGCCCACCGTCTGCGAGCAGTTTGTGTGTGTCATCGACAGATGTTATCGATGCCGGTGGGAAGTACACGGGAGCCGCCGACGTTGCGAGTGCCGCATCGGCAACACGGTAGTCACGGCGTTCGCTCAGCGAGGCGCTGTGGGTGTTGAAAAAGAAGCAGCGCCCATGCTCCATGTCGAAAGCGGTGAGCATCAGTTCTCCTCCAAGCTCTGAGAATTTCACGTCGCCGAAAAGCCCGTAAAGTGTTTTTTTCAGAGCGGAGGAAGAATACTTAGGGCGCAGCAGACCCTGTCTGAGCGGTGAGCGACGGAACACACGTTTTGACATTCCGGCGAAAATCTCTGTTATTTCCGAGGCGGATCGGGGTCGTCCGTCTTTTTCGGGACAAAGATATGCAGCGGCGAGGATCCCGCCGGCACTCGTGCCGGCAAACAGGTCGAAAAAATCGCAGAGACGTGAATCCGGGTTACCTGAAATTTCGGCGAGATATCGTTCAAGGCGTTGCGCCACGACCGCGCTTATAAGCGCCCTTACTCCGCCGCCGTCGATTGATAATATGGTTTTCATATCATATCATATGCCGCAAGCAAAATATGAGTTCCGCGTGCTCTGCAAAACGGCGCTGTCCGTTTTGTGTGTTCATAATAAGTGCTATTGACAACATTGCGGGACGATGATATCATTATGTGGTAAAACCGGTCGGTTTTACAGCACGTGCACCGGATGTTGACTGATGCCGAAAGCGGGAGAAGCAGGTAAAATGGTGCCTTGATGCGTTGCTTCCCGGCTTAAAAGCAAATTTAAGGAGTGGTGATATGAGGGAGCTTTCAATCAGCGCGGATAATGTCGATGTGCCTTTTTCGCCCTCTTTTGTGACCGTCTATACCAATCCCGCGGAGAGCGTCAGAGTGATATCTGCGGCGGAAAACAAGCTCAGTGAAGCGGAATTGCTGGTGTTTGACGGCTCGGGTGTGCTGACGGAGGCGGGCGGAAGACTGATAGCTGCGCCCGATAACGCATTGGGCAGCCCCCAGCGTTCGCTCTGCGTTCCGCCGGGCGGGTTTGCGGTGGCGTTTGCAGGACACGACGGGCTTTCCGAATGTAAGGAAGCCGCACTTGAGGGCGCCGTGATCTACAATTCCACCATGTCCGTAATATTTGAAATGCACGGTGCGTTTGAGCCTCAGAGCCGCCGGATCGTCGTGCGTTACGATGACGGATCCCGGTGCGAAACTGCGCAAAAATGGCTTTTTGTCGGCAACAGTGCTACGTATTTCAACGGAACACCGATAAAATTCAGGGGGTTGCTGCGCGCTGCCGGCGCGGAGATCACGGCATATTACTGTACGTTCGGCGGCGTCGGCCTTTCTGATTTTGCAGAACCCGCAGGACGATGTGGGAAAGCACTTCGTACGGCATTGGAGGCTCACCGCTACGACAACGTGGTATTGCAGGACGTTGCATCGGCTTCGTTCGATGATACGGCGGCGGCTGTTGAGGCGATATTGCCTCTGATCACCGAAAACGGTGCAAAGCCGTTGCTTTATATGCGACCGGAGGCGTCTCTTGCCCGTGTTGCCGACGGTGCCCGAAGACTGTCGGAGATTTACACCGTACTTTCGAAACGGTTTTCAATCACCGTTGCTCCGGCGGCTTTGGCTTTTTCCGATTATTCACTCAGGCACTGCGGTGCGCGCAGACTGTATGCCGATGATGATTCGCATCCGTCTGCCGCAGGCAGCTATCTTATTGCCTGCACGTGGCTGAACTCGTTCTGCAGGACGGCTTCTTGCGGGAATAATTATACCGCGGGGCTTGAGGACGCGAAGGAACTTCAGAGAACAGCCGATTTGACCTGCGTCGAGTATTTTAAAAACATTGAGTGAGGGATCAGTATGAAATTTTCAGAAATGAAGTATGTCAGACCCGATATGGAGCAAATGGGCACCGAAATAAAGGAGCTTACGCACCGTTTGACGGACGCGTGTGATTACGAATGTGCGCTCACCGTTTTCAAAGAGGCGCAGGAGCTTTTTGACCGCCTTGAAACTGCTGCGGCTCTGGCATATGTCCGCCACACTATCGATACCCGGGATGAATTTTATGATTCCGAAAACACGTTTTTTGACGAAGAGCTTCCCAAATTGCAGCCGTTGGTACAAGAGTTTTCGCTCGCGCTCTATTATTCCGAATTCCGCGGAGATTTTGAAAAGCAGTTCGGAAGCTTGTATTTTACCAATATCGAGCTGGCGCTGAAGTGCTTCAAGCCTGAGATAGTGCCGATGATGCAGGAGGAGAACCGTCTCGTAAGTGATTACGCCAAGCTCATTGCCTCTGCACAGATAGAGTTTGAAGGCGAAAAGCGCACGCTTTCTCAGTTGACGCCTTTTAAGCAGAGCCCTGACGATATTTTGCGCCGCGCCGCATGGCGTGCGGAGGGCGAATGGTATTCTGCCCATTCACAGGAGCTTGACAAACTTTATGACGAGCTTGTAAAGGT
>OLGB01002383.1_pt1 | contig 20246 bp, 16 predicted proteins | sample 1605691 | NCBI WGS metagenome assembly OLGB01 (sample SAMEA3888925, study PRJEB22519) | human gut metagenome | biome: human gut; feature: human-associated habitat; material: faeces | place: Denmark | collected 2010 | reverse complement strand
TATGTTTTATACACTTCTCCTATGGTATTTACTTGATATAATATTTCTGCATTTGGTACGTCTGTTTCTAAATAAATCGTTGCTATTCCATTATTCCATACCGTTTCTCCTTTTTGTTTCTTTTCGGACAGCCGCAGAGCTCCTACCGGTCATTTGCATATAACGACCTCATTCCCGACAGACGCTGAGCTCACGCGCTACGGAAGCATCACAGCCGGTAAAGGGGTCTTATAAGTAAACGTACGGTACCCCCGCAGCTTTCCGTATTAAAACCCTATGTTCCGGGATTTTAATCCGCCATATCAGCCGACAGCTCGGAACAGCGCAATACCCGCGTGGCTTTTTCCGCCGTAAGACGCCTGAGCTCATCGACCTTTGCCGCCATATCGGCAAGGTATCCGGGATCCTTTATCGATCCGAGATTTATCCTGACGTTCAACAGCGCACCGAAAACCGCATCACGCGCGAGCAATGCGCAAACGATCGCGTCGCTCGCCGCAGAGGGATTGCCGTGCTCGAGCACGGTGCGCGCCATGTCCAAAACCTCAGACGCAGTAGCCGCCGTCTCCAGCGGCACCGCCGCCGCCGTCTTCAGCGCAGCCTGTATCGCCTCGCTGCGCACTTTGCGTTCCGCGTCCGTGGACTTGGGCATGGAAAACGCCTTCATGCACCCGTTAAAGCTGTCGGTGTCGCGCTGCATACATTCGAGCAGCTTCATACGGCACTCGCGAGCCTTTGCACCGGTGCGTGCCATCTCTTCGGCAACATCAATATATTTTTCGCCGCTCGTCAAACAAGCCACCATCTCCGCGAGCGCACAGGCGAGCGCACCGGCAAGCGCCGAAACGCTTCCGCCGCCCGGTGCCGGAGAACGTGAAGCCGTTTCCTCCAAAAACCGTCCGACCGTCAATTCACTCAGCATATTCACAGCATCCTGCTTTCCAGCACCTGATCCGGCGAAAAATTTTCAAGCTGCAGGTAATACTCGGCGCAGTCCGTCAGAGCCTGCATCGGGATCAGCCCGACCAGCTCGCTGCCGACTATGCTGACACCGTAGCGGCGGCATTCCGTCCTTATGGCCTCTACTACGCGGTATATCGCTGTCTTGCGGTAATCTGTGAGATTCATAGACACCTGAACTATGCCGCGTTCCTTCAGCTCCACCGGCAGCGCTTTGCAATATCTGAATCCGCCGTCAATGTGTCTTACGGCATGGACGATACTGCGTGCGATATCCATATTGTCAGTGGAAAGGTTTACGTTGAAGGCGACCAGCGGCGCTCTGGCGCCTATCGCCGTCGCACCTCCGGTAGGATGTATGGTCTCCGGACCGAAGTCGGGAGCCCACATCGCACGGTCTTTCATCTTCTCCGCCATACCCTCAAACTGTCCCTTGCGCACATCGGCAAGATTGACTCTGTGCGGTGCCGACGCGGACTGTTCATAAAGGAACACCGGCAGCGAACATTTTTCCGCCGCCTCGCGCGCCACTTCCTTTGCAAGCGCGTCCGCTTCCTCCATCGTCGCACCGCGCAGCGGAATGAAAGGAACCACATCCACGGCCCCCACCCGCGGGTGCTGACCCGTATGTACGTTCAGGTCGATCAGCTCGAGCGCCTTGCCTATGGAGGCTACCACCGCGGCTTTCAGCGGTTCACGCTCGCCTATCACCGTGACAACGCTCCTGTTATGATCGCTGTCGGATGAATAATCGAGCAGCTTGACGCCTTTGACGCCCCTGAAGCAATCGACTATTTTCTCTATCTTATCCGCATCGCGTCCCTCGCTGTAATTGGGCACACACTCAAACATTATAAACCCTTTCTCCCTTCTTGAACACGGATTTTACAAGGTTAACTCCCGAAAAATAAGGCAGCATGTGACGTCTTTCGCAATCGAACACGGCAAAATCCGCTTGCTTTCCCGGTTCTATACTGCCCACCCGGTCAGACACCCCGCACGCCGCGGCAGCGTTCACGGTGATCGCCGTCAGTGTTTCGTCAACGCTCATCTTCATGTATATACAGCACAGCGCGATAAGCAGCGGAACGCTGTACGAGCAGCAGCTGCCGGGGTTGAAATCGCTCCCGGCGGCGACTATTGCTCCGGAATCGATCAGTTCACGCGCCGGCGCGTACGGCTCCGAAAGGCAGAACGCCGTCAACGGCAAAACAGTCGCAACGGTATCTGAATGTGCAATCGCAGCCATGTCCCCGGCGCTGATCTTCAGAAGATGATCCACAGACACCGCGCCGAGCCTCGCACCGAGTCCCGCGCCTCCGAGACACGTCATCTCGTCGGCGTGCAGCTTCAGCAGCAAGCCCTCCCGCCGCGCGGCGAGGAGATACCGCTCCGACTGCTCAAGGTCAAATACACCGGCTTCGCAGAACACATCCGCAAAGACCGCCATGCCGGAACGCGCCGCCGCAGGGATGCTGGATTCACGGCAATAATCGATATACCCGTCCGCCGTCATGCCTTCGGGCACCGCGTGTGCGCCCATGAAAGTCGGGACGGTCTCTACGCTCTGCAGCTCTCCCAGCCGCTTCACGGCACTGAGCTGACGCAGTTCGGTGTCCGTATCAAGCCCGTATCCGCTTTTCACCTCACAGGTCGTCACGCCCATCGAGAGCATACGTTTCAGGTGCGGCAGCGCACCGGCGACGAGCGCATCCTCGTCTGCCGTTCGCGTAGCCCGCACTGTCGAGGCTATTCCCCCGCCCTGCCGCATGATCTCCATATATCCGTCGCCGCTCAGTCTGCGCAAAAACTCTTCCGAACGCTCTCCGCCGAACACGGCATGGGTATGAGGATCCACGATCCCCGGAGTTACAAGCGCACCGCCCAGATCCGCAACACTGTCGTAATCCGCGGCAGTCAGCAGCTCATCTTTTCTGCCCACCGCGGTAAAAATCCCGTCGCTTACGGCGAACGCACCGTCAGATATCACGCCGGTATCGTTCATCGCACGGCCTCTCTTCACTCCGCCCGCCGACGTGACGAGCTCGCCGATACCGGTATACAGCACCGTGCTCATCTGAAAAAGCTCTCAGTCAGCGCGCTGTCCGCAAGCTCCGGCAGCGTGATGCAATCGTCCGTCGTGCGGTTGTACTCGCCGGCGGTCTCCATGGCGCCGCCGCAGCGGGCCCAGCTGCGTCTGGCAACGCCTATCATGGTATCCCACATCACGGCCTTACGGATGATCTCATCCGTACGTTCGCTGCCGTCAAGCAGCAGTCCGAAGCCGCCGTTGATGGCCTTGCCAATGCCGACTCCGCCGCCGTTATGGAGCGCAACGAGTGTCATGCCGCGTGCGGCGTTGCCGGCATAGCACTGCACCGCCATATCGGCCGTGATATTGCTGCCGTCATAAATGCTGCTCGTTTCACGGTACGGTGAATCGGTGCCGCCCGTATCGTGATGGTCACGCCCGAGCATAACGGGTCCTATCTCGCCGTTTCTCACCATTTCGTTGAACCTGAGCGCGATATCGCGCCGCCCGGCCGCATCCTGATAAAGTATCCTGCACTTGGTGCCCACGACGAGCGCATTCTTCTCCGCGTCGCGTATCCATATGTAATTATCCCTGTCCTGCCCCCGGCGTTCGGGATCTATAACGGACATCGCCGCAGCGTCGGTCTTTCTCAGGTCATCCTCGCTGCCTGAAAGACAGCACCAGCGGAACGGACCGTATCCGTAATCGAACAGCATCGGTCCCATGATATCCTCAACGTAGGAGGGAAATATAAAGCCCTCGCTCGTATCCCTGCCGTTGCGCGCTATATCGACCGCGCCCGCATCGAACACCGCCTTCATGAACGAGTTGCCGTAATCGAAAAAGTATGTTCCGCGGGAAGTAAGCTCCCGTATAAGCTCAAAATGACGTACAAGCGACGCATCGACAAGCCGGCGGAATTTCTCTCTGTCACATTCAAGCAGCCTCGTGCGCTCTTCAAAGCTCACGCCCTGCGGACAATATCCGCCGTCATACGGCACATGACAACTCGTCTGGTCCGAAAGCAGGTCTATATGTATGTTCTCATCGACCGCATATTGCAGCAGATCAACGATATTGCCGTGATACGCCACGGAAAGCGTCCTTCCCGCACGGCAGGCCTCGAGCGCCATGTCAAAAGCCTCACGCGCGCTTTCAACCACACAGCCGACCCACCCCTGAGAAAGCCTGGTCTGTATGCGTGAAGCGTCCACCTCGGCGATAACGCCCACGCCGTGCGCTATCTCTATCGCCTTCGGCTGCGCGCCGCTCATGCCGCCGAGTCCCGAAGTCACGAACAGCCGCCCGGTCAGATCGCCCGACTGCGATATCCCGAGAACCTTTCTGCCTGCGTTCAGCAGCGTGTTGAAGGTACCGTGCACTATTCCCTGAGGACCTATATACATCCAGCCGCCGGCGGTCATCTGTCCGTAATTGCTCACACCCATCGCCGCCGCACGCGCCCAGTTGTCACCGTCGTCGAACATCCCGACCATGAGCCCGTTCGTTATTATCACGCGCGGGGAATTGCGGTGTGAGGCGAAAAGCCCCGCCGGATGCCCGCTCATCATCACGAGCGTCTGATCCTCGGTAAGAAGCTCAAGATACCGGCATATCAATCTGTACTGCATCCAATTCTGGCACACCTGCCCGGTCTCTCCGTAGGTCACGAGTTCATACGGATACAATGCCACTTCATGGTCAAGGTTGTTGTCGATCATCACCCTGAACGCCCGTCCCTCAAGGCAACGTCCCGGATACTCGTCGACAGGTCTGCCGTATATGCGGCCCTTCGGCATGAAACGGTAGCCGTATATCCTGCCGCGTTCCTCAAGCTCGCGCGCAAATTCCGGCGCTATCTGTTCGTGCCATTCGCGTGGGATATAACGAAGCGCGTTTGAGAGCGCCAGACGCTTTTGCGCTGCGGTCAGCGCTGCGGTCCTGCGCGGAGCACGCCGCACGCCCGGCAAAAACTCGGGATATTCCGGCAGCCTGCCGTCATCTCCCATAACCGTTCTCAGATCTATCTCCATCTCCTCACCTCAAGACATCGTTATATATCGAGCACGCCCGCCGCAGCTTCAACAGCGTCGATCAGCGATCCGTCTATGAGCAGCTCCTCACAGCGGTTGATATCGTCGTAAAGCGGTCTGTCCTCCGTCAGGAACGGCACCACCGACCTTATGCAGTCGTACGCAGCCTTGGTCCCCGCACCCATGCCTTTGTCGCCCCTCAGGTCGATCGCCTGACAGGCACACATGAGCTCTATCGCCAGCACACGACGCACGTTCCCGAGTATCTCACGGGCCTTGCGCGCGGCTATCGTGCCCATCGAGACGTGATCCTCCTGATTCGCACTCGAAGGTATCGAGTCGACGCTCGCCGGGTGCGCAAGCACCTTGTTCTCGGAAACCAGCGCCGCGGCAGTATACTGCACTATCATGAAACCGCTGTTGAGTCCGCCATGCCTCACGAGGAACGACGGCAGCCCCGACAATGACGAGTTGACCATGCGCTCTATGCGGCGCTCGGAAATATCCGCTATTTCAGCCATCGCGATGCCGAGAAAATCAAAGCTCAGCGCCATGGGCTGACCGTGGAAGTTGCCGCCCGATACGGCTTCGTTGGTATTTGAAAAAATTATGGGGTTATCGGTTACGGAATTTATCTCTATGTTGACCTTATCCCTGACATATGAAACGGCGTCGCGGCTCGCGCCGTGCACCTGCGGGGTACATCTGAGCGAATACGCATCCTGTACTCTCAGTTCGCCCTGCCGTGTAGTATTTCTGCTGCCCTCAAGAAGCTTTCTCAGGGTCGCTGCGCTGCCGAGCTGTCCCTTATGAGGACGTATGGCATGCATCCTCTCATCGAGCGCATCGATTATGCCGTTCTGCGCCTCAAAACTCATCGCCGCCGCAATGTCGGCGACTTTGAGCAGCGACAGCGCGTCATGCACGGTCAGCGAGCCCACCGCAGTCATGAACTGGGTGCCGTTGATGAGCGCCAGTCCCTCCTTCTGCGTTAGCTTCAAGGTAGATATACCCGCCGCCTTCATCGCAAACGCGCCGTCCGTCACTTCTCCGCGATACCGCGCCTGTCCCAAACCAAGCAGCGGAAGCACCATATGCGCCAGCGGGACAAGGTCTCCGCTCGCCCCGAGCGAACCCTTCTGCGGCACCAGAGGCGTCACCCCGCGGTTCAGCATTTCCATAAGAGCCCGTACCGTCTCGAGCCTGATGCCGGAATACCCGTTGGCGAAATTGTTCACGCGCAGCAGCATCGCCGCCCTGACCACTTCGTCCGGGAAAAGCTCGCCCGCCCCGACCGCATGTGAAACGATCAGATTCTCCTGCAGGCTGTTTGTAAATTCCTTGGCAATGCAAGTCTCGCTGAACATACCGAACCCGGTCGTGACCCCGTAAACCACGCGGGACTCTTCGACAAGTCTGTCCACCACCTCGCGGGAGACAAGGATGTTTTTCTCAGCCGACGGAGAGAGCGCGACTGTCGCCCCGTGTCTTGCCACGCGCGCGACCTGCCCGAGCGTGATGCTCGAACCATTCAGTTCTATTCTGTCCTCACGGATACTGTCCACAAAAAACACTTCCCCGAAAAACGTCCTCACGGCGAAATATCCGCGGCACGACGTATGAAAATAAAACTTGTTGTATTATATCACACACCTCTTGTTTTGTAAATATGTATGATAAAATCTTTCGAATTTTTGAAAAATTTATGCAATATTTCAAAACAAAGTAACATGATGTCGTATTAACGCATAAAAGCCGGCGTCTGTGCTACCGGAGCACCAAGCAATGTGCCGCCTCTCAATAATACCGCGCGGCTCGTACATGCCGGAAGGGTAAACCCCGCGACAAGCGAGACGCTGAACGAAGGCTCAATAATGCCCCGCGGCTCGAACATGCCGGAAAGCCCGCATTCAACACCGGCAATTTCAGCACCAAAGCACGCAAATGTGAAAACTTTATGTATATTTGTCTCAGATACTTCCGATTGCGCGCACGCTGTGATATAATGACTCTTAAACCTTCACCGCACACTCAACGACACCGTGTGCACTCCTTACGGCAGGAGATATTACGGACATGTCGCATTTACGGCGTACGACGGAAAAGAGAGACAAAGCGTAATGGAAAATTCAGAAAAGACAAAGCTGTTTGAAAGCACGCCCATACCCCGGGCGGTAGCGGTGCTGGCGATCCCCACGGTTCTGTCATCGCTCGTCATGGTGATATACAATCTGGCGGATACATATTTTGTCGGTATGCTCAACGACGCGGTGCAAAATTCCGCGGTGACGCTTGCGGCGCCGGTGCTTTTGGCATTCAATGCTGTGAACAACCTTTTCGGCGTAGGTGCCTCCAGTATGATGAGCAGGGCGCTGGGCAGGAAGGACGAAGAGACTGTAAGAGCTTCTTCCTCGTTCGGATTCTGGTGCGCTCTCATTTGCGGCATCATCTTCTCGCTCGGATACGTTGCTTTTGAAAGCCCCTTGCTCAAATTGCTCGGCGCAGACTATCTGACGGAAACGGCCACGGCAGAATATCTCTTCTGGACGACCACCTGCGGCGCGACGCCTGCCATACTCAACGTAGTTCTCGCTTATCTCGTGCGTGCGGAGGGATCTTCGCTCCACGCGAGCATCGGCACCATGAGCGGATGTCTTCTGAACATAATCCTTGATCCCGTGTTCATCATGCCCTGGGGACTGGGCATGGGTGCCGCCGGCGCCGGGCTTGCCACATTCATCTCAAACTGCTTTGCCTGCCTTTATTTCTTTGTGCTGCTGCGGGCTCGCAGAGGAAAGACCTTTGTCTCCGTCGACCCGCGCAGGCTGCGCATGTGCCGCAATATCACAGGCGGTGTTTTCGCGGTCGGTGTGCCTGCGGCCATACAGAATCTGCTCAATGTGACTGGAATGACGGTGCTGAACAACTTCACTTCGGTCAACGGCCCGGACGCAGTTGCCGCAATGGGCATAGTTCAAAAAATAAACATGGTGCCGCTGTATGTGGCGCTCGGTATATCGCAGGGCATAATGCCGCTCGTGAGTTACAATTACGCTTCGGGAAACATCAGACGGATGAAACAAACCGTATCATTCACCATGCGGGTTTCTCTGATGTTCATAGTTATGATAACTGTATGTTATTATTTCGGTGCGGAATTCCTCACCTCACTGTTCATGGATAACGATGCCGTCGTTGATTGCGGCGAAAAGCTGCTAAGGGGTCTGTGTCTGGCGCTGCCGTTCGTGTGCATAGACTTTATTGCCGTCGGTGTCTTCCAGGCCTGCGGAATGGGGACCCGGTCTCTCATTTTTGCAATACTCAGAAAGATAGTTCTTGAAATACCCGCACTTTTCATACTAAACCGTCTCTTCCCGCTTTACGGTCTCGCATATGCTCAGCCTGTGGCAGAAGTTGTGCTTGCCGTTGCGGCGGTCATAACGCTCGCATCGATATTCCGGCGGATCTCTTCACCGCAGCAGGCCAATGAGCCGCCGATCTGAAAGTAAAGCACGGCTGTCGGTTTCGTCTGCCGGACGGTTCTGACGCCGCGGACTTGATATTTGTTTTTTCATATGTTATAATGCGCGTGGATGGGTCTCGTCCGCGCGTTTTTGTACGGGCATATGACGAGCATATTTTCCATATCATATAAGGCGACCGCACTTTCGGCGGGTTTTGCGCCGTACCTTCAGGAAACAACGAAAAGAAGGCGCAAGTATCGCCGGGGCATGACCGTAAAGCGGATATGCAAAGTAAACGTGAGGATACACATCAGATGCAAGATCAGATAAACATAAGATTTTCACCGCCGGATATAACCGAAGAAGAGATAAACGAAGTTTGCGACGCTTTGCGCTCGGGGTGGATAACGACCGGACCGCGAACAAAGGAGTTTGAACGCAATCTCGCGGATTACTGCCAAACGGGCAGAGCCGTGTGCCTGAACTCTCAGACCGCCTGTGCCGAGATGGCACTGCGGCTACTCGGAATAGGTCCCGGCGACGAAGTCATCACCTCCGCGTATACCTACACGGCAAGCGCCTCGGTCATATGTCATGTCGGGGCGACCCCCGTGCTCGTCGACACCCGTAAAGATTCTGTCGAAATGGACTACGACCGTCTCGAAGCAGCGATAACCGAAAGGACAAAGGCAATAATACCCGTCGACATAGCGGGGGTGCCGTGTGAATACGATACCATATTCGACATCGTGGAACAGAAGCGCAGGCTTTTCCGCCCGAACGGTGACATACAGCGCGCGTTGGGCCGTGTCGTCGTATCGGCGGACGCAGCGCACGCGCTGGGTGCGGAGTACCATGGTAAAAAAGTGGGCTCTGTTGCGGATTTTACTTCGTTCTCATTCCACGCCGTCAAGAACCTGACGACCGCCGAGGGCGGAGCGCTCATGTGGCGTCCTGTGCCCGGAGTCGACGACGAAACGATATATCACAGGCTCCAGCTGCTCTCGCTCCACGGTCAATCCAAAGACGCAATAACAAAAACAAAGCTCGGGCAGTGGGAATATGATATCGCCGGTACATGGTACAAGTGCAATATGACCGATATTTCCGCCGCGATAGGGCTGGCGCAGCTGCGCCGGTACCCGGGGCTTCTTGCCAGGCGCCGCGAGCTGGTCGAAAAATATGACCGTTCGCTGAAGCCGGCAGGGATACAGGTAATGGAACACCTTGCACCCGACCGCCTCTCTTCGTGCCATCTCTACATTACCCGCGTGCCGGGAGCCGACAGCGGGCTGCGCTCATATATCATCACGGAAATGGCGAAAAAAGGCATTGCCTGCAATGTTCACTATAAGCCGTTGCCGCTGCTCACCGCATACCGCGAGCTGGGATTTGACATATCGGATTACCCCAATGCGCACGATTTCTTCCGCAATGAGATCACGCTGCCGCTCCATACGCTGCTCACGGACGAAGAGGCGGATTATGTGACGCGGTGCTACCTTGAGATAATCGGGAGCTGTGTGTAAATGGCGATACTGACCGAATGGGAGAAGCTGCCGCCTTTCATGAAAACGCCCGAGGTGCGCAAATATTACGACATACTGTCCGGGAAACGCGTTTCGCTCGGGGCAAAACGCTGCTTTGATGTTGCGCTTTCGGGTCTGCTGCTTCTGTGTCTTCTGCCGCTGTTCATCGTGATAGCGGTCGCTGTTAAACTCGACACACCGGGTCCGGTGTTTTTCAGGCAGGAACGTGTCACCCGGTACGGCAGGCGGTTCAGAATATTCAAGTTCCGCACCATGACAGCGGACGCACCGGGACGCGGACCGAGCGTGACGGTACGGGGCGACAGCCGCGTGACGAGGACGGGCAGGCTGCTCCGCTCTCTGAAGCTCGACGAACTCCCGCAGCTCATAGACGTTTTCCGCGGTACGATGACCTTTGTGGGCACGCGACCGGAGGTGCCTCGTTATGTAGCCGAATACACTCCGGAGATGTACGCCACATTGCTGCTGCCTGCGGGCATAACCTCACGGGCGAGCATCGAATACCGTGAAGAATCCGAGCTGCTGTGCAGCGCCGACGACGCGGACAAAACCTATATTTCCACGGTGCTTCCCGCCAAGATGAAGTACAACCTCGGGCAATTGCGTGGATTCTCCCTTTGGGACGATATCAGGACGATATTCATGACGGCGGCGGCGCTGTTCGGATATTCACGTCGCGGCAGCGGTGACCCGGACGGAAGCAGCCGAAAGACCGATGCCACGACTACCGATAAAGGCGGTGATTTTCTGAAATGAAGTCCGGGCTCGTATCTATCATAACCCCATCATACAATTGCGGAAGATTCATTGCCGAAACCATAGAATCGGTCCTTGCGCAGACATATCGGGACTGGGAGCTGATCATCGTCGACGACTGCTCAACAGACGACACGCAGGAGATCGTTGAGAGGTACATGACGAGAGATCCGCGCATCAGATATCACCGGCTTGCCGCGAATTCGGGCGCGGCTGTCGCACGCACGGAAGCGATGCGGATGGCAGAAGGCGAGTATATGGCGTTTCTCGACAGCGACGACCTGTGGATGCCGGACAAGCTGAAGCTGCAGCTTGATTTTATGAAATCAAACGGTTACGCATTCACCTGCACCTCCTACGAGCAGATATCCGAGGATTCCGAGCCGACCGGACGCATAGTGCGCTCGGTGCCGAAAACAGACCGCCGGCGGCTGCTGCTCGACTGTCCGGTGGGGAATTCCACCGTGATGTACGACGTGTCCGCAATGGGCAAATTCGAAGTGCCCGACATACGCAAGCGCAACGATGACGCGCTGTGGCTGCGTATGCTGAGAAAGGAAAAATATATCCGCGGTATGCCCGATGTCCTTATGAGATACCGCATAAGAGGCGGCTCCATTTCGGGGAACAAGCTTGCGCTGGTCAAATACCACTGGATACTGTACAGAAAGATCGAAAGGATGAATGTTTTCAGCTCAGTCTTTCACATATGCTGGTGGGGCTTTCTGAAAGTATTCAGGATCAAATGAGATACAACGCAACAGATGCACGGGGGACAAGCCGATGAAGCTTCAGGTCCTTGTGGCGGCAATGAACCAGACGGATCACTCGCTGCCGGACAAAATGAATATCAGCACCGACGTCATAGTCGGCAATCAATGCGGCTTTGACAGTATCGAACGGTTTGAGAAGTGCGGACACAGCGTAACGTATCTGAACTTTGCCGAGCGCGGAGTGGGACTCAACCGCAACAACGCCCTGATGCGCGCCACGGGCGATATCTGCCTGTTTGCAGACGACGACATGGTGTATTGCGACGACTACGAAAAAATTGTGCTGAAGGCCTTTAAAACCTACCGCGACGCGGACGTGATAGTGTTCAACCTGCGGGAAAAGACACCTACGCGTCATATAATCACCCGTCCCGGACGGGTCGGACGGCTGAATTACCTGCGTTACGGCACCGCACGAATAGCGTTCCGGCTCGAAAGCATAAGGAAAAACGGCATTTTCTTTAACCAATGCTTCGGCGGCGGAACTCCTCATTGCCACGGCGAAGATTCGCTGTTCCTGACCGCGTGTCTCGACCGCGGACTGGTCATACGCGCGGTGCCCGACTATATTGCCGCGCTTACGGAAGAACGTCCGTCGAGCTGGCTGACCGGATACGATGAAAAATATCTGAGGGATCAGGGCGCGCTGTACCGCGCCGTCTCGCGGCGGTTCTGGCCGCTGCTCTGCCTCCAGGACGCGCTCAGGCACAGCAGAGCCTACGGCACGAGCCCGTTTGACGCTTACCGGCTGATGGCTGCGGGCGCGAAAAGCTTTACATGCAGCTCCACGCGGCAACAGGGCGAAAAGGAAGCCTGAACAAAATGACACCGAAGAAAAAACTTCTGATAGCCAACAACAACATGCGCATAGGCGGCGTGCAAAAGGCGCTTACCGCGATGCTGTCATTGGCGGCATTGCGCTATGATGTCACGCTTTTGCTGTTTGACGCAAGGGGCGAATTGCTCGGGGAGGTTCCCGAAAACGTAAAAATCGTACCGGTGCGCGGCGCGTTCAGACTCGTGGGATGTTCGCAGCGCGACTGTACCACACCCGGCGACAGACTGATCCGCGGGTCGCTCGCGGCGATCACGAAGGTGTTCGGTTTCGGAGCCGCCGTGTCGCTGATGGAGCTGTCATGCCCCGGTCAGACGCACGAATATTACGATGCTGCGATATCATATCTGCACTGCAGCGCGCAGCACAGCTTCTACGGAGGCACGGCGGAATATGTGCTCGACCGCGTGAATGCGAAAAAAAAGCTGTGCTTTATCCACTGTGACTACACGGCTTCGGGCACCCGCAGCGGTTACAGCGACGGGATATACCGGCGGTTTGACACCATAGCCTGCGTGTCGGACTCCGTACGTGCGCGCTTTGCCGAAGCGTTGCCGGAGCTCGCAAATCGCTGCGTCACCGTGCCGAACGCGATAGACGCAGAAAAGATCAAATCCCTTGCAGCCGGTGCGGAGAAGCGCGAAAACGGCCGTGTCGAGCTGCTGACAGTGGCGAGGCTGTCGGGTGAAAAGGGCATCGACCGCGTCCTGCGCGCGCTGGCGACTTTGGAACGAAACAACTTTCACTATACAGTGGTCGGAGACGGAGAGGAAAGAAACGCGCTGGTATCGCTCGCCGAGTCGCTTTCGCTGAGCGACCGCGTGACATTTACCGGTGAAGAAACAAACCCGTACCGCCGCATGGCATCGGCAGACCTGCTCGTGGTACCGTCGCGCCACGAGGCGGCGCCGGTGGTCTTCCGTGAAGCGCTGCTGCTGGGGCTGCCCGTGCTGAGCACCGCCACGCTTTCCGCGCGAGAAATGCTCGGTGAAAACGGCTTCGTGACGGAAAATACGGACTCTGCCCTGACCGATACGCTGCGCAGTCTGCTCGATGAGCCGGAGCGCATACGGAAAATAAAGGAACATCTTGCCGATTCGCGTTATGAGGAACCGGATACGCTGTCGGCCCTGAATACGGCACTTGACTGACACCGCGGCACTGCTGCCGCAACATACGCAGAGGTGCGTTTGAAACATGAACGAAACGATCACGTCAAATAATTCCGCCGAACGTGCGGCGGAGCTTAATATCTATATAGCATTCGCGTGCGTGGCGGCGTGCATAATCGGAGGCGTTTATTTCAAGCCTCTGAGCTTTGTCGCGCTGGCAATATGCATAGTCTACCTTCCTTCGCTCGACAACACGCGCATCTTCTCGTTTTTACTGATGCTTTTTCCGTTTGCTGGGCTTTTCAAGCTGGAGCCGGAAGGTATGTCGTTTTTTACCGCAGCGGAGCTATATTCACTGCTGATACTGATGCTGCGCGACCGGCGGCTCCCGCGGGCGCCGCTCATACCTCTCGTAGCATTTTCGGTACTGTTGGTGCTTCGGTCAAGCTCCTACGGAGAACTGTTCAAGGTGATCGCATCGTTCCTGCTGCTGTCGTTTTATACGGGGACCGAGCGCAAAAACCACGAGTCGCCGTGTTCTGCCTTCGTGTGCGGGGTGCTCACCTCTTCATTTACCGGGCTGTTTGTACCTTACAGCCAGACGATGCAGCAATATGTGGCACCCGTGTCGTCATACGGCGGCTATGACAGATTCACGGGTCTCAACGCCGACCCGAACTACTATTCGATATCGCTGATACTTGCAATAGTCATTCTCGCGCTGCGGTGGATAACCGGCAGAGCTTCCACCGGAATATCGTGGCTCCTGCTGCTTTTTTCGGTGTTTTTTGGCACGCTGACCAACAGCAAATCGTTTCTGCTCATGCTCGCGGTTGTTTTCGTGGCATGTATGTACCTTCTGCTCAAATACCGACGTATAAAGGAATTCAAGGCCGCAATGGCCGTCGTTGCGGCTTTTGCCGTGATAACACTGATACTGGGCGGCGGGATATTTGCACAGATAACCGAAAGGCTTATAAGCTCCATCAAAAGCGGTGACGTGACGACGGGTCGCATGGGGATCTGGCGCGGTTACATGAGCGCCATAGCTCAGAGCGGACCTGCGGAGCTGCTGCTGGGCAACGGGATAGGAGCGCCGCTCGTCAATTCAAAGGGACCGCATAACATTTACATAGAGATACTGTACATAACGGGCGTTGTGGGGTTCATACTGTATTTCGCACTGATCTCGGTGATCATGACGCGAAACAAGCGGAGCATAAGGCGTCGCCCCGAAAACTATCTGTGCCTGATCGTGACCGCCATGATGTATTTTTTCCTCGGCGGACTGACGGCATATGATCTGTGTTTCCAGCTGATGATATGCTACTCGGTGTTCAATATCGACTTTGATACCTTGCGGCGCCGCGCCACGGAGGTTCAGGTATGAACATGAACAATGAAACCCGCGGCGCTCCGCTCATCAGCGTGATCGTTCCGGTCTACCGCACCGAAAGGTTGTTCGGCAAATGTCTCGAAAGCCTTTCGCGTCAGGATCATAATAGCTTTGAGATCATACTCGTAGACGACGGTTCTCCGGACGGGTGTCCGCAGATGTGCGATGATTTTGCATCGTATCATCCGAACGTGACCGTGATACACCGGAAAAACCAAGGTCTGGTGAGCGCGCGGCGCGCGGGCGTATGCGCGGCACGGGGCACATATGTGACCTTTGTCGACAGCGACGACACGATATCGCCCGGACATATCTCCGAAGCGGCCGCCTTTCTCGCGGACGGCAAGCCGGACGTGCTGGCTTTCGGATACACGGAGTGTTCATCTTCAGGCAGCCGCAAGATCCTGCCGCATCCTATGCCCGGAACGTACTGCGGCGAGAACCTGAAAGAGCTGCTCGGCTCTGCGATGTCCGTCGCTCCGTTTTTCAACTTCGGGATATCGCCGTCAGTCTGGTCAAAATGCTTCCGCAGAGAGCTTGCCGCAGAGCAGCTGCGCTCCGTTCCCGACGAGCTGACTATGGGAGAGGACGCGGCGCTCACATATCCGTGCCTGCTGAAATCAAATTGCGTACGCATAGCGCCGATCCACGGGTACCTGTACGCAAGTGACAACGGGGGCTCGATGACCAACGCTTTTGACCCCGCCATGCCCGCCCGCGTGCTTAAACTCACGGAATACCTCGTGAAAAGCTGCCGGGACATGCCGGGGATAAACGAATATTTTGCGTTTCTTGCCCTGCTCGTATGTAAAAACCAGCTTTGCAGAGGAAATATGCCGGCTGCGGCCGCCTGCTCGGAGCTGCGCGGGTTTTTCAATGCACCGCCGATCGCATCGGCTCTGAAAACAGCTTCACTGCCGTTGGCAGAGCGGCTGCTGTTTTCTTCCGTACGCCGCGGATCTGCCGTATTGCCTGCGCTCGCGGGTGCATACTGGAGACTTCGCGAAAACCGCTGAAGACTTTTCGGTCCCGGCTTGATACCGTCTTTTAACGGGGGTGACGACACTGTCTGATACTGAAAAAAACGAAAATCTGCCGGTGAGAAAAAACGTCGTCGCCGCCAGTCTTGCGTCAACGCTCCTTCTTCAGGTCATAACGCTGATAAGCGGTCTTATCCTTCCGAGGGTCCTCATATCGGTCTTTGGCTCCGAGATGAACGGGCTCGTAAGCTCGGTGACGCAGATACTCAATTACATAACGCTGCTTGAAGGCGGCGTGGGCGGGGTAGTGACCGCCTCGCTCTACCGTCCGCTGGCGGAAAACGACCTAAGAAAAATCAGCGGCATAGTCAACGCCACAGAACGGTTTTTCCGACGTGTCGCGCTCATATATGTCGTTTATGTCGCAGCAACAGCCCTGATATATCCTTCGTTTCTCAGAGGCGGAGAAAGCTACTGGTACATTGCGGCGCTTATCTGCGTGATAGGCAGCTCGCTGTTCGTGCAATATTTCTTTTCACTCACCGCCAGACTGCTGCTCAAAGCGGACAGGCGCGTGACGTTTCTGTCTTTGACGCAGTCATTGCTGATATTGCTCAATCTGCTGCTCGTGGTGGCGAGCGTCAGGCTTTTTGACGATCTGCTCATAGTCAAAGCCGTCAGCGCGCTGGTTTTTTTCCTGCAGCCGCTGATATACGGGATCTTTATAAAACGGAAATACAAACTCGACAAAACAGTCCCGCCCGATACGGACTCGCTGCGCCAGCGGTGGTCAGGATTCGGACAGAATCTTGCGTTTTTCATACATACGAATACCGACATAGTCATACTCACTCTGTTCATGCCTCTTTCGGCGGTATCCGTTTACACCGTTTACTTTGCCGTCGCAAACTCGCTGAAAACGCTTGTCGCAGCGCTTTCCTCAGCGGTCATACCGTCGATAGGCAACATAGCGGCGCAGGACGACAAGGAGAGGACGGCGGGCGCTTTTGATCTGTACGAATTTGCCGTCAGCTTCATAACATTTGTGCTGTTTACGTGTGCGATACTGCTGATAGTTCCGTTTGTCGGCGTTTATACACGCGGTATAACCGATGCGGATTATATCCAGCCGGTCTTCGGCGTGCTGATACTCGTTGCGGAAATGCTCTACTGTCTGCGCGACCCTTACGTCAGTATTGCATATACCGCCGGGCATTTCAGGCAGACCGCGCCGTATGCATATGCCGAAGCGGCGATAAATATCGTGCTTTCACTTCTGCTGGTCCCTCGGTTCGGACTCATCGGCGTGGCAGCAGGCACGGCGGTTTCGATGGCGGTGAGAATGATACTTCAGGTTCTCTACACGAAAAACCGGATAATTATGCGCCCGGTAAGCAAATGTGTGTCAAGGCTCGTGGTGTTCGGCGTCGCTTCCGGCGCTTCGATCCTGCTGTTCAAATATGTTTTTCCGGCCGCGGATATAACGGATTACGACTGGACGCTCCGCGCCGCTGAGGTATCCGCCGTTGTACTGTTGATGATGACTGCCGCCGCTGCTCTGTTTTTCGGCAAAGAACTGAAAGCGACGGCAACGAGACTGCTCGGGAGGAGACGGTAAAATGGAAAAAGAAATGACGCCCGAGCAGCTCAGGCAGGTTCAGCTCGGTATACTGAATGCGGTGACCGGCTTCTGCCGTGAAAACGGACTGCGCTGCCTGCTCGACTCCGGCACTCTGCTGGGTGCAGTCAGACACGGCGGGTTCATACCGTGGGACGACGATATCGACCTTTCGATGCCACGGGAAGATTACGAAAAATTTATCGCACTGTTTCCCCGTGACGGAAGATACAGGGTGCTGTGCTCAGAGACCGAGCGCGACTATTTTTATCCGTTTGCAAAGGTAGCGGACACACATACGCGTCTGTCGGAAGAAAATCTGACTACCATAAAAAACGGCGGGGTATCCGTCGACATATTCCCGCTTGACGGGCTGCCGGACGACGAAAAAAAGCGGCGCCGCTTCCAGAGAAGGCTGTGGAGGCTGCGTACGCTCTGCGCGTATTCGGCAAGGGTGTGTGCAAAAGACGACAGCGCCTATCTGCGCTTCAAATGCCTGATAGCGCGTATGATCGGCACACGGCGCCTGCTCGGCGCGGTAGAGCGTATGGCAAAGACATACAGTATGCACGACACCGTATACGGCGGTCAGATAGTATCCTTCAGCAAAATGTATCGCGAAGTGGAAAACGCGGTGATGGAAGGAACGGTGATGCTGGACTTTGAAGGCGGAAAATATGAAGCGCCGCTCAGATATCACGATTACCTGACTGCCATATACGGCGACTACATGACGCCCCCGCCGGAGAACAAAAGGGTCTCGCCGCACCGGTTCAAGGCATACTTTACCGACGGAACCGACGGCTGATGCACGCACTATTCGGGAGTTGAGATGATGAAAAGATTCGGAACGGTCAGCTACAACATATACTGTAATTTCACAAATTACGGCTCCGCACTTCAGTCCTGGGCGCTCTGCCGCATCGTCGATAAACTGGGCGCCGGCGGCCGCTGGCAATCGGTGCTGGTCGACTACTGCCCGGACGTGCTGCGCGACAAGGATCCGCTCGATCCCATGAGAAATATGTGGGACAAAGACGAAGTGTCACGCAGGATGTGCGAGCTGAGCCTGCCGGCGATAAGGATAAATTACGAAAAATTCGACCGGTTCTATCACGAGGCGTTCAATCGCACGAAAAACTCATACACTTCCGGGAATTTCTGCGACATCGTCGACACGGAATCGCTCGATGGGTTCATTTGCGGCAGCGACACGATCTTCTGCCCCGACGAATTCGGTTTCGACGACGGATATTACGCCAACTATCCGTGCATGAAAGACGGGTTTTCGATATCATATGCAGCCAGCTTCGGCGATGCGAAAATAAAAGGCGAACAGCTCGACACGCTCCGCTCACGGCTCGGGAACTTCAAAGCGATAGGGCTGAGAGAAAGCACGCTTGTGGATTTTGTACGCGCAAACACCGACAAAGACAGAGTAAACGTCTGCCGCACACTTGATCCGACGCTGCTGCTGTGCAAAGATGATTTTGAGACCATAGCCTGCCGCGAAAGGCTCCACGACAAGCCGTATCTGCTACTGTACGCCCGGCGTTACAACAGCCATATGGAGGAATATGCCGAGCGGCTCGCCGCCGAAAACGGATGGGATATTGTGGAGATAAGCCTGCGCGCCGTAAACGCCGCAAGGCACCGGATGTTTTACGAAGCGGGCGTCGACGAATTTCTCTCGCTTGTACGCGGAGCCGAGCTGACCGTGACAAATTCCTACCACGGAATGATCGTGTCGTTTCAGTACGGTCGACCGTTTACCGTGTTTTCACGCGAACAGTGCGATACGAAAATAAGCGAGCTGCTGGAGATTTCGGGGCTTTCCGACCTCAAGCTGCCTTCTGTTCCGGCAACTGCGGTATCGGCAAACGACATAAAAGCAGCGCAAAACCGTCTGGCGGCGCATAGAAATACTTCGCTGAAATTTCTTGACGACTCGCTTTCGCTCTGCCGGTGACCGCCGTGGGATATTTGAAAACACACGAAAAAAGCAGCTGCTTCGGCTGCGAAGCGTGCGTGCAGATATGCCCGCACTCCGCCATATCCATGGTGCCGGACGAGGACGGCTTCAGGTATCCGCAGGTGGACGCTTTGCTGTGTACGGATTGCGGCGCCTGTCTGTCGGTGTGCCCGTTTGACCGTCCGCCGGAACGATTCACGGGACAGCGAACCGCGTTCGGAGGTCACCACGGCGACGATTCCGTGCTGAGGGAAAGTACCTCCGGCGGGGCGTTCTCGGCGATAGCGGGCGAATGGATCGCAGGGGGCGGTGTGGTGTTCGGAGCGGTCGCAGACGGGTTGTCGGTGTACCATAAAGCCGCACGCACCGTCGCGGAAGCATCGCGTTTCCGCGGATCAAAGTACGCTCAAAGCGTCATGGGCTCCTGCTATAAAGAAGTCCGGCATATGCTTGCGGGGGGGACCCGCGTGCTGTTTTCGGGGACTCCGTGTCAGATAGCGGGGCTGCGGGCTTTCCTCGGCGATCGCGATACGTCGGGATTGCTCACCGTCGAGGTGATCTGTGAGGGTGTGCCGAGCCCGAATTATATGAGATCGCTGGATTCCCACCTCAAATCACGATTTTCCTCCGGCATCGGCTCTCTCAACTACCGGTTCAAGGACGGGAAGCGCTGGGACTTTGAGGTAATGAAAATAACGCTGCAAAACGGAAAGCAGCTCAAAAAAGACCGATGGTTCAACCCGTTCTGGAAGCTCTGGCTGT
>OLGB01002381.1_pt1 | contig 20255 bp, 8 predicted proteins | sample 1605691 | NCBI WGS metagenome assembly OLGB01 (sample SAMEA3888925, study PRJEB22519) | human gut metagenome | biome: human gut; feature: human-associated habitat; material: faeces | place: Denmark | collected 2010 | reverse complement strand
ATGCGCACTATGCAAACCGATTCACCCGAACGAAGAAACGAAAGACGAATACAATATTAATCATTTTTTGCGCATGAGAAAATTTTTACTACTGCTCGTACTCTGTCTGGGTAGCGTCGGCGCGACGTTCGCACAGATAAAGATTTCGGGAAAGGTTGTCGATGCCGAAACCGGACAGCCCCTTATCGGCGCCACCGTCATGATCGGTACGACGACGGGCGTAGCGACGCTCGCAGACGGCACTTACGTCCTTCCGGTCCCCGCCTCAGCAGGCGAGCATCCGGTGCTGACGTTCACCTACATCGGCTATGAAAGCCTCAATGTAACGGTCGGCAAAAATCACGTTGTCAACGCAAAACTGAAACCGGAAGTCGTGATCGACCAGATCGTCGTGACGGGTTTCAAAAACGCAAAGAAAGAGAGTTTCACCGGCTCGTCGGTTAAGATTTCGGCCGATGACGTCGCCATCGCGGGCGTCACGGACGTGAGCCGTATGCTCGAAGGACAGGTGGCCGGCGTATCGGTACAGAACGTTTCGAGCACCTTCGGTAGCGCCCCCAAAGTGCGTATCCGCGGCGTCACGTCGCTCAGCGGCGAGAACAAACCGCTGTGGGTAGTCGACGGCGTCGTGCTCGAAGATGTCGTCAACATCTCCAACGACCAGTTGTCGTCGGGCGACCCGACGACGCTGCTGGGTTCGTCGGTGGCGGGCATCAACGCCTCGGACATCGAGACCTTCGACATCCTGAAAGACGCCTCGGCGACGGCCCTCTACGGTGCCCGCGCCATGAACGGCGTAGTGGTCATCACCACTAAAAAGGGTAAGAAGGGGGCGCCGCGCATCAACTACACCGGCAACTTCACCATCCGCACGAAGCCCCGCTACTCGAACTACGACATCATGAACTCGGCCGACCAGATGGCCGTCACGTCGGAAATCGCCCGCAAGGGTATGCTCAACGAGAGCATTCTCAACTCGTCGAGCTACGGCCCCTACGGTCTGATGTGGAAGGCCATTTCGACCTACAACAAGGACACGGGCAAATTCGACCTGATGAACACGCGCAGCGCACGCGAGGCCTTCCTGCTCAAATACGCCAAGGCCAACACCGACTGGTTCGACGAGCTTTTCACGCACAACCTCCAGCAGGAGCACACGCTGAGCATCTCGACCGGTTCCGACAAGTCGCGCACCTACGCTTCGATCGGTTTCCTGCGCGACGACGGCTGGTCGGTAGCCGACGAAGTAAGCCGTTACACGCTGAATTTCCGCAACGACTACACCGTCAGCGAGAAGATCTCGGTCGGCGTACAGGCCGTCGCATCGTTCCGCGACCAGTCGGCTCCGGGTTCCTATTCGCGCAAGATCAACTCGGTGACGGGCGAATGGTCGCGTGAATTCGACATCAACCCCTTCAGCTACGCGCTGAATACGTCGCGCGCCGTGCGTCCCTACGACGACAACGGCAATTTGGAATACGTCCAGATGAACTACGCGCCGTTCAACATCTTCAACGAGCTGGAAAACAACAAGATCGAACTGAACGTTGTGGACGCCAAGCTGCAGGGCGAATTCAACTGGTCGATCCTCAAAGATCTGAAATTCAACTTCACGGGAGCGCTCCGCTACGTGAAGAGCGACCAGCTCCACAAGATCACCGAGGATTCGAACGTCGCCAACGCCTATCGAGCCGCCGGCAACTCGACCATCCGTCAGAACAACCCCTATTTGTGGCACAATACGGAGGATCTCAACGCCGAGCCGATCGTCGTACTGCCGTTGGGAGGTTTCTACAACACGAACAACTACCGCATGCTCAACTACGACATACGCTACTCGCTCAACTACAACAAGGTCTGGGACGGTGCCCACATGCACGAGCTGAACGCGCTGGCCGGTATGCAGATCAAATACACCGACCGCCGCATCACCTCCGCGACGCAGCCCGGCTACCAGTACAAGATGGGCGGCGTGGTCTACAACGATCCCAACTTCTACCGCATGATGGCCGACCGCAAGACCGACCTCTACTCGGCCGAGGAGTTGTTCGACTGCTTCGTAGCAGCCTATGCCAACGCCGACTATTCGTTCGACCGCAAATACTCGATCTCGGCGACGATCCGCGTCGACGGTTCGAATGCATTGGGCAAGAGCGCCAACAAGCGCTGGCTGCCTACATGGAACTTCGGTGCCAAGTGGAACATCCAGAACGAATCGTTCATGGAGAACGCCTCCGACTGGGTCGACGTACTGAGCCTCCGTCTGAGCTACGGTCTGACGGCCTCCATGCCGCAGCTGGCCAGCGCAGGCGTGGTCTTCCGCAACCAGCAGTCCTTCAACCCCGGCCACAGCGAGAACCAGATCTACATCGAGGCATTGGAAAACTCCGACCTGACCTGGGAGAAGAGCTACCAGTTCAACGCCGGTCTGGACGTCACGCTGTTCAACAACCGGATGAACTTCTCGTTCGACTACTTCAACCGCAAGGGCTTCGACCTGATCGCTACGGTCAAGACGTCAGGCATCGGCGGCGAGTTCTGGAAATACGCCAACTACGCCGACCTCGATTCGCACGGCTACGACATCACGCTGGGCGGTACGTTCATCCGCTCGAAGGACTGGACCTGGTCGGCCAACTTTACGCTGGGTTATACGTGGAACCGGATCAAGAACGCCAAAAACCTGACGCAGACCAACGAGCTGATCCGCAACGAAGGCGGCAATAAGGAGGGTTATCCCGTCAACAGCCTCTTCTCGATCCCCTATGCAGGTCTCGAACCCGGAACGGGTATTCCATTGTACATCAACGAAAAGGGTGAAATTACCAAGGAGATCGACAAGCAGGGAACGGATACCGACTACCTGATCTACGAAGGCCAGGTAGACCCGAAGTGGACGGGCGGCTTCAACACCACGGTCCGCTACAAGAATCTCTCGCTGAACGCCTTCTTCACCTACCAGGCCGGCAACGTGATCCGCCTCGACCCGATTTTCAGCCAGTCGTACAGCGACCTGGCCGCCCTGACGAACGAGTTCAAGAACCGTTACGTCATGTCGGGCGACAGCGATGTTCCGGCCATTCTCGACTACGTGCACAATTCGATCTCGATCACCGATGCAGGTACCTACGCCTCCTATAACTACACGGGCAAGCGCGTGGCCAAGGGCGATTTCATCCGTCTGAAAAGCATCTCGCTCAACTATGACTTCTCGTCGGACTGGATCAGCAAGAGCCGCTTCTTCAAGACCGCCAGCGTCCGCTTCACGGTCAAGGATCCGTGGCTGATCTACTCGGACAAGGCGCTCAACGGCCGCGACCCCGAATTCTACAACACGGGCGGTGTGGCCATGCCTACCACCACGCAGTTCACGCTGTCGCTGAACCTCGGCTTCTAATTCAGTAAAAAAGAGAGAAAAGAGATATGAGAAAAATAATCATCGCACTGATCGCCTCGACCGGAGTCCTTTCGGGCTGTTCCGACTTTCTGGGCACCGATCCCGACAATCGTACCTACATCGATACGCCGGAAAAAGTCTCCGCGCTGCTGGTTTCGGCCTATCCGAGTTCCACGTTCTATTCGGTAGTCGACGCCCGCTGCGACGGCTTCGTCGACTACGGTACGGCCATCGCGGGCGTAAATTCGCTCTTCACCTATCAGGAGGACGCTTTCCGCTGGCGCGAATACTCGCTTGCGGGCGAAGGCGCATGGGACGGCTACGAACCCTACTGGTCGGCAGCCTACGAGGCCGTAGCGGCCGCCAATCATGCCCTGGAAGCGATCGACGAACTGGAAAAAACGCACGGCCAGACCACGCAACTCGAACATTCGCGCGGCGAAGCGCTGCTGTGCCGCGCCTATGCGCATTTCTGCCTGCTGTCGCTGTACAGCGACTTCTTCGATCTGGACAACATGGCCAGCAATCCGGGCATCCCCTACGCCACCGATCCCGAGAAGACGACCTATGCCGAATACTCGCGCGAAACCGTCGCCGTAACGCTCTCGAAAGTGCTCCAGGATCTCGAAGACGGCATGAAAATCGTCGGCAGCGCGAGCGACTACAACGAGCCGAAGTTCCACTTCACGCCCCAGTCGGCCCTGGCCTTCGCAACCCGCGTGGCGCTCTTCACGCGCGACTATCAGAACGTAGTATACTACGTCAACCAGTTCTTCCCCACGCCGAGCCTCTTCGACAAACCCGGCACCTCGAACACGATCACCAAGACGCCTGTCCGGTTCCCCTCGGAGAGCGATCCCTGCCGCATCTTCTGCCGCAGCTATCTCACCGACTGGAACAAGATAAGCACCTACAACGACAACTCCGACAAGATCGGTCAGGAGTTCGCGTCGGCCGGCAGCAACGCGAACCTGCTGCTCAGCGAACCGATGACCGCCATCGGGCGAACCATCTCGGCGAACCTTTACACCCGTTACACGCTCAACGAGGAGGTCTTCACCAAATTGACCACCGAGAACGCCACCGGCGCGGACTGGGTCTATTCGAACTGCGCCTACGGGTACAGCGGCGGTGCCAAGGGCAAGGTGCTGGCGAAGTATTACGAGGAGTTCTACTATTCGGACATCGTCGAGGGAATCGGTACGGCCTACACCAAATTGCCGCTCTTCCGCAGCGACGAGATGCTGCTGGCGCGCGCCGAGGCCAATACGATGCTCGGCAAGTTCGACGAGGCGCTCGACGATCTGAACTGCTTCATCGAGCTGCGCATCCCGGCCGACGATTTCGACATCGCCACCACGTCGCTCACGCAGGCCAAGATACTGAGCTACTACTCGGCGCAGTTGAACGGTGCGAACACCTTCATCAACAGCGACTTCAACAAGGGCCGCTTCCTCGACGGCGAGCAGGGGCGTCTGCAAAAGGCTCTGATCCTGACGATCCTCGACTTCCGCCGCATCGAGTTCCTCTACGAGGGACAGCGTTACTACGATATCCTGCGTTGGAACATCCCCGTCACGCACCGCGACAACTCCGGTCAGACGAGCACGCTGACGCCCGACGACGACCGTCGCATCCTGCAAATCCCGCAGACCGCGATTCTCGCCGGCGTCGAAGCCAACCCGATGAACAACATTCCGCAACCGTGGTAAACAATCCAATCCAATCGTGAAAGATATGAAAAGATACAACAACATATTCCTTGCAGCCTTGTTCGGAGCGACGTTGCTTCTGGGCGGTTGCCGCGAAGAAGAAAAGATAGCCGACGATCTCTACATCCCCGGACTGGGCGGGGAGAAGTACGCCGAGAACGAACTGGACAAATGGCTGTACCAGAACTACACGCTGCCCTACAACATCGACGTCGTATACCGCTGGGACGCTGCGCAGGCTTACAGCAGCCTGTCGGAGGTACAGCTGGTTCCCGTCGAGTTCGACGCCGTACAGCCGATGATGGCCGCCCTGCGCGACGTATGGTTCGAACCGTATATCCAGGCTACGGGCAACAGCCAGGACTTCCTCAAAGAGGTCGCCCCGAAGAAAATCGTGCTGGTCGGCAGCCCCGAATACCAGAACGGTTCCTACAAGTTGGGACAGGCCGAGGGAGGACGCAAGATTCTGCTCCTGAACGTCAATAATTTCGACGCTTCGGATGAGAACGAGCTCAAAGAATCGCTCCACACGATCGTCCACGAGTTCACGCACATTCTCCACCAGACCAAGCTCTTCGACAAGAAGTATCAAGAGATCTCGACGGGCCGGTACAACTCCAACTGGACGCTGCTCAACGATTCCGAGGCCCGCCGTCTGGGATTCATCACCAACTACGCGATGCTGAACAAGGACGAGGATTTCGCCGAGATGGTTTCGGGCATTCTGGTCTTCGGCTACGACTGGTTCAAGGATACCGTGCTGGCCGAAGCGGAGAAATCGACCGAGAATCCCAACGCGAAAGCCGATCTGGAAGCGAAGCTGGCCATCGTCGAAAGCTATTTCAAGGAGACGTGGAACATCGAGTTCTTCGATAACGAGACTTCGGGCGAAAAGGGCTTGGAGACCTATTTCCGCGAAGCCATCGAAAAGGTCGTTTCCAATCCTCCCACGAAATAGCGAACGTCCGGATTTTAACAAGTAAGAAAACGACAAGATACTATGAGAAAATATATCAGCATACTCATTCTGCTGGCTTCCGCGGCCGTTCATACGGCTTGTAACGAAAGTACGGTTACGATGGACGACAGTGTCGACGTTCGCGTGGACTCCGCCATGAAGGGCTATCAGGCACAGCTTGCCGGAGCCGAATTCGGCTGGTTCGCCGACATCGAGACCAGCAAGGGATTCTACCGTTTCTGGATGGATTTCGCCGACAACAACATGGTAACGATGTTCACCGACAACCTCGACTATCCGGAACTCAACGGCATCCCGCGCACGTCGACCTACATGTTCCACGCCTACCAGCGTCCGGTGCTCACGTTCGACACCTACAACTACCTCCACATCATCAGCGACCCCAACGATGCGATCAGCGGCGGTACGGGCAACCTGGGACTGAAAACCGATTTCGAATTCGAGATCGACGAGGTGACGGACGACGTGTTCACCATGACGGGCCGCATCAACCGCATCAAGGCCACGCTGACACGTGCCACGGAGGCCGAGATGCAGGCCGTGAAGCAGGGTCAGTTGCAGGAGGCGCTGCGCAATGCGCCCTCCTACAAGCAGAACCTCTTCTGCTACATGGACGTCAACGGACTGACCGTCGACGTGAAACTCAGCACCCGCACGGTCATGTTCCTCTACAAAGTAGGGAACGTCACGCAGATCGAAGCGGTCGAGACGCATACGGACATCGTCACGAAAGACCTCGTATTCGACACTCCCGTTACGATCAACGGCGTGGAGATCAAAGGGCTGAACTACCATGCCGACACGGACAATTTCACCACCGACAGCGACACTCCGATCCTCATACAGGCCAAGAGCAAGGCCAATATCGGCATGGAAGCCTGCTTCGGCGTCGAAAAGTACTACACGATCCTGCGCGTGGAGGACGGCATGTTCCCCAGCACGAACGAATCCGAGAACTATCTGGGCTATCTCATGCACAACATCTTCCAGATGAAGTTGCTGCTCACGTCGGGCATCTTCTCGCACATCAACCTCTATTTCGGGCTGGATACGGAGGGCAACTCGCAGCTGACGGTCGCTCCGGTGATCGGCGGCATCGGGCAGGAGGTGCGGTATACCTACCAGATCACCTTCAACCAGGCGGAAGACAGCTTCACCATCGACGGTTCGACGCTCTCGATGGACAGCAATGCCGAAAGTTTCAACGACGGCAGTATCTACAACCTGACCGAGTTCCTCAAAAACAAGACCTTCAAGATCGAATGGACGAACGTAGCATACGACGTCTATACGATGGGGCAGCTGCGTGCCACGAACAGCAGCCAGACGGCTGTCATCTACGGGGCGCTCACACAGGAGTAACGGGAAGTTCTTTCAACGAAAACGGCAGGACGAATGTCCTGCCGTTTTCGTTCCGCCCCGTCCCGAAGGGCCGGTCCCGCCCTACTCCCGCATGGCGGGACACCGCTCCCCACCCTGCCGGCTTCCGGATTTTCCGCCGTGCGAACCCCGCACCCGCTCCGCCGCCCATCGTCCGCAGAAGCCCGCAACAGCAGACACTCCCGACTTCCGAAGCGCCATTTTCCGGGTCGGATAAATTTTATCCGCAAAAAATTTGCATAAACCGGAAAAATACCCTACATTTGCACTCGCAATAAGGGAATGGCTCCGTAGCTTAACTGAATAGAGCACTTGACTACGGATCAAGAGGTTACAGGTTTGAATCCTGTCGGAGTCACGAATTTTCAAGAGGTTACGATCGGATCGTGACCTCTTTTTTCATCGGGTACGGACGAATCGCTTCGCTCCGACGTCCTTTGCCCGCATCGGTACCGTTCCCTCCCCCTGCCTGCGGCACCGGCCCGCCGCGCCCCTCTTCCCGCCACGGAGCCTGCCGAATGCCGTTTCCGACCAAACCGCTGAGATCCCTGCCCCGCACCGACAAGAGTTCTTCCCCCGACAAACCGACATAAATACTACTCCGGAGAGTTGATTTTATCGGAAAAATTTGCTATTTTTGGATAATCGATACCCGAAAGCACGCCGCGCCGGACCCCTGCGACAGACAATGCCGGATCGAACATGAAGAGGCCTCTCCCCGATATCTCCGACCAAAAGCTGGTCGTCCTTCTGAAACGGGACGATTTGAAGAGCTATGAAGCCCTCTTCCACCGTTACTACGACCTCTTCCTGACCTTCACGAAAAGAGTCGTCAGGGGGGGACATGCCGCCGCCGAAGACATCGTACAGGAGGTCTTCATGCAACTCTGGCTCGGCCGCGACCGGCTCGACGAGCACCGCTCGCTCTACAATCTGCTCTTCACGATGACCAAGCACCGTATCTACGACCATTTCCGCCGTCGATACAACCTCGAAGCGCTCCGCCGTCCGCTGTCGGAGTTCGATGCCGTCTCAGACGAAGCCGAAAGCCCCGAAAGCGGTCTCGAAGCCGAGCAACTCCGGCAGACGATCGCACGGACGGTCGCCGCCATGCCGCCGCAGCGACGGACGATCTTCGCCCTGAGCCGACAGGAGAACCTCTCGCGGCAGGAGATCGCCCGACGGCTGGGAGTGTCGGTACGCACGGTCGACAAGCACCTCGAACTGGCGCTGCGCGAAATCAGGCTCCGTATCAAGGATTTCCAGTGGGTGCTCCTGCTGTTCCTGTTCCGTTAAAGAGCGTCAAAGAGGATGCTTCCGCGAACCGGATGCAGAACCGGATTCGCCCGGACGATGCCGCCAATTTTTCATCCCCGCGCTCCGCAGCCTCGGACTGCCGGCAAAAAAACGGGGCGACCACCGGTCGCCCCGCCCCCTAAAACAGACTTTTCGTCACTTCCCGAAAACGTCGTTCAGTACCGCTGCCAACCGATAACCGGCTTTTGCGATCTGGCTCTCGGCCAGCGGCTTGTACTTTTTTATGAAATCGTTGGCCACGGACTCGCCCGGCTGCACGTCGTAGATGCACTTCGACGCCGCGGCCGATTCGCGCCCCCAGTCGTAGACCGTACCCGAGGTGATCTCGGCCTGTTCCGCCTCCGTATACCGGTCGAGCAGCCACGCCAGATCGGTGAAACTCCACGGATGGGGACGCTGGACGATCTCCGAATCCCAAATGGTGTGGTAGCGCATCTCCCTGCCGAAATAGTCGACCTTGTAGTAGCCGATCGTCGTATTGCCCGGATAGCGGATATGCGCCGGACAGTGCATGTCGCCCACGCAATGGACGATCAGCTGGATGCGGGCCAGCCGCGTCGAGTCGTCCAGCTCGCGGATGCGTTTTTTCAGCATATCGGCCGACTCTTCGATGTAGTAGAGGCAATTGGCCAGATACTTGTCGGTGCCGGGCCAGCGGTTGCCGGGCACGACCTCGCCCTCGGCGTCGACCGAGAAGGTATGGGGCAGCTGGTGCATCCGGTCGCCCTTCGCGGGATCGTAGCCCAGGTCGACGAGCATCTGCGGTTTGTAATCGTCGAGCCACGAGGCGTAGTAGACGATCGACTCGCCGTCGAGCCACTTGTCCAGATTGGCCCTGGCCTTTTTCGTAAGGTGCTCTTCGGCGATACGGGCCACCGTCGCATGGCCCAGACGCCCCCACGCAAAGAGATTTTGCGTCGCACACAGTGTTGCCGCCAACGCGAGCAGCAGAATCGGTCTCTTCATGTTTGCAATTTTTTCGGTTCATCGGGGATCTGCCCCGTTCTCAATATATACGGTTCCGGCGGAAAAAAGTTCTCTCCGCGATGTTACTTTCTGAATGTCCCGATCAATTTTTTCGGATAATTCGTCGCAATGGCGCGCAGGCGGTCGATGTAGTTCGCATAGTAGGCCACGTCGACGTCCTTGTCGATGGTAAAGACGCTCACTTCCACGCCTGCCGACGCATAGTCGTCGATTCCCCACTGCCCGCTGCCCGCCGTGCCGTCGAACCAGATGTTCGAGGCGTCGATGTTGATCCACGGATCGATGTAGGTCTGATACTCCGCCGGAGCGACGTAGCCCATCCAGCCGGCGCGCACGCCCGCGCTCTGGGCCGCCGAATAGCAGAGCGTCCAGACGGTCTTGTTGCTCGTAACGATGAATTCCACGAAATTGCGCGCCTTCATCCGCTCGATCACCTGACAAGCCAGCTGGCACGAACGCGCCGAGAAGCCCGTATAGCCCGCCGACGAACCGTCGACGAGGATGTTCTTCACGTCGAGCCACAGTTTCGACGTTCCGGCGCGCATCACCTCTTCCAGAAAATCTTCCAGCAACGGAAGCCGTTCGCCGTTCGACAGCGTCCCCGCGGCGCACAATTCGTCGTAGGTATGCTCCCACGGCTTGAGCCCGTTCACGAGACAGCCCTGGGTGGCGTGGGCCACGATCACACGGTTGTCGGCCGTGGCGTAGATGTCGCACTCCACGGCGTAGACTTTCAGGTCGAGGGCGTATTTCAGTCCCGCCAGCGAGTTGTCGGGATGCCCCGACTCGGTCGCACCGCCGCGATGCGCCACGACGATGCTCCCCAGCGGGTTGGTCGGGGCGGCGTACTGCTCCTCCGGCGCAGGCGGCGCCGCGGGCGTCATGTCGAAATCGCGCGGCTCCTCCGTACAGGCGGCCGTCACCGCAGCCGCGCAAATCAATAAAAATCGGTATAGTTTCATTGTTCTGTTTCGGTTTAAAATCGTTTTCTGTCGCTGCCCCTCCTTTTCCGAGGAGGGACGGGTCGGGAAGAGGGTGCTCCGCCCTCTCCCGACCGCTCCTTCGGCGGATCACTCCGCGTCGTAGTTCTTCACGCAGCGTACACCGTGCGCGACGTTGCCGTTCTGATAGTTGTCGCGGAAGATCCAGTTGCCGTTGTTGGTCATCGCCACCAAACGCCACCCCATGTAGCAGGTATGGCCGTTGCCGGTATAGGTCGCCGTCGTGGGCATCGGAATCCATACATGGGTCTTCAACCCCAGATCCTGCCATCCCACCGACATCGCCCGCCACCCCGTAGGCGCCAGATTGAAGCCGAACTCCTCGGAGTTGTCCGCGATATCGGCCTGAGCCGGGCTCTTCGTCGTCGAACCTTCGTTGACGGGATAGAGACTGCCCGCCTCGTCCCACAGGCACTTGCCGCCGACCGTCCACAGCGCCCGAGAAATGCGCAGATAGGGCACCACATTGATCTTGTAGGCGGCCGACGAACTGCCGTAGACCGTATTGGCGAACGACGGCTCCTTGGGCACGTATCCGCCGTTGTTCTTCGACCCGAAGTCGTAGGCGGCGTAGAGGATGTCGTACCAGTCCTGGAAATTGGCCACATGCCAGCCGTAGGGGCAGATACCCTGAATCTGGATGCGCGAAACGGGATGCTCCTCGAAGAACTCCTCCTCGCGGCCGGCGTACTCCTGCAACTTCGCGCTGGTCAGTCCTTCGAACAGGATCGTGTAGTCCGCCGCGTCGCGCACCTCGCGTCCCACGGTGTAGGGCGCGGGCCACTCGCTGTAATACTCCTCCATCAGACCGCCGCGCGGCGCGCCCGTCAGGTATTCGTAGAAGGTATAGTGGCGACCGCCGAGGGCCGTGATCGCGGCGTCGGGCTCCAGCTCGCCGCCGTTCCCGGTGTCGTCCCACGCCGGATTGCGCACCGCCGTGTTGCGGTAGCTGTACGTGGGGTCGGTCTTCGAGTTGTAACCGCCCGTATCCTTGTTCGTCGCGCTGAAAACCAGCGGACAGCCCAATTTGTAGACACCGATGCCGTCGCCGCCGTCCCAGTCGAGGTTGCGCGTCATCCACGTCTTGTAGGTTCCGCGCGGAGTGACGTAGGCTTTGGTCGGATAGTCGGCCACCCGATCGTCGGGCAGGCAGTTGGGCGTCGTAATGCGCTCCCACTGCCACGTCATGCGGTTGAAGTCGACCGTGAGCGTGCGCAGACCGTCGGCGTCGATTTCGGGCCCTGCGGGCAGCGGTGCCTCGGCCGATGCGATCTCGGCGACCGTCCCTCCCGCCGCCAGCACGTAGCAGGGATAGGAGGCCGTGCGGCTGTCCTTGTTGATGCGCACGGGATTCGTCCCGTCGGCCGCGAAATAGGTCTCGGCCGTATAGACTCCCTCCTCCTGCTTGGTCATCTGCAACGCCGCATCGATCGCCTCGTAACGGGGCACCGACGCGCCGTAGAGATAGTAGTAATCGTCCACACGCAACTGCACGACGGCGATCTCGGCCGACGCCTCGCTCGTGTCGGCCGTGCCGACATGGATGGTGAAGACCGCCGTGCGGTTGTCGCTCTTCGAGGTCCACTCCGCAGCCCGCAGCACCACGCGGCCTGCCCCTTCGTCGCTCCACGTGAGCCACTCGCCGGCATCCGGCTCGCCGTAGGTCACCGAGTAGTCGTAGACGTCGCCCATGTTGGTCGTGTAGTCGATCGTCGTCTCGCCGCCGGCAGAGGCATACTCGATGCCCGTCTCGGCCAGTTCGCAGACGATCTCGGCGTCGGCCTTCAACCCTGCCTGCGTAATGGGAAAGGTCTCGACGGTGCCGTCCTCGGCCGTCACGGTCAGCACGCCCGAACGGCGGTACTCCGTGTTGGGCGTCGCCATGATCTCCACGGCCCGCATCCGCGTCGTCGTCACGGCGCTCGTCCACGTATCGGCGAACGATTCGTCGACGACGGTCTCGCCGACCGTGGCCCACGCCACGTCGCCCTCGGCGCGCCACGTGTAGCGGCCCTTCTCGAAGGGCATCACCTGCACGACACCCACATAGGCCACCTTGCCGTCGACGGTCGTGCCGTCGGCCGTGAACCCGATTTCGGCGGGCGACAGGGCGATGCGGGTAGCCGTATCGACGCCCAATTCCCCGGCATCCTCGTAACATCCCGCAAGGAGCGCCGCCGCCGACAAGAAAGATATGATTCGTGTTTTCATCTGCTCTGAGTTTTAGGTTATCGGATCAGTTCCAGCCCTCGGTCTGCGTGAGCTTGGTGTTCTTGTTGCGCGCCGACGCCGAAATGGGCCACAACAGGATGTTGGGGTTCAGCGCGCGGCGCTCGGCCAGCGAGGGATTGTAGTCCCATATCTTGTCCAGTCGGATGAGCGTCCACCACACCACCCCTTCGCACGGGAATTCGAGCAGCGTCTCGGTACACAGCGCATCGAGCACCGCCTCCTTCGTGGCCTCGGTGTAGAAGTTATCCACGCCGTAGGCACGCTTAGCGATGAGATTCAGCGACTTGACAGCCCCCTCATAGTCTTTGCGCCAGTATTTCAGTTCGGCGTCCAGCATCACCGCCTGCGCATAGCGATAGTAGAGCAGGTCGCAGTCGAGGATCATCATGTTGGTCGAACAGTCGCCTTTGAGTTTGTTGGGGCACGAAATCGTATTCATCACCCCCTCCGACGACGAGCCGTAAGGCCCTTCGAGGTAGTTGCAGTCCACGCGGCGGTCGTTGTGCTCGGCCTTGCTGCGTTTGAGCACTGAGATGAAGTTGTCCGAATAGTTCCACCACTGCGTCGTGTAGATCGGCACGGGATTCATCTGATAGGCCGGCGCCACGTTGGTCGCGGGCCAGTAGAAGGTCCAGTAGTAGCCGCCCGTGAGCTTCTCGGTCTGGTTGTTGTTCAGCGCGAAGATCACCTCGGCGTTGCACTTGTTGTCCACCGCGAAGATCGAGGCGTAGTCATCGAGAAGGCGCGCCGACGAGATGCCGATCGCCTTCAACGCCTCGTCGGCCAGCGCGAGGTAATCGTCGCCGCCCGCCTGCGTGGCGTACATCCACAGCGCGTATTCGGCTTTGAGCATGTTCACCGCATCGGGCGTGGCGACGTACTTGTCGGTGCCCGAGGTGACGTAGGCCACGGCCGTCTCGATGTCGCGGCCGATCTGTTCGTAGACGTAGGCTTTGGGCGAACGCGCGGGATAGCACTCCTCCGCATCGACCGACTCGACGGGGTTGAGCAGCAGCGGCACGTCGCCCCACAGGCGCACGGCCCAGAAATAGAGGTAGGCACGGGCGAATGCCGCCTGTCCGATCGCCCACTGGCGGTCGGCGTCGGTCATCGGCACCGTCGGGGCGTATTTCAGCACGGCATTGGCGGCGTTGACGGCCGTGTAGAGCTTCGTCCAGACCGTCGAGGCGTTCGAGTCGTTCATCGTGCTGTTCTGCACGCCGTACATGTCGTTGTCGTGTCCCGTGCGCCACGATCCGGCGCCCCACATGTATTCGCCCACACGCGCTTCGCCCCAGTAAAAGACGTTGACCTTGTCCTGCACGAAATTGGCGCGCATGAGGTAGTAGATGCCGTAGGCCGACGTGGTGACGTCGCTCGACTCGGTCCACATGTTGCTCGCCGTGAGCTGGTTGTCCTGTATGATGTCCAGATCGCCGTGGCAGGCCGTCGCCACGAAGGCGGCGCATCCCGCCAGCGCGATCAGCAGTTTCTTGGATTTCATGGTTTTATCTTGGTTGTAGTGAAGCATTAGAAGACGCATTTGAGCGAGAAGAGCACCTTGCGGGCATTGGGCGCGATGTTGCCCGTGGCATCGCCCGTCGACGTACTCTTGTAGAGATTGCCGTCGGCGCCGGCGCCGCTTTCGGGGCTGATCGAACCCGATACCTTGGTGAAGTAGTAGAGCGTATTGCCCGTGACGCTCACCGTGAGTTTCTTCATGCCCAGCTTCTTAATCCAGCGCACGGGCAGGTCGTATGCGAGCGTCACGTCGCGGATGCAGAGGTAGTCGGCCTTCTCGACGTTGAAGTTCGAGATGCGCGAGAAGTTGCGGTTGCCGTAGTCGGGATCATTGGCGTAGAAGCGCGCGTACTTGGCCTCCGTATCGCCCGGATAGCGCCAGCAGTCGTAGACCATCTTGTCGAGGTTGGCGTTGTTGCTGCCCATGCCGTTCTGGAAGACGCGCGACTTGAAGTAGTTGTAGATCGAGTGTCCCAGCGCGTAGTCGAGATAGACCGACAGCGAGAGGTTCTTGTATTTGAAGGTATTGTTGATGCCGCCCACCGAGTGCGGGATCACCGAGCCGAGATAGAACATATCCTCCGACGAGATCTGCTCGCGCCCGTCGGCCAGGCGCGCCGAACCCTCGCGGTTGCACCACTCGTAGTCGCCGATGTCCTTGCGCCCCTTGTATTTCGAATCGGTATTCTCCGAGAAGCCGTCCGAACGGCGGTAGCCGTGCGACTGGCTGTCGTAGAGCGCCGCGTCGGCCTCGGCCTGCGACTGGATGATGCCCGCGATCTTGTAGCCGTAGATGCGTCCCAGCGGTTCGCCCACGGCCGTGCCGCCGAAGCGGTAGCCGCTCTCGGTCATCGTGTAGCCGCCGATGCGCCATGCGTCGCGGCCGTCGACGTCGGTATACTTGTACTCGTCGGGCAGCGACAGCACCCGGTTGCGGTTGTAGGTGTAGGTCAGGTCGGTCGTCCACGTGAAGTTCTTCTTCTGCACGTTGATCGAGTGCACTTCCAGTTCGAAACCGGAGAAGCGCGCCGAACCGACGTTGGCCTTCACCGACGAGTAGGCCGACGTGTCGGGCAGCGTGATCGAGAAGATCATGTTGTCGGTCACCTTGTTGTAGTAGTCGGCCACGATGCGCAGGCGGTTCTGGAACATCCCCAGATCGAACCCGATGTCGAACTGCGTGGTAGTCTCCCAGCGCAGCGCACTGTTGGCCATCGCCGAGGCGATCGTCGTCGAGTGGCCGGCGTAGTTCTGCGCCGTGCTGTACGAACCGTAGGCGTCGTACAACCCGATGCCGTTGTTGCCCGTCATGCCGTAGCTCACGCGCAGTTTCAGGTCGTTGATCGGCCGCACGTTCCAGAACTTCTCGTCCGAGACGTTCCATGCGGCGGCGCCGGCGGGAAAGAAGCCCCACTTGTTGCCCGGCGCGAATTTCGACGAACCGTCGGCGCGGGCCGTGAACGAGAGGATGTAACGCTTGTCGAAGTTATAGTTCACGCGGCCGAAATAGGAGATCAGCACCTCCTTCGTATCCTTGTTGCTGGCCGTGAAGTTGCCGCCCGATTGGAGCACGGGCACCTTGTCCGACGGCGCATAGGTCGAATTGGCCGTCAGGTAGCGGTAGCGCTCGGCCATGTAGTCGTAACCGGCCGTCACGCCGATCTGGTGGCGCTTGAACGTGCGGTCGAAATTGAGGTAGGCCGTGAACTGATCGCGCAGCGTCTCCGTGCGCGTCTCGGTGCAGCTGCGAGTCTGTTCGAGCGAATTGCCCTTGTAGTAGTAGCTGCCGCGGTAGTTGTAGTCGTGCATGGCGTACTGCGCCGTGGCGGTCAGCCCGTCGACGATCTCCCAGTTGAGGTTGAAGTTGCCCGTGGCGCGCTTGTCGGCGCATTCGCGGTCGTAGTAGGTCTCGTACCACATCGCCGTGTGGCAGTTTTTGTTGTCGCCGCCGCGCAGCAGGTTGCCGTCGGCGTCGTAGTCGCGGTGCGTGGGTGCGATCAGCAGACCGCGTCCGAGGCTGTTGAAGTAGTTGTCGACGAGCGGGTGGCGGATCGAACGCGACAGGTCGAAGGTCGTCGAGGCCGACAGCCGCTTCGAAATCTTGAAATCGGCGCTGCCGTGCATCGTGAAGACCGAGTAGTCGGTCATCGCCACCACGCCGCCGTCGTCGGCATAACTCACCGACGCGGCGTATTTCACGTTCTCGTTGCCGCCCGTCACGCCCACGTAGGCCTTCGCCCACAGCGCGTCGCGGAACCAGTGTCCCTGCTCGTCGGTATCGGTGAAGACGATCGTGCGCCCCGTCACCGGATCGGTCATGCTCCGCCAGCCTGCGGGAACCGCCTCGCCGTCGCCCAGGAAGCGCGTGGTATGGATCGAGCCGTCGCCGTTGCCCGTGCCGGCGGCCGTGGCCGACGTGAGCACCGACGCGCCGTTGTACGACTCGGCGATCGCCGGACGCACGAACGACAGGAACTCCTCGGCATTCATGAAATCCCATTTGCGCGAAGGCGACTCCCAGCCGATCTGCCCCTCGAAGACGATCTCCGGCCCCTTGCCCACCGTACCTTTCTTGGTGGTGATCAGAATCACGCCGTTCGACGCCCGCGAGCCGTAGATGCCGGCCGCCGCAGCGTCTTTCAGCACCTCGATCGACTCGATGTCGTTGGGGTTGATGTCGTTCATGGCGCGCGTGATCCCGTCGACGATGACGATCGGCGCATTGCTCTGGTTGATCGACGAACCGCCGCGGATGAGGAACGTCGGCGCCTCGCCCGGCAGCGAGTTGGTCGTCGAGACCTGCATACCCGCGACCTTGCCTTTCAGGGCGTCGCCCACCGAGGTCACGGGAGCCGCCGCCACCGCACTGCCGGCGATCTTCGACACGGCCGTCGTGAGCGTATGGCGCGACTGCGTGCCGTACCCCACGACCACCACCTCGTCCACGTCGATCGACGAGGCGGCGAGCGTCACGTCCACGACCGTTTGCGCCGGTGCGACCGCCACTTCGGCCGTGCGGTAGCCCACGAACGAAATCTGCAACACGGGATTGTCCGCCGACACGCGCAGCGAATAGCGGCCGTCGATGTCGGTCGTCACGCCGGTGGTCGTCCCCTTGACGACGACCGTCGCCCCCACGATCGTGGCGCCCTTGTCGTCGCGCACCACGCCGCTCAGCGTCCGCGACACGGCCTTTTCGGCCACGCGCGGCACGGCACGGCGCGTGACGACGATGCTCCGTCCGTTTATTTCATAGCTCACATCCTGTCCCGCGAAGATCTGCGCGAGGACGTTCTCGATCGGTTCGTCCTCCGCCGCGACCGTGATCCGACGCTCCATGTCGATCTGGCTGGCATCGACCGTAAGCGAATAGTGCGACTGTTGCAGGGCGGCGATCGCCCGCTTTACGGTTACGTTTTTCAGGTTCAGGGAGATGTCGTCCGCCGACGCCTGCGAAGGCAGAAACAGCGCCGCCGACACAACGATTCCGAGACAAAACGATTTTATACCCGGAATCGTTAGCAAGTTTTCAGGTTTTTTCATACATTTGTTAGGTTTTGGTTCTGTGCTTGGAGTGTACAGCTCACGACCGGAACTGCGGGCGGGGATAGTGCGAATATCTCCGCCTTTTTTACGAGGATCGATCTTATTCCATGGGCGATTTCTTTTGAGGGTTAGCGTTTGGTGATGTTGACGATGCGGCCTTCGCGGCGAATGCGCATCGCCTCGTCGGCATTGAACGAAGCGAGCATCTCGTCGAGCGACTCGCCGTTGACGAACGAGGCGATGAAGCGCCGCTCGGCCAGCGCGCGGTCGGCGACGTTGATCTTCACGTCGAAGCGTTTTTCGAGGTAGGCGACGATCTCGTCGAAGCGTTTGTCCATGAAGAAGAGCCCGCCCCCGCAGACGACGGGGCGGTAGGTATCCGTCGGCACATCGAAGGTTTCGGTCGATCCTGTACGCTTGTCGAGCTTCACCAGCTCGCCCGGGCGGAGCCGCACGATGCGGTCGTCGCCGCCGAGTTTGGTCTCCATTTCGACGCTGCCCTCGACGAGCGTCACCTCGACCTCCGAATCCTCGGCATAGGATTTCAGATTGAATTTCGTGCCCAGCACCCGCACATCGACCTCGCCGGCCGACATCACGAAGGGGCGCCCGGGATCCTTCGCAATCGTGGCGTAGCCCTCGCCCGCCAGAAAGACCTGCCGGCGATCGGGCCCGAAGCGGTCGGGATAGATCAGCTTCGATCCCGAATTGATGACCACCTCCGAGCCGTCGGGCAGCACCACGCGCAGCGTCTTGCCGTAGGGTGCATAGGCTTCGAACCACTCGCCCGGCCGCTGCGCCTCGCCGTAGAGATAGAACGCCAGCGCCGCGACGGGCAGCAGCAGACAGGCGGCGGCACGCATCGTCCAGCGGCCGACGAACCGCCATGCCGAGCTCTTCGGCGCGATTCCCAGCCGGCGGCAGACACGCCGGAAAGCCCCCTCGGCATCGGCCGTCGCAGGCTTCGTCTCGCGCAGCAGGGCATACAGCAATTCGTCGGCCTCTTTCGTTTCGGCGTGTTCGGCCAGCCAGCGGCCGGCGGCCTGCTCCTCCGCGGGCGAGCAATCGCCGTCGAAGAGGTTTCGCATCTCTTTTTTATCCATAATCGACTCTTTCTACCCTATATACGCACGACGGGGCCGCATTGCGTAACCGGAAATGAAAATCAGGCAAAAAAATCGTCACGCCCGCCGACATCGCCTGCGCGAAGCCGCCGGTTCGCCCCGCGGACCGCAACGCGCCGACGGCTCTGCGAGCCGCATCCCCTGCGCCGAAAGTCCGCAACCGCTCCGCTGCCGCAGGCCGCGTCGCGCCTCCGCACCCGTTCTCCCCGGCCCCGAACAAAAAAAACCGGCTCCGGAGATTCTCCGGAGCCGGTTCGATCGTTCGCCTCTGGCGTCACTCCACGTCGAGCGCCGCCGCAAGAATCGAAAGCGGATGTTCGACCCGCTTCGACGTCGACATCTCGATCTGCCACTTGCAGGTCTCGCAATCGGTGGCCACCACGTCGCAGCCCGTCGCCTCGATCTGCCGGAACAGCCCCTCGCCGATGGCCTGCGAAGTCTCGTAGTTCTCCTTCTTGAAGCCGTAGGTTCCCGCGATGCCGCAGCACTGCGAGTCGAGCACCGTCAGCTCCACCGAAGGGATCATCTTCAACAGTTCGATCGAGTAGTACGACCACCCGAGCTTCTCCATGTGGCAGGGGGTATGGTAGGCCACCTTCACCTTGGGCGCATCCTTGCGGAAGCGCAGCTTCGCCTTGCCCGATTCCAGCAGCCGGTAGATATAGCGGGTCGCCAGCTCCACGCTATCGCGCACGTCCGACGTATCGATGCCCAGCAGGTGGGGATACTCGTCGCGCAGCGTGAAGGTGCAGGTCGACGAGGTGCCCAGCACGGGAAGACCTCGCTCCACGACCGACTCGCGGATCGAAGCGATATTGACCTCCGCCTGCCGTTTGGCCTGATTTATCAGTCCGTTGGAGATCAGCGCCACGCCGCAGCACTTCTCCTTTTTCAACAGCTGCACGCCGATGCCCAGCGCGTTCATCACCCGCACGAAATCCTTGCCCAGCGGCGGGTTGTTGTAGTTGACGTAGCAGCCGTGGAAATAGCTCACCTGTTCGGGGAAAGCCGCCTGCGCCTCGCGCTGCTTGCGCATCCACCCCTCGAACGTGCCGAAAG
>OLGB01002355.1_pt1 | contig 20438 bp, 9 predicted proteins | sample 1605691 | NCBI WGS metagenome assembly OLGB01 (sample SAMEA3888925, study PRJEB22519) | human gut metagenome | biome: human gut; feature: human-associated habitat; material: faeces | place: Denmark | collected 2010 | reverse complement strand
ACCAGGAATGTGTGCAGCAATTTTCCCAATGCCGGTCATCGGAATTCCTATGCACACCACTTCACTTGGGGGAAGAGATTCCCTTTATTCTATCGTACAGATGCCATCAGGCATTCCGGTAGCCACTGTAGCTATTAACGGAGGTGCAAATGCCGGACTTCTTGCAGCGAAGATTCTTGCAACCTCAGATCCGGAGCTTCTTGACAGACTGAAAGCATATTCCCAGAGCTTAAAGGAATCTGTACAGAAGAAGGATGCCCATTTACAGGAAGTAGGATATAAAAATTACAATAAATAAAGAGGAGAACAAAAATGGATTACAAGAAAGCAGGAGTAGACATCGAAGCCGGTTACAGATCAGTGGAGCTGATGAAAAAGCATGTACAGGCTACTATGAGACCGGAAGTGCTTGGCGGCATCGGCGGATTTGCAGGTGCGTTTGACTTAAGTGCCATCAAAAACATGGAGGAGCCGATCCTTCTTTCCGGAACAGACGGCTGCGGAACAAAAGTAAAGCTGGCATTCGTGATGGACAAGCATGATACGATCGGTATTGATGCGGTGGCTATGTGTGTAAATGATATTGCATGCTCCGGTGGAGAGCCTTTGTTTTTCCTTGATTATATTGCATGTGGTAAAAATTATCCGGAAAAGATCGCTACGATCGTTAAAGGTGTGGCAGAAGGCTGTATCCAGTCTGAATGTGCACTGGTAGGCGGTGAGACAGCAGAGCATCCGGGACTGATGGAAGAGGATGAATACGATCTGGCAGGATTTGCTGTCGGCGTAGTGGATAAAAAGGATCTGATCAACGGATCTGATATGAAGCCGGGTGACGTTCTGATCGGTATGGCAAGCTCAGGTGTACATAGCAACGGATTCTCTTTAGTCCGTAAAGTATTTGAAATGACAAAGGAAAGCCTTGATACATATTATGATGAACTGGGCAAGACACTTGGCGAAGCCCTTTTGGCACCGACCAGAATTTATGTAAAAGCACTGAAAGCGGTAAAAAATGCCGGTGTTAAGGTAAAAGGCTGCAGCCACATCACAGGCGGCGGTTTCTATGAAAATATTCCGAGAATGCTTCCGGACGGCGTACGTGCGGTTGTCAAGAAAGACAGCTACGAAGTACCGGCTATTTTCAAACTTATGCAGAAAACAGGCGATATTGAGGAACAGATGATGTACAACACCTACAACATGGGTATCGGTATGGTTGTTGCGGTAGATCCTGCTGATGTGGAGAAAACAATGGCAGCAATGAAAGAAGCCGGCGATACACCATATATCATCGGTCAGATCGAAGCGGGAGAAAAAGGAGTTACCTTATGTTAAACGTAGTAGTCTGTGTATCGGGCGGCGGTACGAACCTGCAGGCAATCTTAGATGCAGTGGAAAGCGGTAAGATCACCAACACACGTATTGCGGGTGTGATCAGTAATAATGCAGGTGCTTATGCGCTGGAGCGTGCAAAAGCAAAAAATGTACCGGCTGTCTGCATTTCTCCAAAGGAGTATGAAACAAGAGAAGCATTTAACCGGGCACTGCTGCAGGGCGTGGATGAGCTGAAGCCGGATTTGATCGTTTTAGCGGGATTCCTTGTAAATATCCCGGCTGAAATGGTGCAGGCTTACCGGGGCAGGATCATCAATATCCATCCGTCTCTGATCCCTTCTTTTTGCGGCAAAGGCTATTATGGGCTGAAGGTGCATGAAGGCGTGCTTGCGCGTGGTGTCAAGGTGACGGGTGCGACCGTGCATTTTGTGGATGAAGGGACGGATACAGGTCCGATCATCTGTCAGAAGGCGGTCTGTGTAAAGCAGGATGATACGCCGAAAGTATTGCAGCAGCGTGTCATGGAAGAAGCGGAATGGCAGCTTCTGCCACAGGCGATCGACTGGATCGCAAACGGCAGAGTACAGATACAGGACGGAAAAGTGTTTATAAAATAATGGGAGGCAGCAATGAAAGTTTTGATTGTTGGAAGCGGCGGCAGAGAGCATGCGATCGCAGCAAGCGTCGCAAAAAGTGATAAAGTGGATAAGATCTATTGTGCACCGGGCAATGCAGGAATCGCACAGCTTGCAGAGTGTGTAGCGATCGGGGCAATGGAGTTTGATAAACTGGTTGCATTTGCAAAAGAAAAAGAGATCGATCTTGTGATCGTCGGTATGGATGATCCGCTGGTAGGCGGCCTTGTGGATGAGATGGAAAAGGCAGGCATCCGCACATTCGGTCCTCGTAAAAATGCAGCGATCCTGGAAGGAAGCAAGGCATTCTCCAAGGATCTGATGAAAAAATACGATATCCCGACAGCAGCGTACGAAACCTTCGATGATCCGAAGGCAGCACTTGCTTATCTGGAGACGGCTGAGTATCCGATCGTCTTAAAGGCAGACGGCCTGGCACTCGGTAAGGGTGTTCTGATCTGTAATACAAAGCAGGAAGCCATAGACGGTGTGAAAGAGATCATGGAGGATAAGAAATTTGGTTCTGCCGGCAATCGCATGGTAGTAGAGGAATTTATGACAGGACGTGAGGTATCTGTTCTTTCCTTCGTAGACGGTAATACGATCCAGATCATGTCAAGCGCGCAGGATCACAAGCGTGCCAAGGACGGTGATCAGGGCTTAAATACAGGCGGTATGGGAACCTTCTCCCCGAGCCCGTTCTATACAGAGGAAGTGGATGAGTTCTGCCACAAATATATCTTCCAGAAGACGGTAGATGCTATGAAGGCAGAAGGCAGAGAATTCAAGGGCGTTATCTTCTTCGGTCTGATGCTGACAGAAAAAGGCCCGAAGGTGCTGGAATACAATGCGAGATTTGGAGATCCGGAAGCACAGGTCGTTCTGCCTCGTATGAAGAACGATATCATTGATGTATGCAATGCCTGCATCGACGGTACACTGGATCAGATCAAGGTAGAATTTGAAGACAATGCAGCGGTCTGTGTGGTACTGGCATCCGATGGGTATCCGGTTTCTTACGAAAAGGGACTTCCGATCGAAGGACTGGAGGCATTTGACGGAAAGGACGATTATTTCTGCTTCCACGCAGGCACAAAGCTTGCAGATGGCAGGATCGTGACAAACGGCGGACGTGTACTTGGCATCACGGCTAAGGGCAATGACTTGAAAGAGGCAAGAAAGAAAGCATATGAAGCGACCGAATGGGTTTCATTTGCTAATAAATATATGCGGCATGACATCGGAAAGGCAATCGATGAAGCATAACAAAAAGAAGCAGGATTTCCTGCTTCTTTTCATAGGGATCATCTGCCTGATCGTGTTTGTAATATGCGCCGTTTCCCTGTTGCGCTATTACAGGGATTACAGGCAGGAAAAAAGCATGGATGAAGAACTGCGTGAGCTTGGCAGACAGGTGCAGACGGAAGCGGCAGAGAATAATCAGGGGAATGCAAAAGATGAGGATCAGGATGAGCAGGAATTTCCGCAGATCAATGCATCTGTCTACCGGGAGAAAAACGAAGATTATGTGGCTTATCTGTATATCCCGGATACAGAGATTGAATATCCTGTTGTGCAGCGGAATAACAGCTATTATCTGAACCATAATTTTTATGGGGAGAAGAATGCACACGGAACGATCTTTTTAGATGAAAGCTGCAGCACGGAAGATCCGGTACTGCTGTTGCACGGACATCATATGAAGGACGGTACGATGTTTGGCAGCCTGAAACAGTATAGGGACAAGGAGTTCAGACAGGCGCACAGCGAGATCTTTCTGGACATGGGCGAAGGCTTTGACACATACGAAGTGTTTGCTATATTGCAGGTCGATCTGACAAAAGAAGATTACTTTGCTTATGAGGAGATTCCAAAGGATGCGGACAGCCTGACTGCATATCTGAAACAGATCCGCAAACATGCGGTATGGTATGAGCAGCCGGGGAATGAAGATAAGCTGCTTTTGTTATCCACCTGTGCCTATGGCTCGGAGGACGAACGGATGGTTGTAGCGGCTTATAAAAAGTAAGAAAATATGGAACCGGAATGGAGCGGTGGACTTATAGAAAATGTCTGCCGCTTTTTTTGTATACAATTCACAAAGCAAAGCTATAAATGCGTAAAATAAAGATAAGAATGCGATAAAGATTTGCCGGACAAAAGGAAAGAATGTTGCAAGAACCTATAAAATATTATATTATGTAAAGTAATAATGGGTGGATTATATCCGCGTGTAAAGACAGGCGGATATCGACCCGGATCAGAAATAAAAAAACAGGGATAAAACAGGAGTTATGCGGGATATGAAGAGAAATGAATATTTCACTGAGGCAGAGATCAAAGAACAGAAAAAGAGGAGAAAAATAGGCAGACGGGCCATGGCACTTCTGTTGGCAGGCATGATGCTGTTTTCCAATATACCGTCCAATGTAAGTGCGGTATCGGATAATGATATCAGTATGCTGCCGGATGCCATGGTGCAGACGGAAGATACGGATACAACTGCAGATGCTACAGAGGGGAAGACTGTAACTATGACAGGCGCAACAGAGCAGCCGGCAGCTGCTGCAGAAGACCGGAATGCAGGAGAGGAAAGCGAACCGGTTGCGGTGGATGCGGCAACGGATATTGAAGCAGACAAGGCAGGCAGTGCAGATATTTTTGACAATACAACGATCACACTGGATAAGCTGACATTGAAGGCGACCTATTCAGATGGAAAAGGCGGTAGTGTTGTAGAAGAATTGACAGAAAACGGTACATTTGATCTGCCATACAACGCGGATATCAATATGCGACTGGATTTCAAGCTGGGAAACGGAACAGCGGTCAATAAGGATACTGCTTATATTTATAAGCTTCCTGATACGATCCGCGTTGATGTAGAGGCCGATCATAAGCTGGCTGATCATAACGGCAAGTCCATTGGTACTGTTCATATTGCGAAAGACGGAACATTGACCTTCCGGTTTGATACGGATGCGATCGGATCCAATACCAATGTTAACTTTTATGTACAGTTTGAAGGCGGCTTTTCGGAATCCCTGCAGGAAGAGGGAAAGACAGAGAATATTGCGTTTCCAACTGCTACAGGTGATTTTAAATTCACGGTAAATACAACAGATAAAACGGATGATGATAAAAAACCGGATCCGAAGGATGTCAGCATCAGCAAATATGGCAGCAAGATCGTTAATATCAAAGGACAAAATTATATTGAATGGACGGTAGAGCTCGGTCAGGAAGGCAGAACATCACTGGATGGTGTGATCACGGATAATCTGCCGACAGGACTTACTTATGCGGAGATTCCAGGGTATCCCCAGCTGACAGACAGTACAGGTGGAACGATTACAACGACAGCGAAAAAAGGAGACAGCAGTATTGATATTAAGGTAGCGGGAGTTACCTCCCATTATCATGCAAAGGTAAAATTCTGTACCTATTATGATAAGAGTATTTTTGGTGTTACGATCAATGACAGTACAACAGCGCTGGTGGACAATACGGCGGCATTTAACCCGGATGATGATACGGATAAGGGTGTCAGCAACAAAGGAACCGTATCCATTAAACCGGATATGCTGAAAAAGACGGGAAGCAGCATTGCAGCAGATGGTACGATCGAGTGGACTGTAACTATAAATGCAGAGAATCTGGATATTCAGGGAACTTCTTATTTGGATATTGTGGAAACCGGACAGGAGCTTGTTGAGGATTCCATCCAGATCACACCGGCGGGACTCAGTGCGACTGGAAAGAGCGAAAGTGGCTTTGAAGTGGCAATTCCTGCAGGAACTGCTTATACAGACACCGTTACGATCAAGTATAAAACGAAGGTAACAGATTTTTCGCAGGGCAGCTACAAAAATACCGGTAAACTGCAGGGTGGCGTATACGATGTAACAACAAGTGCCACCGTACCGGGCTACAATCTGTTGAAAAAGAGTTTTAAGGATTTTAATAAGATCACCAATACCTTTACATGGGAGATCGTGGTTAACGAGGAAGGCAAGACACTGGAAAATGTCACTGTGACAGATACATTCCGGGCAGGAAACGGCACGAACAAGGTTTCAGGTTCGGATCATGAAATGGCATTTGTCAGCGCATCCGAGGCACTGGATGCTTCTTCTGATGCGGAAAACGGTAAGCTTGTCTTTAAATTTGACAAACTGGATGCAAAAAAGGTCATCACGATCGTGACGAAGGTGAAGGATCCGACTGCATTTGATGCAAGCAGCTGGTCGTTATTTGAAAACAAAGCATCCATGACCAGTGATATGAATACAACTCCAATTGATTCGACTGCACAGACATGGCAGCAGATCAAAAAGCCGGATATCCTGGCGAAAGACGGTAAGATGAACGGAGACGGTACGATCACATGGACGCTTCAGGTAACAAATCCGAAGCTGACGGTGAAAGGTGCGGAAATTACGGATGTATTGCCGGCCGGACAGGAATATGTGGATGGCAGTATGCGTCTGCAGAACCCATACTATGATGCAAATCCGGTATCTGTGACACCGACGGTCACAGTAGATCCGACAACGGGGATCCAGAGCCTGAAATATATCTTTGCTCTGACGGAACCGGTGCAGGCGGGATTTTTCCGGAAAGATTTCTGGATCTGCTATGAAACGAAGACGACAAGCTCTGATGATGCGACAGCTTCCAGGTCCTATGAAAATGACGCAAAGATCAGGCTGGATTTTGAAGGAGATATTTCGGTTACAGATGATGCTAGGAAAAAACTGACCGGTGAGACCGGTGGTGTGCTGGAAAAAGTATATGACTATAAAGCGGGTAACCAGTATGTAGACTGGAGCGTTAAGATCAATGAAGGACATTATGATATGTCGGCAGTGGCTGATCCGGTCATTACCGATCAGCTCCCTTCTTATTTTGATTATGTCAGTGGTAAATTATATAAAGTTACAAAAGTAAAGAGCGGAAATGACACACAGGTAATGGAGACGGAAGTTTCGGCGGTTATTGCTGTTATGAACGGAAAGATCACGGTTCAGCTGCCGAATATCGGTTTCGATGAGTATGTCTTTAAATTCCGTACCCGGTTTAACTGTCTGGCAGCAGAACTGAGCGGAAAGACGATCGCTAATACGGTAAACTTTACGGGAACCGGAAAGAATGTGTCAGATACGAGTGATACGATCAAAAACGTATCCTTCAGTTCCTCTTCCGCAGGTGCGGTTACAAAGCATGAGATCCGTGTCAAAAAGATTGATAAGGGCACGGGTGACCCACTTGCAGGTGCGGTCTTTAAACTGTATCTGGATGGCAGTAATATCTGTATCGGTGAGGCAACATCAGGAAAGGATGGATATGCGGTATTTAAAGACCTGAATATGCTTACCGGTTATGATCTGAAGCTGGTAGAGTTCCAGACACCGGACGGTTATACCTATATCAATCCGGGAAATGGACAAGGATCTGCGGAAACGGTGATTACAGACTATGATGATGTGAATTTGAAAACTGATTCCAATGGTACAAAGTATTACGAAATCGAAATTGAGAATTATAAACCGGCAACACCAAGGGGAAGCGCACTGATCGAGAAAAAAGATGCAGTGTCAGGAGTAGTGCTTGCAGGGGTGGAATTTGGACTGTATACAGATGCAACCTGTGCGGAAGATAAACTGGCAGCAAAACATGTAACATCAAGTAGCGGAATTGTTACATTTTCAAATCTGGATATTGGAAAAACCTATTACTTAAAGGAAATTACACCGCTTCCGGGCTACAAGGCCGGCAATACAATCTACAAGATCGATGTAAAGACAGCAACAGAGACAGCATATTGTGTATTAGGCGGTACGCCGGGCACACCACAAAGCAGTGCCTATGAGATTACCAATGAGAAGGCAAAAGCAAGTCTGACACTGACAAAGACAGAGAAGGATTCGGATCCGGTTGTATCTTTGGAAAATGCAGAGTTCAGTATTTATCGTGATGCAGACTGCTCTGACCGTATCGATACAAAGACGACAGATGTAAATGGTAAACTGACTTTTACAGATCTGGAGCCTGGAACGACTTATTATTACAGGGAAACAAAGGCACCGGACGGATATGTACTCGATACAACCGTGCGCAAGATCACGATCGGAACCGGAACAGAAAATGCAGATGTGGCAGAGACGGTAACGGTTACCAATGAAAAGGCGATCGGAGATATTGTGATCAAAAAAGTGGATGATTCTACGGTAGCGGTTCCGCTGGATGGTGTTGTATTCTGTCTGTATAACGAAGATGATAGTGAATATAAGAGAAATGGTGCCCATTATAAAGTGACCAGCGATGAAAATGGTATTGCGCGATTTGAGGATATTCCATTCGGAAATTATAAGGTAAAGGAAGAAACCGGAAAGGTTGGCTATGAGGCCCTTCCAACCACTGAAAGGATCAAGGTTACAGTAGATACTGCCGGTGACAACAATCTGACGATCATAAACAAACGATATAAATGCGATATCTGTCTGACCAAAACCGGAGAAGGAGGAGAACTGCTTGCCGGTGCTGAGATCGGTCTCTTTACAGAAGACGGAGCCAGAATAAAAACCGCAACGACAGGCAGTAACGGAAAGGTAACCTTTACAGATATTGTATATGGCGATTATTATCTGCAGGAGCTGAAAGCACCGGCAGGTTATAAGCTGTCATCTGCAAAAGTAACGATCACTGCGGCTGAGATCCTGAGCAGCTATACAGCGGGAACGGTGCTGGATAAGATGTTATCCAATGAGAAGCAGAAAGGGCAGATCTGTCTGATGAAGACAGATGATGCAGGCGCAGCACTTTCCGGTGCTGAGTTTACCTTATATGATGAAAACATGGTCGCCCTGAAGACAGGCAAGACAATGACGGCGGCAGAAGCTTCCGCCATGGGTTCAGGTGCTGCAGAAGGCCAGCTGTATTTCAAAGATCTTACCTACGGAACTTATTATGTACAGGAAACAAAAGCACCGGATACGCCGGATGCTTCCATTGTCTACCAGAGAGATAATCAGGTTTACAAGGTAGTTGTGGATTCGGATACACTTGTAACAAAATACACAGATGCAGACGGTAATCTGCAGAATCTGACCATTCAGAATAAAAGATTAAGCACGACACCGCCACTGATCAGTTTTAAGGTAAAGAAAACAGATGCAGAATCAGATGCAGCACTTGCGGATGCAGTGTTTGAACTTTATAAAAACGGAGTGGCAACCGGTATCACAGCAGTAACAAATAGCAGTGGTATTGCATATTTTAAGCGGATCAGTGTTGAGACGGATGCAGCAGATACAAGATATGAAGTTATAGAAAAAACAGCGCCTGCGGGATACAGAGCACCGACGGCAGTTGACAGAATCTTATTTGCGTCAAATAAGAGTGAACTGAATATCTATGCGGATGCTGATACAACGCCAAAAACGGAGACCGAAATTGCCTGGGCGGGAGATTATAAACTGACTGCAACAAGTGAGGCAAGCGCTACGATCAAAAATACCCCGATAAAGGGTAAGATCTGGGTAACCAAGACAGGTGCGAGTGCTGCAACGCTTCTGAAAGATGCTGAATTTACATTATATAAAGCGGATCAGACAACAAAGGTAGTGATCACGGGACTGACCAATCCGGCAAAGACGAACGAGAAGGGAATTGCCGTGTTTGAGAATCTGCCGTGCGGTACATATTATCTGAAAGAAACCGGAGCGCCGGATGGCTACAGTATGGATACAGCCATGCAGAAGATCGTTATCAGTGACGATACGCTGCACAGTATAACAGTGAAGGATACAAAACTCAGTCTGACAGTCAGCAAAAAGGCGGTTGGCGGAGCGACGGAAGTACCGGGCGCTTCCTTTACGATCACAGAAAAGGATGATCCGACCGTTGTGCTGGACAGCTGGGTAAGTACAGACCGTGCCCATATTGTGACGACAGAGAAGATGACGACAGGAAAGCATTATATACTGTCCGAAACAAAAGCACCGGCGGGATATACTTATACAAATGATATTGAATTTGTATTTGAGACGGATGGCAGTCTCCGGTTGATCACGACAGCCGAGAAAAACGGACAGACGATCACAGTCAGAGATGCACCATTGCTGCTTCGGATCAGTAAGCAGGATAGTGTGACAAATAAAAATCTGGCAGGGGCGCTTCTGGGTATTTATGATGAAAATGATGCACTTGTGACCAGCTTTACAACAAACACGGGTGTTTACCAATTATCTGCAGGTATTCTGGAGGCTCCGAAAACAGGCTACAAGGAATATACATTAAAAGAAATTTCGGCACCGGATGGCTATGAGTTTGCTGCCGATATCCGTTTTGCGGTAGCTGCGGACGGAAAGATCTATACGGTTACAAAGGATGCGGCAAATCAGAATGTATATACCTTACACGCTGACAGCACATTGACAATGCTGGACGTGAAAAAGAAAGACATTTACATCAGAAAACTGGATGTAGAGACAGGAAAGGATATTGCGGGAGCAGCTTTTGTGATATACAAGGATGCAGTAGCCGATCCGAACAGGATTGCGGAATGGACATCAGACGGAACCCCGCACAAGCTTGCTGCAGGCTTATTCTCAGCAGGTACGGATTATTATCTGAAAGAAGTAGGGGCACCGACCGGATATCGAAGCGCAGTGATGATCAAGTTCCGTGTAGACAGTACAAAGAAGATCGTGATTCTGGAAGGAAATTCCAATAATATCAATGGTGACAGGGATACATTACTGGTGCGTGATGAACCGATCAAATTATATCTGCGCAAGCAGAATGCGTTTGGTACACTTCTGCCCGGTGCAGTGCTGAAGCTGGCAGAATATGACGCATCACAGCCGGATCAGATGGGGACTGTCATTCTGGATGCTTATAAAACAGATGGCAGCGTGTACAGTGTGCCTTCTGCACAGCTGAAACTGGGAACAACCTATATTTTAAGGGAGCTTTCCGCACCGGATGGCTTCAAGAAGGCAGATGACATCATTTTTACGGTCAACGATAATGGTAGTATTACAAGAGCAGATAATGTCAAAGTAGTCAACAATATGATCGTTATGGAAGACGATGAAGCAGGTCTTGGTATCGGTAAAAAGGATCTGGGATCCGATATTGGACTGGCGGGCTCCAGACTGCAGCTTACAAGCAGTGACGATCCACATTTTACACCGATCACCTGGGTCAGTGACGGAACGGTAAAAACATGGGATATTCTTTCCTTTACACCGGGCTGTACCTATACCCTGACAGAGCTTTCCGCACCGCAGGGCTATGCGTATGCAGATCCGATCACCTTTACGATCGGGGCAGCGGATCATAAGATCTATATTGACGGACAGGAGGCAGCCAACCGGACTGTTTATATCAAAGATGGAAAGCTGGCACTGACAGTCAGTAAGCAGGCAACAGGCGGCAGCAGTGAGCTGGCAGGTGCGAAATTTGAAATTTTAGACGAAAGCGGTACTGTTGTTACTACATTTACTACAGAGGAAGCAGCAACAAGCGTGGATACTTCCGCGCTGACAGCACCGGCTGCGGGATATGTGGAGTATATACTGCATGAAGTGACAGCACCGGATGGTTATGAACTGGCGGATGATATCCGATTCGCATATGACAGGGACGGTAAGCTTTATCTGGTGACAGAAGAAAACGGTACAAAGATCTATACAGAGAAAAAGGATCTGAAACTGACAGTTTATGATATGCCGAAGTTCTGCGTGCAGAAGGTAGATGCAGAGGGTAATGCATTGGAAGGCGCTGTATTAGAGATTGCAACGCAGGAGGATGACGGCTTTACACCGATCCGCTTTACAACAACGAAAGATAAGTACTATCCACAGGGATTGAAAGCAGATGTGACTTATGTATTGTCAGAGATCACACCGCCACAGGGCTACAGCGTGGCAGAGCCGGTCAGCTTTGTACTCAAAGCGGATGGCAGTGTCTGCATAGACGGTGTTACGGCAACGGATGGCAGGCAGGTGACTATGGTAGATAAGGCAGTTACGGTTTATGTGGCAAAGAAAGACCTGAGTACCAGGAAATCATTGAAAGGTGCAAAACTGGCGATTAAAAATGAAGCAGGAGAAACGCTGTACAGCTTTGTATCAGAAAAAGAGAAAACAACAATACCGGGCAGTATCTTTACGGTTCAGGCGGATCAGAACTATGCATATTACAGCTTATGTGAGCTGGAAGCACCGGAAGGCTATGGGCTGACAGAATCGGTTGATTTTGCGATCAGCCGAAGCGGACAGTTATATCTGGTAGAGACAGACGGTGCAGACAAAAAATATACGGAATTGACCGATCATGTACTGACAATGTACGATATGGCGCAGCTTTCTGTCAGCAAAAAGACAGAAAACGGCAAGTATCTGAAAGGCGCAACACTGAAGATCACAGCGGAGAAGGATACATCCTTTGAAGCGATCACGATCAAGACAGACGGGAAACCGGCATATTTTGACAGCAGCAGATTTACAGCAGGAACGACCTATGTGGTTTCCGAAACAAAAGCACCAAAGGGATATAGTTATGCCACAGATGTGAAGTTCAAACTGGATCAGGATGGCAATGTATATGTAAACGGTAAGAAGAGCAAAGATAAGTCAATTATTATGACCGATGAAAAGATTCAGGTCAAGGTGGCAAAGAAGGACGAAAATTCTCATAAGCATCTGGAAAATGCAGAGCTTGCAGTGAAGGATGCGGATGGAAAGGTTCTGTACACCTTTACTTCCATGAGTAAAGAAGTGACACTGCCTGCCAAGATCTTTACTGCGCCGCAGGATGCAAAATATACCTATTATACATTGATAGAGGTAAAAGCGCCGGAAGGTTATGAACTGGCAAAGGATATCCGGTTTGCAATTGACAAAAACGGTACGTTGTATATCAGAAATGCAAAGGGTAACTATAAGAAGGCAAAGAATGGACTACTGACCATGTATGACAGCCCGACCTTTACTTCATCAACGAGCATAACAACGACCGGAAGTGGCAATAAAGTGCCGAAAACAGGAGATCAGACCCCGCTTGGACTGCTCCTTGCACTTTGCGGTCTGTCCTTAGCGGGCATGATCAGTGTGTTCTCAGCATTGCTCCGCAGAAGACGCCGGGTGAACCGGATCGAAAAGAGATAGCGGGATATAGGGGAAGAATAAAAGCATAATGACCGGGAAAACCGGATAATGGAAGCGCAGGATCAGACAGATCCTGCGCTTCCTGTTTTCTGACTGTTTATTGTCTGTCAATCACAAGATGTGGCATAATTAAGCAAAAATTCAGAATTTGTCTACTATATTTTGGTTGACGATTATAGAGGTGGATAGTATGATAAAAAAGAGATATTTTGCAAATTTTACATGCTTTTTGACGGATAAAGGAATGAGACAATGATACGATACAGTGTAAAGGGTAAAAAGGGCAGAAAAGTGGCTGCTTTTCTGGGTGTGACGGCACTTTCCGTGGCACTTCTGGCAATGCCTGTCATGGCAAAAGGAACAGGAACCGTAACAGGAACGGGTGTGAATGTGAGAAAAAGTGCAGGCACAGCTGCCGAAAAAGTTACGACTGTTACAACGGGAGATCAGCTCCGTGTGACCGGATCAAAAAAGGACAGCACAGGAAAAAAGTGGTATAAGGTTACATTTACACAAAACGGGACGAATTATACCGGATACATAATATCGAATTATGTAAACTATAAAAAGAATGCGGTAACATCGGATCAGACAACGGCAAACCAGGCTGCAGCAGCGCAGACGGACGGTTCCACGACTGTATTGGATGTGTCCGGTATTGCAAAGGATATAAAGCAGAATACAACGAATCAGACAAATACGGGAAATACACAGAATAACAACGCAGGCACAACAAATCAGACGACAGCAGCAAAGAAAACCGGTGCGATCCAGGGGGATTATGTCAGAATCCGTAAAAAACCGGTAGCCGGAACTGTAGTCTGCCAGCTGATGAAAAATACGGATGTAACGGTAAAAAGCAGTAAAAAGGGATCAGATGGCTATATATGGTATAAGATTTCTTTTAAATACGGCGGAAAGAAAAAGACAGGTTATGTCAGAAGTGATCTGTTGAAGGTCAATGAGACAAAGCAGGAGAAGGCGGCGGATCCGGCGCAGTCTGGGGCAGAGCAGGCGAATACAAACGGTACGGATCAGTCAACGGTTACATCACTGACGGATGCGGAATTTGAAAGCTATCTGACCGCGCAGGGATTTCCGGAAAGCTACAAGCAGCCGCTCAGACAACTGCATACGGCGCACCCGGAGTGGACATTTAAAGCTGTCCAGACAAATCTGGCATGGAATGATGTTGTGGCAGCGGAAAGTGCGGTCGGAAAGAATCTGGTCGGTAAAAATGCGGTTGTTTCGTGGAAATCTTTGGAAAGTACGGCATATAATCGAAAAAAGAATACATGGTACGGCTTTGACGGCGGCAGCTGGGTAGCAGCATCCACGGCACTGGTACAGTATTATCTGGATCCGAGAAATTTTCTGGGCGAAACATCTGTATTCCAATTTGAATCACTGGAATATGAGGACTATCAGAATGTAGAGGGGCTTAAAGCTCTGCTGGCAGGTTCTTTTATGAACGGTGACTATACAGAACCGGATGGTTCTGTACGGAACTATGCAGATGCGTTTATTGAGATTGGCCGGCAGGTGGGGGTCAGCCCGTATCATTTGGCAGCCAGATGCTATCAGGAGCAGGGAAAAGGCAAGAGTGACAGTATTAAAGGAACCGTTGAGGGATTTGAAAATATATTTAACTATTATAATATCGGTGCCTATGCATCCGGTGGAAATTCGCCGACCAGACAGGGACTGATCTATGCATCCGGTCAGACAAGCGGTGCTAATAATTATGAGCGCCCATGGAACACGAGGTATAAATCACTTTTGGGTGGGGCTGAGTATGTTGCACAGAAATATGTAAAGGTAAAACAGAATACACTATACTTCCAGAAGTTTAATGTGGTAAACACAAAAAATGGTCTGTATAAGCATCAGTATATGACAAATGTGCAGGCTGCAGCCAGTGAAGCGCAAAAGATGAGTAAGGCATGTCAGGCAGGAGACCGGCTTGTATTTTATATTCCGGTATATACGGGAATGCCTGAAACCGCCTGTGTAAAACCAACCGATAACAAGAATCCGAATAACTATCTGGCAACACTTGCCGTAACGGATCAGGAGCTGACACCGGTATTTGATCCGGAAACAGAATATTATGATCTGACGGTTAAGAAAAAGGTAAAGACGGCAGAAATCACGGCAACGGCTGTTGCAGCGTCTTCCGAAATCAGCGGAACAGGTACTTATGATCTGGAACGTGGCGAGAACGTATTTACGATTACGTGCACGGCACAGACGGGTGAGGTAAAAACATATACGATTCATATTATAAGAAAATAAACCGGAAAAAGTAAAATGAGAAGGGAAGCGTACTATATGAGACAAAAACTGGGGAGAATCTTATTGGGACTATCTGTTTTGACAGCAGCAATTCTGTATTTGCCGGCAGATATTTATGCAGCAGGTTCTGTCAGCGTAACGGCTGATAAAACGGATGTCGGTGTTTCGGACATGATCACGGTTTATATAAAAACTTCGGAGCCGGAGGATCCGTCTGTGGCACCGGAGATCTCCGTCACATACGATTCGGATAAGCTGGAGGTAACAGATTGTAATGTGGATTACGGCGGTGGCGGCGGACTTTTGACGATCACCGGGACCGATGCACAGATCACAATGAAGGCATTGGCTGCAGGCAGCACATCAATCAGTGCGGAAGCGGTCATAGATGATGATGGAAATAATCCGGCAACAGGCAGTACCAGCGTTGTGGTTGGCGGTAATACAGCTGCGGATCTTTCCTCTGATGCGACACTCAGAGCTCTTACGGTCAGCCCGGGCAGTCTGTCACCGGCTTTTACACCACAGGGAACGGAATACACAATAGAGGTGGATGACTCTGTAACGGATATTACAGTCAGCGGTGGCGTGACGGATGAAAAGGCACAGATCACGGCAGCAAGCGGTTTTAAAAATCTGAAATCAGGTACAAATGAGGCAGTCATTACCGTAACGGCGGAAGACGGCTCCACCATGACCTATCATTTTACGATCACACGAGGCGGTACAGCTGATGGAACAGATGCCGAAGAAGCGGAGCCGGAACAGATGCAGCAGGCAGCTTCGGCTGATGGGCTTACATTTACGGCAGATGGCACGGATTATACGATCAGTGAGACTGTTTCGGATGAACAGCTTCCGGCAGACTGCAGCAAAACAGAGGTTTCTTACGGCGGACAGACCGTGGAAGGTGCGATCTGGCAGCCCGGCGGGCTCACCCTTTTATATGCTGAGAAAGCGGATGGAGAAGGAAGCTTCTTTATTTATGACAGCACGAAAAACAGTTTTCAGATCTTTGTGCAGATCATGGGGATCGAAAACCATTATATAGTACCGGTAGCACCGCAGGAAGCGGTTCCGGACGGGTTTACGGAAGAAAATCTGCAGTGGAACAACTCTTACCTGCCGGCATATCAGACGACAAAGGGCGATCCCACTCTGTCAGATGCATTTTATCTGTTTTATGCTTATAACAATGAAGGAAATGCGGCATTTTATCTGTATGATGTGGCAGAAGGCAGCTTCCAGCGATATTTTGCGATACAGGAAACTGCTGCTGTGACAGAACGGATGGAACAGAAACCGGTACTGATCATCGGAACACTTGCTTTTTTACTTGTCTGTGCCATTGTCGTGATCGTCAACCTGATCCTGCGTAACCGGGATCTGAGACTGGATATGGAAGAGGAAGCTTTATACGGAGACGAGACGGAAGAAGAGAAGAAGAAAGACGAAAAGAAGCCAAAGAAGCAGATCGCAAAAAAACCAGTGGAGAAACCGGCAACAGAAAAACCGGTGAAGCAGGCTGTAAAGAAAGCAGAAGAAAAAACGGCAAAAATGGTGGCAGAGAAACCAGAAAAACGGGTTGTAAAGAAGACAGAGGAAAAGGCGGCAAAGCCGACAAAACAGACGGCGAAGAAACCGGAAGAGAAACCGGCAAAGCAGGCATCTGCAAGAAAAACGGAGGCAGAGAAACTGGCATCGGCAGTTCCCGGACAGGTAAAACCGGAAGCAGCAAAAGAACCGGTTGTGAAAAAAGAAGTTACACCAAATGGTGTGACTTATACAACGGGGCAGATTCCGATCACGGTGGTGCAGCCGCCGAAGTCAGCAAAGCGCAGCCAGGTACCGATCTACACACTGGAGAGAGAACCTGTACCGCTGACGAGAGAAGCTCCGGCAGATCAGCTGGACGATGATTTTGAATTTGAATTTATTGACATTGATTCTTAGACGGTCTGTCAGAAACATAGGCCGAAGCTGTCAGTATGGTTGACAAACTGTGAATACTGTTATAGACTGAATATAACAGAAGGTGATACACATGATAATAGAAATTGATTTTAACAGTGACGAAGCACTGTATATGCAGCTTCGGAATCAGATCATATTAGGCATTGCCACGTCCCAGTATCAGGAGGGAGAGGCGCTTCCGAGTGTCCGGTCTTTGGCGGATACGATCGGCATCAATATGCACACGGTAAATAAGGCATATTCTGTATTGAAACAGGAGGGCTTTGTCAAGGTTGACAGAAGACGCGGTGTTATAATAGCAGTTGATATTGACAAGCTGCAGGCAATGGAGATGATCCAGAAGGAATTGCGTGTCCTTCTGGCACAGGCAAGCTGTAAGAATATCTCGCGTGAAGAAATTCACGATATGATCGATACCATATATAATGAATATGGAGGAAAATAAAAATGGATTATACCGCTAAGGCAAAAACTGCTCTTGGACTTGCCGCATCTGCAGCAAGATCCATGGGTCAGAACTATATCGGGACAGAGCATATTTTACTGGGACTGATCAGACAGCAGACAGGAATGGCGGCTCAGGCATTATTGGTAAATGGAGTGGATGAGACAAAGCTTGTAGATCTGATCATGGAGCTGATCGCACCGACAGGGCATCTGGAGCTGAAAGAACGGGAAGGATATTCACCGCGTGCCCAGCAGGTGATCGGACTGGCATTTCAGATTGCGGAGCAGTATCATGCTTCCGCTGTCGGAACAGAGCATATTCTGATGGCATTGATCCGGGAAGGAAGCAATGTGGCAGTCCGTATTTTAAGTACTATGGGAGTTTCCCTGCAGAAGCTTTATATCGATCTACTTGTTTCCATGGGGAAAGATGGCAATCTGTATAAAGAAGATCTGCGTCAGCAGAAGCAGAAAACAAAAGTGCTGGAGCAGTACAGCCGTGATATGACAAAGCTGGCAGCGGAAGGAAAGCTGGATCCTGTGATCGGCAGAGATCAGGAGATCCTCAGACTGGTACAGATCCTTTCCAGACGGACAAAGAACAATCCGTGTCTGATCGGTGAGCCGGGTGTTGGCAAAACAGCGATCGTAGAAGGTCTGGCACAGCGTATCGTACAGGGAGAAGTACCGGATACCGTCAAAAACAAGCGTGTCATGACACTGGATCTTTCCGGAATGGTGGCAGGCAGCAAATACAGAGGCGAATTTGAGGAACGTATTAAAAAGGTTATCAAAGAAGTGATCGATGATGGTAATATCATCCTCTTTCTGGATGAGATCCACACGATCATCGGTGCAGGCGGTGCGGAAGGTGCGATCGATGCGTCCAATATCTTAAAGCCATCTCTGGCAAGAGGTGAGCTGCAGCTGATCGGTGCTACGACGATCGAGGAATACCGCAAATATATTGAAAAAGATGCGGCTCTGGAGCGTCGTTTCCAGACGATCATGGTAGAAGAGCCTTCCTTAACGGAAGCTGTCCGTATTGTGATGGGTATCAAGCATAAATATGAAGAACATCATCATGTGACGATCACGCCGGAGGCTGTAGAGGCTGCGGTGAAATTGTCAGACCGTTATATCAATGACCGTAATCTGCCGGATAAGGCGATCGACCTGATCGATGAGGCAGCAGCGGCGCTGCGTCTGCAGGGACTGAAAATACCGGAAAACTGTATCAGGCTGCAGGAGCAGATCGATGAACTGAATGTACAGATCGAACGTTCCCTGAAGTTTGATGATCTGGTAGAAGCGCATAAGGAACGTATGGAGCAGGAGAAGCTCATCAAAAAGCATACGCAGGCAATGCAGCGGTATGAGAAGAAGATGGCAGCAAAGAACAATCTCGTCACGGAAGATGAGATCGCAGCCGTGGTAGCCCAGTGGACAAAGATCCCTCTGAAAAAGCTGGAAGAGAAGGAAAGCGAGCGGCTTCTGAAGCTGGAAAAGATCCTGCATAAGCGTGTGATCGGACAGACGGAAGCGGTAGAGGCGGTTGCGCGTGCAATGCGCCGTGGCAGAGTCGGTTTACAGGATCCGAAGAGACCGATCGGTTCCTTCCTGTTTTTGGGACCTACCGGTGTCGGTAAGACAGAGCTTTCCAAAGCACTTGCAGAGGCAATGTTCGGTTCGGAAAATGATCTGATCCGTGTAGATATGTCGGAATATATGGAGCCGCATTCCGTTGCAAAGATGATCGGTTCACCGCCAGGATATGTCGGACATGACGATGGCGGACAGCTGAGTGAGAAAATCAGACGGAATCCTTACAGTGTTGTTTTATTTGATGAAATTGAAAAAGCACATCCTGATGTATTTAATATTTTGCTGCAGGTGCTGGATGATGGGCACATTACAGATTCCCAGGGACGACAGGTGGATTTTAAAAATACCGTGATCATCATGACTTCTAATGCGGGGGCAGGTTCCATCGTCAATCCGAAGAAGCTGGGCTTTGCATCGTCAGAAAACGCAAAGCAGGATTATGAGTTCATGAAGAACAGCGTGATGAATGAGGTAAAACAGATCTTCCGGCCGGAGTTTCTGAATCGAATTGATGAGACGATCGTATTCCACATGCTCCAGAAGGATGAGATCACGCAGATTACAGGACTTCTGCTGCAGGAGCTGGAGAAACGCTGCAAAAATCAGCTTTCCATTCAGGTGCATTTTACAGATTCTGTGAAGAAATGGCTGGCTGAGACCAGTTATGATGCGAAATATGGTGCCCGCCCGCTAAAACGTGCGGTCCAGAACCGGATTGAGGACCGTCTGGCAGATGAGATGCTGGATGGAAAGATCAAGGCAGGCGATCATGTGGATGTGAAAGTGGTCGGAGGAAAACTGAAAATCAATGTACAAAAATAAAGAGAAAAAAGGCGGAACGATCTTTTTTTGTCAGAATTGTGGATATGAGTCGGCGAAATGGTCGGGCCAGTGCCCGGCCTGCCGGGAGTGGAATACGTTTGCGGAAGAACCGGCAGCACCAAAGACCAAGGGCGGAAGCAGCCGA
>OLGB01002353.1_pt1 | contig 20441 bp, 15 predicted proteins | sample 1605691 | NCBI WGS metagenome assembly OLGB01 (sample SAMEA3888925, study PRJEB22519) | human gut metagenome | biome: human gut; feature: human-associated habitat; material: faeces | place: Denmark | collected 2010 | reverse complement strand
AGTCCGGCCGCCACGGCCGTCAGGAGCGCCAACCGGAAGGCCTTGCGCACGCGCGCGCCGTTTCCCGCACCGAAATTGTAGCTCAAAATCGGCTGGGCCGACTGCCCGATGGCGTTGTAGACCATGAAGATGATCGGGAAGAAATAGCAGGCGATGCTGAACGCCGCCACGCCGTCCTCGCCCAGATAGCGGATGAAAACGTAGTTCCCGGCGAACATCATCATGGCGATGGCCCCCTCGCAGAGGAAGGTCGAAAGCCCCAGCCGGCACATGTAGCCCACATTGCGGAGGGTCAGGCGCATGCTCTTGCGGCTCGTCTTCACACGGCACAGGCGCACGACGTTGCGGCGGCGTCCCAAGTAGCCGAGGATCATCCCCGCACCCACGATATAACCGAGGCTCGTGGCCAGCGCCGCGCCCGTCATGCCCCAGCCGAGGATGAAGATGAAAACGTAGTCCAGCACGATGTTGATGACCGCCGGAACGGCGTTGCAAAGCATCGCGTAGTTGGGCGACCCGTCGAGCCGGATGAAGAACATGCCCGAGCTTAACAGCGCGCTGAAGGGCAGGAACGGCGCGAACCAGTGCATGTACTCCACGGCCAGCGGAAGGAGCCGTTCGGAGCTGCCCAGCAGCAGGGCCACCTCACGGGCGCAGGAAGTGATCAGGAAGCTGTACGCCGCCAGAAGGAGCGACGACACCGCAACGGCCTGCGTGACGTTGATGCGCGCCGCCTTGACCTTCCCCTGCGCAAGGTGGATCGACGCCACGACCGACGCCCCGACACCGAACATCAGTCCGACGCCCGTGCTGATGAGGAACAGCGGCGCGGTGATGTTGACGGCGGCCAGCGCGTCGCTGCCGATGCCGCGTCCCACGAAAATCCCGTCCGTGATCACGAAAACAGCCGAGAAAACCATTCCCAGAACGGTGGGGATCAGCAGTTTCCGAAAAAGCTTCGGAATCTCCATGCTGCCGAAATCAATACTGTCTTTCATCGCATTCGTTTTTTGGAGTGCAAAGATACTCGCTTCCGGCCGGGCGAAAGTTAACATTTGGTAAAAAAAGCCCCTCCCGACGGGAGGGGCCTCGCAAGCCGGAATCAGAGCGTACCCTGCTTGAGCTGCTCGACGAAACGGTCGATGCGCCGCAGCTGCTGCGGAATCTTGATCGACTGCGGGCAGTGCGACACGCACTGGTTGCAGCCGATGCAATGGCTCGCCTGCCGGAGTTTGGGAACCGAGCGGTCGTAACCGATGAGGAACGCCCGGCGGGCCTCCCGGTAGCCGGGGTCCTGCCGGTCCTTGGGCACATTGCCTTCGTTCACGCAGCGGTTGTAGTGGGCGAAGATCGCCGGGATGTCCAGCCCATAGGGGCAGGGCATGCAGTACTGGCACTCGGTGCAGGGCACGGTGGGGTATTTGAGCATCAGCTGCGCGGTATCTTCGAGCAACGCCAGTTCCTCGCCGGTGCAGGGTTCGAGCGGCGAATAGGTGCGGATATTGTCCTGCAGGTGCTCCATGTAGGTCATACCGCTCAACACGGTCAGCACTCCGGGCCAGGAACCCGCGTAGCGGTGCTCTCGGTCGGACGGCGCTCCTTGAGCCGTTCGACCAGATGGTCGTTCAGCCGCGAAAGGCGCCCGCCGAGCAGCGGCTCCATGATCACGGCCGGGATGCCGCGCTTCTCCAGCTCGCCGTAGAGATATTCGGCATTGACGTTTCTGTCCGAAGCATGCTTCCAGTCGACGTAGTTCATCTGGATCTGGACGAAATCCCACCGCGCCTCGCCGCTGTCGTGCATGGCCAGCAGGTGGTCGAAGACCTTCTGATCGCCGTGGAACGACCACCCGAGGTTGCGGATGCGCCCGGCCTCGCGCTCGCGCAGCAGAAAGTCGAGCACGCCGCAGTCGATAAAACGTTCGTTGAAAGTCTCGATGCCCTTGTCGCCGCCCACAGCGTGCAGCAGATAGTAATCCAGATAATCCGTTTGCAAGTCGCGAAGCGACCGCCGGTACATCTCCTCCGAATCCTTGAATATCCGAGCGGGAGACATTCCCCGCCCTGCCATACGGTGATTGGACATCTTCGTGGCGATGAACACCTTCTCGCGCGGATGGCGTTTGAGGGCGATACCCGTCGATTTTTCGGAAAAGCCCTGTATGTAGACGGGGGCCGTGTCGAAATAGTTGACCCCGTGGGCGATGGCATAATCGACCAGCTCGTTGACGGCCTCCTGGTCGATCGGGTTGCCGTCGGCCGCCGGCGACTCCAGCAGGGGCCAGCGCATGCAGCCGTAGCCCAGCAGCGACACGCGGTCGCCCGTCGAGGGGCAGGTCCGGAAGGTCATCCGATCGGTCGGGACCTCACCCGCGGCGGCAGCGCTCGGCGCCGTACCTTTCGTCTTACAGCCGTAAAGCCCGGCCGTTGCGGCGGCCGCGCCGACACCGAACGTTTTGAGGAATTTCCGGCGGTCTATCTTTTTCTTCTCCATTTTTTTCTTGCGTTTAGACGATTCTGTGGCGCGAATGGCCTTCGACATAAATGGCGCTGAACGGACGCGCCGGACAGAGATTCTCGCAGGCCCCGCAGCCGATGCAGCGTTCTTCGTTCACGGCGGGGATGCGCGGCGACTTGGGGTCGTCGGGGTCCCGGCGCACCATCTTGATCGCCCCGGCAGGGCAATGGCGCGCACAGTTGTTGCAGCTGACGCCGTCGGTGTTGACCTCGCAATTCTCCGCAATCCACACGGCATGGCCGATCTGGATCGACGATTTCCCGGCGAGGTCGGTCAGGCGGATGGCGCCCGTGGGGCACACCTCGGCGCACTTCGTGCACTCCGGACGGCAGTATCCGCGCTCGAACGACATTTCGGGCTGCATGAGGGTCATCAGCTTGCCCGACGGACGCAACACCTGATTGGGACACACCGAAACACACAACTGGCATCCCGTGCAATGGGCGTTGAAGTGCCGCAGGCTCTGCGCTCCGGGCGGAACGACGGGCGTGGCACGGTTCGGAATCTTCTTGTCGACGATCACCGCCAGCCCGCCGTCGACCTTCTTCTCCTGCGCCCGGAGCGCGGAGTAGGCCACGATGCCCGCCAGGCCGAGGAACCGGCGGCGCGAAGCGTCGGAAGGCGTCTTTGCGGCGTCGGCCGCCGGTCTCTGCGGCGCGGGAGCCGGGTCCGGTTTCCGCCGCCGCAGCGTATAGGTGATGGCCCCCTGGCGGCAGTTTTCGAGGCAGTCCATACAGGCCACGCAACGGCTGTAATCAATTTTATGCGCCGCAGGGTCGATACACGACGCCTTGCAGTTGCGGGCGCAGAGCTTGCATCCGTTGCACTTCGAGGTGTCGAAACGCGGTTTGAACAGCGAGTAGCGGGCGAGGAATCCCAGCACCGTGCCCACCGGACAGATCGTATTACAATAGGTGCGGCCGCTGCGCCACGCAAGAACAAACAGCACGGCGAACGTCACGACGGCAACAAGCAGCGTGGAGAGACTCTTCATCCAGACGTCGACCGAATAGAAGGCGTAGCTGTCCATGCGCCCGGCGATGTATGCCAGCAGGTTGTTGCCCCACGCGTAGACCGGGGCCAGCAGGTTCGAGGCGATGCGGCCGTAGGCGCTGTAAGGCGCGAGCAGCGAACCGACACCCGCCAGCATCGCAGCGACGAACACGACGAGCATCCCCCGGCGCAGCCAGGTGAGGGCGGGGGAGTACGCGAAGCGGTTCCGGTGCTTTCTGCGCTTCCCGGAGGCCCACGAAACGATGTCCTGCATCACCCCCAGCGGGCAGATGACCGAACAGTACACGCGGCCGAAAAGAAGCGTCAGGATCACCAGGAACGCCACGACGCCGACATTCAGGGCCAGCAGGGCGGGCAGGAACTGGATTTTCGCCATCCAGCCGAACCACGCGTGAAGCGTTCCGGTAAAATCGAGGAACAGCAGCGTCGTCAGCACGAAGAAAAAGGCCGCGGCCGCAATTCTGATTTTTCGTAACATAGATTCAAATCTGAATCAAGTGAATTTATTTCGGAACTCATGTCGTCTCGGGCCGTCGCCGTGGCCGCCGGGCCGCCCGAGACGGGGTTTTGGAGGTGGACCGGATTCGGGAGCGACGCCACCGGCGGCGAACAGGGCCAGCGGATTGATTTCAATGCAAATTACTCAACCATTCAACCGTTTCGGGATCGCGGTGATCCAGAAAACTGCTCTCCGGACGGTCCAGCGAGGCGATCACAGCCATGTCCTCGGCATCGAGCGCGAAGCCGAACACGTCGAAATTCTCCGCGATACGCTCCGCATGCACCGACTTGGGAATGCAGACCACACCGCGCTGAATCAGCCAGCGCAGCACCACCTGCGCCACCGTCTTTTTGTACCGGGCGGCGACCGCCAGCAGGACTTCGTTCGAGAACAGCCCGTTCTTGCCCTCGGCGAAAGGCGCCCACGACTCGATCTGCACGCCCTTCGTGCGCATGAACTCCGCGGCGGCGGTCTGCTGGTGGAACGGATGGGTTTCGACCTGATTGACCGCCGGCGCGACCTCGTTGTGCAGAATCAGGTCCTGAAGGCGGTCGGGGTAGAAGTTAGACACACCGATGGCGCGGATGCGGCCCTCGCGGTAAAGCTCCTCCATGGCGCGCCACGAACCGTAGACGTCGCCGTAAGGCTGGTGGATCAGATAGAGGTCCAGATAGTCCAGCCCCAGCTTCGACATCGACTCCTCGAACGCCTTTCTGGCAGGCTCATAACCCGCGTCGCTGATCCACAGTTTCGTGGTGATGAACAGCTCTTCGCGGGGAACGCCGCTGCGGCGGACGGCACGTCCCACGGCCTCCTCGTTGCCATAGGCCGCGGCGGTGTCGATCGAACGGTAACCGATCTTCAGGGCGTCGCCGACCGCCCGTTCGCAAACCTCCGGGTCCGAAATCTGATAAACGCCGAAGCCGAGGACCGGCATTTCGACGCCGTTGTTCAATTTTACGTATTCCATACCTCACTACTTTTTTATTTTTCCGGCAAAACTTCGTTCAGGCACGCAATGCCGTTCAGCGTGCGGGGATAACCGATATAGGGCAGCAACTGGGTCACGACGGCCAGCAGGGTGGCCTTGTCGTTGCCTATGTTCGCATTTCCGGCGATGTGGCCCTTCACCTGCGATTCGCAGCCCCCGAGCGAGACGAGCATCGAGAAGGTCAGCAGCTCGCGCATCTTCACGTCCAGGCCTCCGCGGGTCAGGAAATCGCCGAAGCAGTTGTCCGACAGGTAACGCTGGATGTGCTTCTGGTTCGCGGGGGCCGCCTCGCGCATCCCGTCGATACGCTCCGCGCCGAAAATCGACCGCTGCACCGCCAGCCCCTTTTCGAAGCGGTCCGCGGACGAGGTCGTCGACTGCCCCGCAAGCGGCAGCGTCACGCCGCGCGCCTCCAGCACCTCGTTCGTAATCCCTACGAAGTCGGCGACCTTCGCCATGCCGACGTAGGGAACGGCCTGATAAAGCGTCTCCTTCACCTCGACGGGCGTCACTCCGGCGTTCAGCGCGCCTTCGAGCGTCGTCCGGTAGGCGGTCCGGCCCTGCGAGGCGATGTTCGAGGCCAGGATGCACAGCATGCGCGTCCGCGTGTCGAGCTGGCCGTAGGCGGTCACTTCGCCGAGCGCAAAGTTACCAAAAATTTCAAATAATTCGGGGTCCGCATCCCCAAGTTCCGGTATTCCGCCCGGAAACAATTCGGCCAGGCGGCGTCGGGCGTCTTCACCCAGGCGGGAGGCCGGAGCCGGGACGGAAGCCGTCGCTGCCGCATATTGCGCGTCGTCGACCGGTTCGAGCCATGTATTCTCGTTGGTCGCGGGATTGCACGCGACGGCCAGATGCGAGAACCAGCTGTCGGGAGCCGCGCCGTGCCAGTGGACCACGTCGGGCGCGATCTCCACGATGTCGCCCGGAAGCAACGCCCGGGCCGGACGGCCCTTCTCCTGATAATAGCCCCGGCCCCCGACGGCGATCAGGAGCTGGCCGCCCGTATGGCTGTGCCAGTTGTTGCGGCATCCGGGCGAAAAGGTGACGTTCGACACGGGCGCGTTCAGCCGCTTGTCGTCCGTCAGCGGAGCGAGCCAGGCCTGCCCGACAAAGTACTTCGAAAACTGTTCCGGCAGTTTGTCGCCCACGGGAAACGGGCTGACTTTTTTCGGTATTTCCATATTTTGAGCATTTAAGGATTGCAGGATTCCGTCCGAAAAAAGGGCTGCGGCGGTCAGGGCCGCGAAGAGGATTCGTTTCATCGGTTCAAAAGAATGGTTTCACGATGCAAAAATAGGGTATTTCGCGCAACGGTTCCGTACCCCGATTACGGTTCGGCATACCATTATTACGGAGCGGCGTCATTTTCGGTCGGGTGAAGACCGTCTGCACGCAAAACCGGTTCTGCGCCCCAGACACAGAACCGGATCAAAAACGGATCGGCAGACGACTGCCTCCGAAACCGGCGTCTCGCACACCGGAAGTGAGGGGGGGGGTCAGCCCCGCCGGCCCTGATTGGCGACGGCCTCCATCAGGGAGGCGATCTCGGCCGGGTCGCCCAGGAAATAGTCCTTCACACAGCCCAACCCCTCGTCGAATTCGAAGACGTAGGGCACGGCAGTCGGAAGGTTGAACTCCGAAATGGCCTCGTCCGAAATCCCTTTCAGGTTCTTGATGATGCCCCGCAGGCTGTTGCCGTGAGCCACCACCAGCAGTTCGTCGTGGCGGGCCAGCGCCGGGAGTATCTCGCACTCCCAGTAGGGCATCGTGCGGGCCACGGTGTCTTTCAACGACTCGGTGCGGGGCAGCGCGGCGTCGGGAATCCCGGCGTAACGGGGATCGAAGCGCGGATTGCGGGGATCGTCCTCCGGAAGCGGCGCGGGAGCCACGTCGTAGCTGCGGCGCCAGACGTACACCTGCTCGTCACCGTATTTTTCGGCCGTATCGCGTTTGTTCAATCCCTGAAGCATGCCGTAGTGCTTCTCGTTGAGCCGCCAGGTCTTCGTCACCGGAATCCAGTCCCGGTCCATCCTGTCGAGCACGACGTCGAGGGTCTTCACGGCCCGTTTCAGATAGGAGGTATAGGCGCGGCCGAAATGAAAACCCTCCTTGCGGAGCGTTTCCCCGGCCTTGACGGCCTCGGCGACGCCCTTCTCGCTCAAATCCACATCGGTCCACCCCGTGAACCGGTTTTCCCTGTTCCAGACGCTCTCGCCGTGGCGGAGCAAAACGATCTTTTTCATAACTGTCCGACTGCGTTTTCCGGTTCGGCGCGCACCTCGTTCTCCAGACGCCGGCATTCGCTGAAGTCCTTGATGTTCTGCATCGTGGTGCGTGCTATATTATCCACTGCTTCACGTGTGAAGAAGCCCTGATGCGAGGTGACGATCACGTTGTTGAACGACAGCAGGCGCGCCAGCACGTCGTCGTCCATGATGCGGTCGGAAGTGTCCTCGTAGAAGTACCCGGCCTCCTCCTCGTATACGTCCAGTCCGGCGGCGCCGATCTTCTTCTCTTTCAGTCCGTCGATCAGCGCCTCGGTATGAATCAGCTGACCGCGGCCCGTGTTGATGAGGATCACGCCCGGTTTCATGCGCGAAATGGCCGCGTCGCCGATCATGTAGCGCGTCCGGTCGGTCAGCGGACAGTGGAGCGAAACGATGTCCGCACGGGCGTAAAGCTCGTCGAGCGGCACGTAGGCGATGCCCGCTTCCGCGGCGTACTGCGGATCGGGAAACAGATCGTTGGCCACGACCTCCATGCCGAACCCCTTGAGAATGCGGATCAGCTCGCGGGCGATCCTGCCCGTGCCGACGATCCCTGCGGTCTTGCCGTACATGTCGAAGCCCATCAGCCCGTGGAGCGAGAAGTTGCCGTCGCGCGTGCGCCAGTAGGCGCGGTGTATCTTACGGTTGAGCGCCAGCATCAGCGCCACGGCGTGTTCCGCCACGGCGTGCGGCGAATAGGCCGGAACCCGCACCACGGGAATCCCGTAACGGGCCGCGGCGTTCAGGTCGACGTTGTTGAAGCCCGCACAGCGCAGCGCGATCAGCTTCACGCCCATCCCGGCCAACTGGCGGATGGTCCCGGCGTCGGCCGTGTCGTTGACGAAGATGCAGACCGCATCGGAACCCTGCGCAAGGGCCACGTTATTGGCGTTCAGGTGGCTGCGGTGGTAGCAGATGTCGAACCCGTAGGTGTCGCGGATGCGGTCGAACGACTCCCGGTCGTAGGGCTGCGTGCCGAATAGCGTTATTTTCATAGTTGCACTTTTTTAATATAAAAACGTCTTCGGGGACCCGGATATTATGCGATGGTCACTTCATTGTCGAGGTAAACGTCCTGAATGGCGTGCAGCAGGGCGATGCCGTCCTTCATCGGACGCTGGAAGGCCTTGCGGCCGCTGATAAGCCCCATGCCCCCGGCGCGCTTGTTGATCACGGCCGTCGTGACGGCCTCCTGCAAGTCCGAGGCCCCGCGCGACTCGCCGCCCGAGTTGATCAGGCCCACGCGGCCCATATAGCCGTTGGCCACCTGATAGCGGCAGAGGTCGATGGGGTGGTCCGAAGTCAGCTCGGTGTAGACCTTGTCGCTGGTCTTGCCGAAGCCGACGGCCCGGAAACCGCCGTTGTTCGACGGGAGTTTCTGTTTCACGATGTCGGCCTTGATCGTCACACCGAGGTGGTCGGCCTGCCCCGTGAGATCGGCCGAAGCGTGGTAGTCGGTACCCTCCTTCCTGAAACCCTCGTTGCGCAGGTAGCACCACAGGATCGTCGCCATGCCCAGTTCGTGCGCCAGGTCGAACGCGCGGGCGATCTCGACCAGTTGCCGGCGGCTCTCCGGCGAACCGAAGTAAATCGTGGCCCCGACGGCTGCGGCGCCCATGTTCCAGGCATCGCGCACCGTGCCGAACAACACCTGGTCGTAGGTGTTGGGGTAGGACAGCAGCTCGTTGTGGTTGATTTTGACGATGAAGGGAATTTTGTGCGCGTATTTGCGCGCCACGGCTCCCAGCACGCCGAAAGTCGAGGCGACGGCATTGCAACCGCCCTCGACGGCGAGTCTGACGATGTTTTCCGGATCGAAATAGGCGGGGTTCGGGGCGAACGAAGCCCCCGCGGAGTGCTCGATGCCCTGATCCACGGGCAGGATCGAGACATAGCCCGTGCCGCCCAGCCGTCCGTTGGAGAGAATCCATTGCAGGCTGCCCAGCGTACGGACGCTGCGGTCGGATTCGGCCCAGATGCGGTCCACGGTGTCGGGTCCCGGCAGGTACAACGACTTTTTGTCGATGGTGCGGCATACGTGGGAGAGGTAGTAGCCGGCCTGCTCCCCTAAAATTTCAACTGTCTTGCTCATAATCGCTGTGTTTTGGTCATTTTACGAATCCCGTGCAATTCCGGGTCCAATCAGGTCCCGTTTACGGCCTAAAAGTTACCGAAAAATCCGGGAGGTTGTTCCCGACGCGGAAGGCGGAGCGCGGATTCGGACCGAATGGTACAGAGGTAGGACAGAAATGCGAAGCGGGCGCGCCCGTTCAGGGCATGCGGCGAGGCCCGTTCAAAGCGTTCCGGCTGCTGCGGGCCGGACTACGCAGGGACACAAACCGTCCCGGACGCAGAATTTACCACCCGGAGCGGACAAAAGTCCGAAATCCGGATACCTATTTTTTGTTGTTGCGGTACTCGGTGGGCGATTCCCCCGCGTGCTTCTTGAAAAAACGCCCGAGGTAGGACTGGTCGGGAAACCGGAGCCGGTAGGCGATCTCCTGCACCGAAAGGTCGGTCGACTGGAGCATCATCTTGATCTCCAGCATCACCGAACGGTCGATGAACTCCTTGGCCGAACTGTGCGCCACGCTGCGCACGATGGTCGACAGGTAACGGGTCGAAATGCAGAGTTTGTCGGCGTAAAACGACACTTCGCGCTCCTGGGCGCAATGCTCGTGCACGAGAGCGACGAAACGGTGGAACAGCTCCGACTGCCGCGTGGTCGTCTCCGGCACGCGGTGCTGCCGGGCTGCGAAACGCTGCATCTTGTCGTAACTCTCCAGCAGCAGATTCTGCAAACGGTTCTTGATGATCGTATTGCGGAACACGTTGCCGCGGTCGCGGTAGGTGTAGGCCGCCATCTGGAGCCAGATCGAAGCCCCCTCGACGATCCGCTGGGGCGGATGGGAGATCGGACGCTCGCGCAGGGCGTGGAAAAACGAAGGGTCCATCCGGAAGGCCGCCTCGGAAAAGAGATCCAGCGAAAACGAGCAGTAGGCCGCCCTGAAATCCTCCGTGCGGTCGGTGAGCATGAAGATAGATCCGGGCAGCAGCAGCACCATCGTATTGCGGCGCACCTGCCCCTGGTACTGGTTGACGGTGGCGTCGGCGCTGCCGCTGCGACAGAAGAGAATCGCACCTCCTTCCACACGGCAGGCGTAATTGCCGAAAAAGGCGAAATCGGATTCGCCCACAACAAATTGCTCCTCGGGAGTGGTGATTAGCGGATTGACCTGTGGCATACAATTCTTTTTTCGAACAAAAATAATGAAATTATCGATAAATGTTCCATTTTTATTCCGAAAAGTACCAATTCTGTTCGCAATAAAGGGTACATTGATACCGTTTTTAAAATACTTTTGCACCTGAAAAAGTTTTTTAGTCCAATTAGTTAAAGGAATTGTTATGAAGCAAACATTTGTGAAAGCTGCCGTTTTGGCATGCTGCATGGCGGCCGTCGGATGCAAACAGGCTCCGATGACAATGGGCCCCGGCGAATACGCTGTAATGACCATCGCCACCACCGACCGGGAAATCCCGAGCAACTACTCGGCGACGATCCGCGGCCGTCAGGACATCGCAATCTATCCGCAGGTTTCGGGAACGATCTCACAGCTCTGCGTCAACGAAGGTCAGAAAGTCGCCAAGGGACAGACCCTTTTCATCATCGACCAGGTTCCCTACAAAGCCGCCTTGCAGACCGCCGAGGCCAACGTCGAGGCCGCCAAAGCCGGCGTAGCCACCGCACAGCTCACCTACGACAGCAAGAAGGAGCTTTTCGCCCGCAACGTCGTTTCGCAGTTCGACCTCTCGACGGCCAACAACAACCTGCTGACAGCCAAGGCCCAGCTCGCACAGGCCGAGGCACAGCGCGTGAACGCCGCCAACAACCTCTCCTACACGGTCGTGAAGGCTCCGACCGACGGCGTGGTGGGAACGCTGCCGTACCGCGTCGGCGCGCTGGTGAGCGCTTCGATCCCGCAGCCGCTGACCACCGTATCGGACAACTCGGAGATGTACGTCTACTTCTCGATGACCGAAAACCAGCTCCTGGCCCTGACACGCCAGTACGGCTCGATCGCCGAAACGCTCAAGAGCATGCCGGGCGTACAGTTGCAGCTCAGCGACGGTTCGACCTACGACCAGACGGGCCGCGTGGAGTCGATCAGCGGCGTCATCGACACCTCGACGGGCAGCGTGTCGCTGCGCGCGGCGTTCCCCAACCCGAACGGACTGCTGCACAGCGGCGGTGCGGGCAACATCATCCTGCCGAGCATCTACAAGGATTGCATCGCCGTTCCGCAGGCCGCGACGTTCGAACTCCAGAACAAAGTATATGTATATAAAGTGGTGGACGGCAAGGCCTCTTCGGCGATGATCGACGTCGAGAAGATCTCGAACGGCCGCGAGTATATAGCACGCGCGGGACTCGTGCCGGGCGATGTGATCGTTGCCGAAGGCGTGGGTCTGCTGCGCGAAGGCACGCCCATCGTTCCGAAGGGCCAGGCCGCAGCAGCCGCTGCCGCAGCTCCCGCAACCGACGAGTCCGCCGCTCAAACCCAAACCGAGAAGGAGGAATAACCTATGACACTCAAGCATTTCATAGAACGACCCGTATTGGCGTCGGTCATATCAATCGTAATCGTAATCGCCGGTCTGATCGGTCTGGCGACACTGCCCGTCGAGCAGTATCCCGACATCGCGCCCCCGACGGTCATGGTGCGCGCCTCCTATCCGGGAGCCAGCGCCGAAACGATTCAGAAGTCGGTCATCGTACCGCTCGAACAGGCCATCAACGGTGTGGAGGACATGACCTACATGACCTCCAGCGCAGCCGTCGGCAGCGCCTCCGTGACGATCTATTTCCGCCAGGGAACCAACGCCGACATGGCGGCCGTCAACGTGCAGAACAAAGTGTCGCGCGCCACCGGCCAACTTCCTCCCGAGGTCACGCAGATCGGTGTGACGACCATGAAGCGCCAGACCTCGATGGTCAAGATCTTCTCGCTCTACAGCCCCGATGACTCCTATGACGAGACCTTCCTGTCGAACTACCTGAAGATCAACGTCGAGCCGCGCATCCAGCGTATCCGCGGCGTCGGCGAGGTGTTCACCCTCGGCGCCGACTACTCGATGCGCGTCTGGCTGAAGCCCGACGTAATGGCCCAGTACAAGCTCATCCCGTCGGACGTGACGGCGGCGCTGGCCGAGCAGAACATCGAATCGGCGACCGGTACGCTGGGCGAGAACTCCCAGAACACGTTCCAGTACACGATGAAATACCGCGGACGCCACCAGACGCCCGAAGAGTTCGGTGAAATCGTGCTGCTCTCGAAGCCCGACGGCACGCTCCTGCGTCTGAAGGACATCGCCGACATCGAACTGGGCAGCGAATCCTACGCTTACAAAGGTTACACCAACGGCCATCCGGGCGTCAGCACGATGATCTTCCAGACGGCCGGTTCGAACGCCACGCAGGTCGTGAACGACGTCAACGCCCTGCTCGACGAATTGCAGGCCGAACTGCCGAAAGGCATCGCCGTCGCACATCTCCAGAGCGTGAACGACTTCCTCTACGCCTCGATGAAAGAGGTGGTCAAGACCCTGTTCGAGGCCATCCTCCTCGTGATCCTGGTCGTGTACGTCTTCCTGCAGGACATCCGCTCGACGCTCATCCCCACGGTGTCGATTCTCGTGGCGCTGATCGGAACCTTCGGCTTCCTCGCATTCGCCGGATTCTCGATCAACCTGCTGACCCTCTTCGCGCTGGTTCTTGCGATCGGTACGGTCGTCGACGACGCCATCATCGTCGTCGAAGCCGTGCAGGCACGCTTCGACGCGGGCTACAAATCCTCCTACATGGCGACCATCGACGCCATGTCGGGTATCACATCGGCCATCGTGACCTCGACGCTGGTCTTCATGGCCGTGTTCATCCCCGTCGCCATGATGGGCGGAACGTCGGGCGTCTTCTACACGCAGTTCGGTATCACGATGGCCGTGGCCGTGGGTCTTTCGGCCGTCAACGCCCTTACGCTGTCGCCGGCGCTCTGCGCCATGATCCTGAAGCCGTACCTCGACGAGAACGGCGAGATGCGCGACAACTTCGCGGCGCGTTTCCGCAAGGCCTTCAACACGGCATTCGGAGCCTTGGTCAACAAGTACAAGCACGGCGTGATGCTCTTCATCAAGCACAAGTGGCTGATGTGGTCGACGCTCGGCCTGACCATCGCGGCGCTGGTTCTGCTGATGAACACCACCAAGACGGGTCTGGTTCCCGACGAGGACCAGGGTACAATCATGGTCAACGTCACCACGGCCCCGGGTTCCTCGCTCGCCGAGACCCACAAGGTCATGGAGCAGGTTTCGCAGCGCATCAGCGGCATTCCGCAGATTCGCGACTACATGCAGGTGGCCGGCTACGGCATGATCGCCGGACAGGGTTCGTCGTACGGTATGGCCATCATCAAACTCAAGGACTGGGACGAGCGTCCGAACAAGGAGGATGACGTGAACGCCGTCATCGGACAGATTTACGGCCGCACCGCCGACATCAAGGACGCACAGATCTTCGCCGTGGCTCCGCCGATGATCTCGGGTTACGGAACCTCGACCGGTTTCTCCATGCACCTGCAGGACAAGACCGGCGGCGACCTGACCGAATTCTACAATATTTACCTGCAATTCATCGGCGCGCTGAACCAGCGTCCGGAGATCGCCCGCGCATACTCGACCTTCAACATCAACTTCCCGCAGTACATGGTGGACATCGACGCGGCGAAGGCCAAGCGTGCCGGCATATCGCCGACCTCGATCCTCTCGACGCTGGCAGGCTACTACGGCGGCCAGTACGTTTCGAACATCAACCGGTTCTCGAAAATGTACTATGTGACGATGCAGGCCGATCCGAAATACCGTCTCGACACCGAGTCGCTCAACAACGTCTACGTGCGTTCGAGCAGCGGCGAGATGGCTCCCCTAGGCCAGTTCGTGAACCTGACGAGGGTTTACAGCTCCGAGGTGCTGAACCGCTTCAACATGTACAGTTCGATCGCCGTGAACGGTACGGCCGCCGACGGTTATTCGTCGGGCGACGCCATCCGGGCCATTCAGGAAACGGCCGCGCAGGTGCTTCCGAAGGGCTACGGTTACGAGTTCGACGGCATCACGCGCGAGGAGGCCCAGACGGGCAGCAACACGGTCATCATCTTCGGTATCTGTATCCTGCTGATCTACCTCATCCTGAGCGCGCTGTACGAGAGTTTCCTCATTCCGTTCGCCGTCATTCTGTCGGTTCCGTGCGGTCTGATGGGTTCGTTCCTGCTCGCCAAGATGATGGGACTGGAGAACAACATCTACCTCCAGACGGGTATCATCATGCTGATCGGTCTGTTGTCGAAAACGGCCATCCTGATCACGGAGTACGCCGCCGACCGCCGCGCCGCGGGCATGAGCCTCTCGCAGGCCGCCGTGTCGGCCGCCAAAGCCCGTCTGCGTCCCATTCTGATGACCGTCCTCACCTGCGTGTTCGGTATGATCCCGCTGGTGCTCTCGCACGGCGTAGGCGCAAACGGCAACTCGACCCTCGGTGCAGGTGTCATCGGCGGTATGATCGTAGGTACGCTGGCGCTGCTGTTCCTCGTGCCGACGCTGTTCATCGTCTTCCAGACGTTGCAGGAGAAAGTCAAGCCCCTGGAATTCGATCCCGATCCGCAGTGGGCCGTGCGTGCCGAACTGGAAGAGTGTAAAAACGAGAAAGAGGAGGAGTAACACATGAAAAAGATCCTGATTATATGCGCCGCGGCGGCGCTGACCGGCTGCGGCATCTACAAACCCTATACCCGTCCCGAGGTGACGACCGCAGGACTGTACGGATCGGCGGAGACCGCCGACACGACCACCCTGGGCGACATCCGCTGGCAGGAAATGTTCACCGATACCCAGTTGCAGGCGCTTATCGCGCTTGCGCTGGAGAACAACACCGACCTGCTGTCGGCAGGCTGGCGCGTGAAGGAGGCCGAGGCGACACTTAAATCGGCGCGTCTGGCCTACCTGCCGTCGTTCAACTTCGCCCCGCAGGGCAGCTTGAGCAGCTTCGACGGCGGACCGACGGCGAAAACCTATTCGATTCCCGTGACGGCCAGCTGGCAGATCGACATCTTCAACGGACTGACCAACGCCAAGCGCAAGGCCAAGGCGCTCTACGCCCAGAGCAAGGAGTATGAGCAGGCCGTGAAGACGCAGCTGATCTCGGGCGTGGCCAATCTTTACTACACGCTGCTGATGCTCGACAGCCAGTACGAGGTGACGGAGGAGACGGCCGCCAAATGGCGCCAGAGCGTCGAGGCGATGCGCGCCCTGAAAGAGGCGGGCTACGCCAACGAGGCCGGAGTGGCCCAGTACGAGGCCAACACGCTGGCCATCGAGGCATCGCTGCACGACCTGGGCTACCAGCGTACGCAGGCCGAGAACTCGCTCTGCTCGCTGCTGGGAGAGGTTCCGCACACCATCGCACGCGGACGTCTCGAAAACCAGCAGCTGCCCGACGACCTGACGGTCGGCGTACCCCTGCTGATGCTTTCGAACCGTCCCGACGTACGTTCGGCCGAGTATTCGCTCATGCAGTCGTACTACGCCACGGCGAGCGCCCGTTCGGCCCTCTATCCCTCGATCACGCTGAGCGGCATAGTGGGCTGGACCAACAACAGCGGCGCAGGCATCGTCAATCCCGGCAAGCTGATCTGGAACGCCGCAGGATCGCTCCTGCAACCGATCTTCAACGCCAACGCCAACCGTGCCCGCGTGAAGATCGCCAAGGCGCAGCAGGAGGAATCGAAGCTGTCGTTCCAGCAGACGCTGCTCAACGCAGGCGCCGAGGTCAACAACGCCCTCACGCAGTGCCAGTCGGCCCGCGCCAAGGCGGACCTCCGCGTGCGGCAGATCGAAGCGCTGGAGCGCGCCGTGGAGTCGACCGAACTGCTGATGCAGCACGGCTCGACCACCTACCTCGAAGTGCTGACCGCCCAGCAGTCGCTGCTTTCGGCACAGCTGTCGCAGATCGCAGACCGTTTCGACGAAATCCAGGGAACCGTGAACCTCTACCAGGCTCTCGGCGGCGGACGTGACATTACGGAGGAAAAATAATGAAACGGGGAGTGACCAAAGAGGAGATCATCCACGCTACGCAGGAGCTTATCGCCCGGAACGGCATCCGTGCCGTCCGGGTCGATGAGATCGCGCAGACGCTGGGAATCTCGAAACGCACCCTGTACGAAATGTTCACCGACAAGAATGACCTCGTAAGCGCATGCCTCGACGCCATGAGCCACCAGCAGCGGGAACGCATCGTCGCCTGCCGCAAACGGCGCGGCGGCAATCCGCTGCAAAAGGTGCTCCGGCTGACGAACGAATACATCGACAACCTCTATACGGTAGACCACCGTTTCCTGTCGGACATCAGCCGCAAGATCATCTTCGCGGAGCACTACGACGAGCACCGGGAATTCTGGCGCAGGGAACTGACCGACTACCTCGAAACCTGTCGCCAGGAACAGCTTCTGCTGCCCGAAATCGACGCCCCGGCATTTGCCGAGCAGTTGATGAGCACGATCCTCGACCTGCGCCTGAACGGCACGGTCCGCGAGGAACTCCGGCTCTTCTGCCGGACGATACTCCGCGGCGCGGGGACCCGGAAGGGCATCGAACTGATCGACCGCAAACCGTGAGTTTCGCAATACGCCTGTAAAAAAGCCCCGCAGCCGAACTGCGGGGCTTTTTTTACGTCCGGAAACGACATGACCGCCGGACGCCGCAAAGGCGTCTCCGTCCGCCCGAGGCCCGCAGGCCTCTGCGAAGCGAAGCCGCGGTTCCCACGGAGTTTCAAAGCCTGCGGTCCCCGGGCCTGCGGAAGCCCCGCACGGCCCGGCCGTCCTCGATACCTGCGCAGCCCTCGGTCCGCCGGCATCTTCCGGATGCGAAAAAGGCTGCGAATCGTTCGCAGCCTCTTCCCATAACAGGTCGTTTTCTCAATAGATCCTGCCGGCATCGGCGCTCTCCAGATACCACTCCGCGTGTTCCGCGCCGTTGGACGAGGCCCATGCCATGAAGTATTCGTAGACGCCGCGGATGTCGTTCGCCTCGGCAGGGTAGCGGAACTCGCCCGGAATCATCAGCGCCCACATCATGTAGTTGTTCTTGGTCTGGTCGCCCTCCGTCACGAAGAACTTGTAGGGGTCCGAAGGCAGGAACGAACCCTTGCCGATAATCCCCGAAGCGGTCGGCGCATAGCCCGGCATGTGAATCTCGCTGGTGCGCTGCTTCGGCGCGATGAAGAAGTTCATCTCCGAATCCAGTACCGAGGCGATGTCCACCGGCTGCGAGAAGGTCACCGTCGTGGTGTGTTTCCGGATTGCGGCGGCGGGCTGTCCCTTCCAGGTGTTCGAGGCACTCAACAGCTCCTCCGTCCTGTTGAAGAACGGAATCACGGCACAGGGGCTGTCGGCGTCGAGCCCCCGCGAAGCGAACGCACCGCTGCCGAAGCCCTCGTGCGACGAGACGACGCCGGCCACGTCCGACGTCTGCACCTTGTCCATCTGCACAGCTCCGGCGATGTCGTAGGTGGTTCCCGCAGCACGCAGTTCCCAGTTGATCGTAAGAGCCGAGACCTTGCCGCCATCCTTCGACATCATACGGTCGATACGGCTCACGATGACCACGTCGTTCATGTCGTAATCGCCCAGCCACGGCCAGTTGTCCTCGAAGCAATAAGTATAGGTATGTCCGGGAACGTTCGCATACTCGTCGGGTTCCGGCTCCGGATCAGGATTTACGGGGTCCTTGCCGCCGTTGCAGCCGTTTTCTGCGATGATCGTCGTCTGCGACGCCGACATCACGGCTCCGTCGGTCAGATAATCCTTCCGGATCGTGTAATCCTTATCCCGGTCGTTGTCATAAACGACCTCGATCGCTCCCGAGAAATAGGTTTCATGCCCTTTGCGGGTATACGCCTTCTCCGAAATCAGGACCACGGCCCTTGGATCGGCGTCGCCGGTAAACGCGAATCTGTTCCCGCCGCCCTTTTCGTCGGCGTTGTACTCCTCCATCGTGAAGATCGCGCCTCGGGCCATCGACACGTTCGTATTGTTGAATTCGACCCTTCCGGCATCGAGTCCGGCATTCGCGCTGAAATTGAACTCCGCCCCCTGGGCCTCCAGCTCGTTCACCGAAGTGTGGCAGTTCACCCAGATCGTACCGCGGGCGGTCATCTCTTCGATCGAAGCCCGGCCGCGCTGGTAAATGGCCGTACTGCGCTCCAACTCGCACTCGTCGTTCACGACGAGCAGGGCGTTCTCGCAGTTGTGGAACTCGCCGTCGGAATTGATCTTCAGGTCGTCGACCGTAACGGCGCCGTCGTTGTAGATCCGCGCGGAGTTCGAAACCTTCATCTCGTCGGTCACGGTCAGCACGCCCGTCACCGTGTTGTAGACAGTCAGACCGTTATTCATGTCGAGGCTGCCATCGACCGTCAACGTACCGTTGTTTACGATGCATTTGCCGCTGACATTGGGTTTCCCGACGGACAGCTTGCCATCGGCAAAGACGTAGACCGCAGCCCCGTCGGCAGCGGAAGGCTGAATTTTCAGGGTCCCGATCTTCACCTCGCCGCCCGGCAATACAGCCAGTTTGGCCCGTCCGATGTTGAGCGACGAAAGCGTCAGTTTGCCGGCGACATAAAGGATCGGGGCCTGATAGGGGCTGAACCCGCCGTTGAGATCCAATTCGCCCGCAACCTCCGCCCCGGCAGGGATCAGGTATTCGGGAGCGGCGTAAAAAGCCCAACTGGCTCCCAGCTGGTAGCTCTTGCCGCTCTCGATCGCGGTGATCACGGCTTTGGAATCGAACGCCGCCGCATCGGGCGCCTCCATTTTCGGATAATCGGGCATCGAACTCCCGACCCGGGCGTTCGCCGCCAGACGCATTTTCGGCGCAGCGGCAGCCTTCATCGAAGCGCCCGTCACGGCGACCGTGCCGTGCGCCCCGACCATCTTCACCGACTTCGTGCCGTCGGGCAGGGTGGTCTGGACATAGAGGTTTTCGGTCCCGGCGGGCAGCGTGAACGCCGACCGGAAAGGCATAGCGGATTTCGCCACGCCCCGGGCCGCCAGATTCTCCGCCGAAAGGATCGGCGAGGAGTAAATGCGGATCACGGCATAGGGTGGCGTCGCGCCTTCCACGACAGGCGTCGACACCGAAACGGTCACGTTCCGGGTCGTTTTCCAGTCGAAATCGGCGGGAACAGCCCCCGGCACAACCGGACTGTCAGGGCTTCCGCCCAGATCCTTCTGGCAGGAGGAAGCGACAACAGCCACCGCCATCAAAGCCGTGCAAAGTTTTTTCATATCGTAATTCTCTAAAAGTGTGATGCATTCTGTCTTCGCGACAAATATAAGTATAATTTTCTCAACTACAAAATTCCGCTCATTTATATGACAAAAAAGCCCATTTTTTCACGCAAAACAAAATTCCGGCCGAAAAAGAGGATTTCCGAAAAAATTTCCTATATTTGCACCGTAAGAGCAACAGAAGCGAATGACCAGCCCTGCAACATACGACTGTCGGCGCCGCGGAGAACACCGCGGAACGATGATGATGTCCATGTGCATGTGCAACCGTTTTCGCCGGGTGTAGCTCCTTCATGCACTGAAAATGACACAATCCGGCTTCGTAGAGGTCGGATTTTTTTATCGGATTTTTTAACGACAGATATAACATACCATGGATTCAAAAAAGTACCGTTTCGAAACCCTCCAGATTCATGCGGGCCTGCAACCCGACGAACCCACCGGCGCCCGGGGCGTGGCGATCTATCCCACGGCGGCCTATCGGTTCAAAAACTGCGACCACGCCGCAAGGCTCTTCGAGTTGAGCGAAGGCGGCAACATCTATACGCGCCTGCAAAACCCCACCACGACGGCCTACGAACAGCGTATCGCCGCCCTGTACGGGGCTGTGGGGGCGCTCGCCGTCTCGTCGGGCATGTCGGCCATCCTGGTCACGGTGCTCTCGCTGGCCTCCGAGGGCGACAACATCGTCGCCTCGCCGTTCCTCTACGGAGGCACCTACAACCAATTCCGCATCACGCTGC
>OLGB01002342.1_pt1 | contig 20531 bp, 17 predicted proteins | sample 1605691 | NCBI WGS metagenome assembly OLGB01 (sample SAMEA3888925, study PRJEB22519) | human gut metagenome | biome: human gut; feature: human-associated habitat; material: faeces | place: Denmark | collected 2010 | reverse complement strand
AGATTTGAAAGGAAATCAGATGTCTTTTTATCCATATAATGTAAAGTATAAAGCCTTTGCAGCTGTCATAGCAGCTTTAATGTTATGCACGAATTTGTCCTCCTGCAAAAAGGTTTCGGAAGATCCGCGTGATGCGAATATTCAGACGGCAAACAGTGTTATTCTCACCGAAGAAACCACGCAGACAGTTGAAATTACCGAAGAAACGGAGATCACTTCAAGTTTGACAGATGAAACAAGCAATGAGCTGCAAAGTGAAACAACTTTACAGCAAGAAATATCAGGATCCGTTACAGAAACAGTAATGGCTGAAAATGAAATACCCGAAGATGACCTTATTGAAAGCGAACTTAGCGGGGAAAACGTGACTGTCAAAGTCGAAACCGAACAGCCAAAGCAGACAAAGGCTTCGGAAAACACAACGACGACCACCAAAGTCTCGGAAACAACTACGACGGAGGAAACGAGCGTCACTGAATTAACGCTTCAAACGGAAAGTCCTGCCGAAACTGTTTCTCACAACTATGGCACAAACGGCTATTCCGCACTCAATTACAGCGAGCAAAAGGGAATATGGATATCCTACCTCGAATATTCATCGGCAATGATGAACAAGTCGGCGAAAGCGTTCCGCTCAACTATCGGCGAGTATTTCGATGATGTAAAGGCATTGAGCTTTAATACTGTTTATGTTCAGGTCAGAGCTTTCGGCGACGCTTATTACCGCTCGGAGCTTTTCCCAACGGGTGACCGATACAACGGAACTATCGGAGCAAAGCTTTCCTACGACCCGCTTGAAATTATGGTCGAGGAAGCACACAGCAGAAACCTTTCCGTTCATGCTTGGATAAATCCGATGCGACTTATGACCGACAGCCAAATGAAAGGCTTGTCCGATTCATACACAATAAAAAAATGGTACAACGACAGCGACAAATGCGGAAAATATATCGTCAAATCAGACGGCAGGTGGTACCTTAACCCTGCTTATCCCGAGGTCGAAAAGCTTATCTCGGACGGAATTTCCGAGATAGTTTCCGGTTATGATGTTGACGGTATCCAGATAGACGACTATTTTTACCCGACAACGGCAGCTTCGTTCGACAGTGCCGCTTACAAGGCTTCGGGAACGTCTAAGAGCATTTCATCGTGGCGAACGGACAACATCAATGATATGGTAAAGCGAATGAACAAGACCGTACACAGCGCAAACTCGAGCGTTTTGTTCGGAATTTCGCCGCAGGGAAGTGTAAGCAACAACTATGATACGCTTTATGCCGATGTAAAAACGTGGTGCAGCTCGTCCGACTGCTGCGACTATATTCTTCCTCAGGTCTACTTCGGGTTTGAAAATGCCACACTGCCGTACGAAGACACTATCGCGCTCTGGAGCAGTATGACTTCATCGGGAAATGTGAAGCTCGTTATAGGACTTGCAGGCTATAAGATAGGCGCGGCTGACGCATACGCAGGCGCAAACGGCAAAAATGAATGGATAAACAATTCCGATATAATTTCAAGGCAGATGAAAGCCGCGAAAAAACTCAGCAACTACGGCGGAGTTGCCATATTCAGATATGGTTCGATTTTTGAGCCCGAATCATCGGTTGCAAAGCAGGTCAATGCTGAACTTGCAAACATAAAAAAATAAAATGGGGGATACTATGAAATTCAAAAGACTGATCTCGCTGATAATGTCAGCGATTATGGTAGTGATGCTCTGTTCAACGACTGCATTTGCGGCTAAAAAGGGTGTTGCGCTCAACAAGACGTCCGCTTCGGTCACGGTAGGAAAGAGCATAACCTTGAAACCAACTGTAACAGGTGTAAAGAACTATACTTTACAGTGGTCAACGAGCGACAAAACGATAGCAACTGTTTCAAAATCGGGCAAAGTCACAGGTGTAAAGGCAGGAAACGTTACAGTTACGGTCAAGATCAAGAATACGAAATACAAAGCTTCCTGCAAGGTGACGGTCAAAAAGGCATCGGCAGTTTCATCAAGCAGCAATACCTCAAAAAATACGGCAGCTTCTTCGGGTGATGCACTTGATTTTGTGAAAAACATAAAGATAGGCTGGAATCTCGGAAATACGCTCGATTGCACGGGAAGCTGGATAAACGGTGATCTTGCTCACGAAACAGCGTGGGGAAATCCAAAGACTACCGAAGAGATGATAAAAGCCGTCAAAAAGGCAGGCTTCAATGCAGTTCGTATCCCGACAAGCTGGGGCGAGCATCTCGACAGCAAAAACAATATCAGCAAGGAGTGGCTCGACCGAGTTCAGACGGTCATTGACTATGCTTACAAAAACGATATGTATGTCATTCTCAACACCCACCACGAAACCGATTGGATAATTCCAAGCAAAGACAGCAAGGAAATGTCCGAACGCTTTACATCGATATGGAAGCAGATAGCAGAACGCTTCAAGGATTATGACGAACACCTTATTTTTGAGGGACTTAACGAACCGAGAACCGTTGGAAGTGCAAATGAATGGAACAGCGGAACGGCTGATGAACGCAAGGTCATCAACAAGTATAATAAGCTTTTTGTCGAAACCGTCAGAAAGAGCGGCGGAAACAACAAACTCCGCTATCTTATGATAACTCCATACTGCGCAAACAGCGGCGGTGCGGCAATAAATGACCTTGAAATTCCCGATGACAGCCGCATTATCATCTCAGTCCATGCATATCTTCCGTATAATATGGCACTCAACACGGGTTCAAAGGTTTCTTCATTCACCGATAATGACAAGCAGGAGATCGATTCGATGTTCAAAAGGCTGAGCGATAAATTCATCAGCAAGGGAATTCCCGTTATCGTCGGCGAATTCGGCTCTGTGAACAAGAAAAACGATGCTGAAAGAGCCAAGCTTGCGAAATACTATGTTTCGGCTGCGAAAAAAGCAGGCGTTCCATGCTTCTGGTGGGATAACGGAAATGACAGCAGTTCGGGTGAAGCTTTTCTTCTACTCAACAGAAAAACAGCCAAAATGGAACATGACAAAATTGTAAAAGCTTTGATGGAAGGCTTAAAATAAGGAAACGCAGATCAAAACGGATCAGCTTTTCTTAATACATAAGCGGTGCAGTTTTTTTATTTGAACTGCACCGCTTTTATTTGCGATAATTTGTTGTAAACCCTTGATTTAGGGCGAAAAATAGTATATAATAATTCTTATATGGGTTCTTGAAAAAAGTTTTTACGGAGGTCAGATATGGCGGAAAATTCAGAAATAAAATCTTCCGATTATGCCATTGAATGTAAGGAGATCACGAAAACGTTCGGTACGGTCGTTGCGAACGATCACGTTGATCTCTCGGTAAAATATGGCGAAATACTCGCTTTGCTCGGCGAAAACGGTTCGGGCAAAACTACACTTATGAATATGCTCTCGGGCATCTATCATCCCGACAGCGGTTCTATCAATGTTCTCGGCAAACACGCTGTTATCAATTCGCCTGCGGATTCGATAGCGCTCGGCATAGGAATGATACACCAGCACTTCAAGCTTGTTGAAGCTTTCAGCGCGCTCGACAATATCATCGCAGGAACGCCCGGAAAGCTGAAAAAGCGCTCCGCTCTGCGTGAAGATATTTCCGCGATAAGCGAAAAGCTCGGTCTTAACGTTGACCTCAACAAAAAAATATACAATATGTCCGTCAGCGAAAAGCAGACAGTCGAGATACTTAAAGTTTTATACCGCGGTGCGAAAATACTTATCCTTGACGAACCTACGGCTGTTCTTACTCCGCAGGAAACCGAGAAGCTTTTCGATATGCTCCGCATAATGCGAAGCGAGGGCTGTGCAATAATCATTATCACGCATAAGCTCAACGAAGTTATGGCGATAAGCGACCGTGTTACTATTTTGCGTAAGGGTAAGTCGGTCGAAACCGTACTTACGGCTGAGACAAACGAGAAAAAGCTCACCGAGCTTATGGTCGGCAAACCTGTCAGTCTTTCCATCGAGCGTCCCGAGCCTATCGACCCGAAGCCGCTTCTCAACGTTTATCATCTCTCCGTTGACAAGCCTGACGGAACTGTTGCACTTGAAGATGTTACTTTCGATATCTATTCGGGTGAAATTCTTGGTGTTGCAGGTGTTGCAGGCAGCGGTCAGAAAGAGCTTTGCGAAACCATTGCAGGTCTTAACGGTATCCGTTCGGGCGCTGTGCTTTACAATAAGGAAAACATCATCGGCAAGACCGCAAAGGAGATCATCGAGCTTGGCATAAGCATGAGCTTCGTCCCCGAGGACAGACTCGGAATGGGACTTGCTTCATCAATGGGTATGACGGGCAATATGATGCTCAAATCCTACAGCAAAAGCAAAGGTCCGTTCATCGACAAAAAGCCTGCGCGCGAGCTTGCGGAAAGGCTCATCAAGGAGCTTGATATCAAAACTCCGTCAACGGAAATTCCCGTAAGAATGTTGTCGGGCGGCAACGTTCAGAAGGTTCTTCTCGGACGTGAGATCGAATCCGCACCGAGTCTGCTCATAACGGCTTACCCCGTTCGAGGACTTGATATTAATTCGTCATATACGATATACGGACTTCTGAACGAGCAGAAGAAAAAGGGCGTTGCGGTTCTTTTCATCGGTGAGGACCTGGACGTTCTGCTTGAACTTTCGGATAAAATTATGGTGCTTTGCCACGGCAAGGTAACGGGCATAGTTGATGCAAAAACAGTAACAAAGGAGCAGCTTGGTCTTATGATGACAGGCTCAACAGCAGAGGAGGTGCTTGGAAATGGCTGAACAGACAGTACAGAACCGTGAAAAATTTCGTATAAGAATTTCCAAGCGTGCAGAAGTCGGAACGAAAAAAGCCGTCCTTTTCCGTGCGATCTCGGTCGCAGCGGCTATAATCGCAGGCGGACTTTTTATCCTTTGCATAGGCTACAATCCTTTCTCGGTCTATGGAACTATCATCAAGGGCGCATTCAGCACCTCAATGGCATTTCAGGCGACTGTTAAAGTCATGATACCGCTTCTTATCTCGTCACTCGGCGTAACGCTTGCGTTCAAGATGAAGTTCTGGAACATCGGCGCAGAGGGTCAGATCATTGCAGGTGCGATATGCGCATCGTATTTTGCACTTTTCCACGCCGATCTTCCGCATTTTCTCCTTATGATAATAATGTTTGTCGCAGGAATCATCGGCGGCGGTCTATATGGACTTATCCCTGCATTTTTTAAGGCGAAATTCGGCACGAACGAAACGCTTTTCACGCTTATGCTCAACTATATCGCGCTTTATGTTATAGTCTGGCTTCGTGACGGCGCTTGGGCAGACCCCGAATCGGGCGGCTTCCCGAAGATAGCACGTTTCGTTTCAAATGCACAGCTTGACAAGGTTGGCGGAATACAGGTCGGCTGGATAATCGGCCTGATACTTACCGTTATCGTGTTTATTTACCTTAAATATACGAAGCACGGCTATGAGATAAGCGTTGTTTCCGAAAGCCACGCAACTGCACGTTATGCAGGTATGAACCCGAAGAAAATTATGCTTCGCACGATGTTTTTCAGCGGCGCGGTCTGCGGCATCGCAGGTATGGTTCAGGCTACCGGTTCGGATATGACCCTTGCGACTTCTGTTGCAGGCGGTGTCGGCTTCACGGCTATCATCGTTGCTTGGCTCGCACAGCTTGAACCGATAGCGATCCTTATCGTTTCGTTCCTTTTCTCCGTTCTTGAAAAGGGAAGCAGCGTAATGCAGTCGACATTTGGACTTTCGACCTACTGCGCGGACGTTCTTCAGGGAATTATCCTGTTCTTCGTGCTTGCTGGCGAGTTCTTCATTCGATATAAATTCGTTGTAAACGGAAAGGAGCGTAACTGATGGATATGTTTATCAACTTTCTCGTTGCGGCAGTTCTCGCAGGCGCTTCGCTTCTGTACGGAACGGTCGGCGAGATAATCAATCAGAAATCGGGTCATCTGAATCTCGGCGTTGAGGGTATGATGGCTATAGGCGCGTGTGCAGGCTTTATGGCAGGCTATCGCTTCGACAGCCTTGTTATTGCGATAATCGCAGCGTTCCTTTCGGGCGCGGCTGCTGCACTCATTTACGCGGTTCTGACGGTAACATTTATGGCTGACCAGAACGTTACGGGTCTTACGCTGACCATTTTCGGCTGCGGACTTTCAAACTTCATCGGCGAATATAACATCACACGTTCGGAAACGGGCAACCTGAAACTCCCCGAGCATATTATGTCGCAGCTCAGAAACATTCACATTCCCGTTCTTAGCGATATTCCTGTTGTGGGAAAGCTGCTTTTTTCCTACAATATCTTCATCTATCTTGGTGTTATAATCGCAATTATAGTGTATATTTATCTTTTCAAGACAAAAACGGGACTTAACCTCCGTACTATCGGTGAAAATCCTGCGGCTGCCGATGCGGTCGGAATACACGTTGTCCGCAGCAAGTACATCAATCTGCTTATCGGCGGCGGAATATGCGGCATAGGCGGAGCATACTGCTCAATGATCGTCTGCGGCGGCGTATGGATGAGCGACAGCGTAAATGGTATGGGTTGGATCTCTGTTGCGCTCGTTATTTTCGCAGCGTGGAGTCCGCTCAAAGCTATCGGCGGAAGCCTTATTTTCGGCGCATTCAGCGTTCTGAAATACTATATGCCGAAGTCGGTGATAACACTCCCGAACGCTTTCTATGATATGCTCCCATTCGTTATCACAGCGCTTATCCTCGTTATCACATCCGTAAGAAAGAACAAAGGCAGAATGCAGCCTGCTTCCTGCGGCGTGAACTATTTCCGTGAGGAAAGATAAATGCTGCTGCGGAGCTACCGTTCCGCCGACTGCGAAGAAATGGCGAAGCTGTTTTATGATACCGTACACGAAGTAAACATACGGGACTACACGGCTGAGCAGGTCAACGCGTGGGCGGACGGAAACGTTGACCGTTCGGCGTGGGACAAGTCATTCACGGAGCATTACACGGTCGTTGCCGAGGGAAACGGCGTTATCATCGGCTTCGGTGACATTACCGAGGGCGGTTATCTCGACCGCCTATATGTTCACAAGGACTACCAGCGCAAAGGTATTGCAACTGCGATATGAGATGCATTGGAAAGCTATCCCGACACGGACGAGCTGACGGTTCACGCTTCAATTACTGCGAAGCCGTTCTTTATAACCTGTCTTCATAAGCATATGCACACGTCTTTTCGGCAAATTTTGCTGCATACTGCGTTAAAAATCCTTGCCGTGCGGCAGCACGCCTGCGGATTTTTGCCTTGTCTGCAACAAAATTATGCTCGAAAATCCGCATACATTTCTTATGAAGACAGGTTCTTATTTCGAGGGGGTACTCTGTTGTAAAGGAGCAGGAAGTTGTTCGCAGGGGAGTAGTGCTTACGAATTTTGTTATGAAAAAATGCGGTAACTGTTTTTGAGCAGTTGCCGCATTTTTTGTCTGCACTTGGATCAAAAATTAGTATTACGCCTTTTTTACCTTGACCTTTTTCGCCGCAGGGATACGGAAGAAATTCTCCGCATACTTTCTTATACGCTTTGAAAGTTCAGGCGAGAGGTCGCCGTCTTTTAAGCGCCATGCCCAGTTTCCGCCGCCTATGGTCGAGGGGATATTCATTCTTGCTTCCGAGCCGAGTTCAAGATAATCCTGCATCTGTATAATTACAAGGTCGGAGATGCTTGCGAACGCTGTACGGATAAGTCCGCCACACACGCCCTCTTTTTTGTTAAGTCCCATATATTTTTTAGCGAACTTTCTGTCGGCTTTTTCGAGTGAATCGTACCAGCCCATTGCGGTATCGTTATCGTGTGTGCCGATATATGTAACGCTGTTGCGGACATAATTATGTGGGAGATAATTGCTGTCCTGCTTGCCGTAAAATGCAAATTCGAGGACGTTCATTCCGGGGTAGCCTGCGTCTTTGAGCATCTGTTTTACTTCGTCCGTGAGGAAGCCGAGGTCTTCGGCAACGAGCTTTACATCGCCGAGTTCAGCTTTTATCGAATTGAAAAGCTTCATTGACGGACCTTTGAGCCACTCACCGTTTTCGGCGGTCTTATCCTCGGCAGGGATTGCATAAAAGCTTTCAAAGCCTCTGAAATGGTCGATTCGGGTAAGGTCGAAAAGCTTTGCGGAATATTCAACTCGCGATATCCACCAAACGAAGCCGTCTTTCTCCATTTTGTCCCAGTCATAGAGCGGATTGCCCCAAAGCTGACCTGTTGGGGAGAAGTCATCGGGAGGGCAGCCTGCAACTTTTGTCGGGCGGCGGTCTTCATCGAGCATAAAAAGCTCGGGATTTGCCCAGATATCGGAGCTGTCCATTGAAACATAGATAGGCATATCGCCGTAAATTTTGATGCCGTTCTTGTTTGCATAAGCTTTGAGTGCAAAATACTGCTTGAAAAATTCATACTGCATAAATTTCCAGCAGAGAATATCGTCCGAAAGCTCCGTTGAATAGCGTTCAACAGCTTCGGCTTCACGCAGGCGTATATCATCGTCCCATTCCGTCCACATTACCTGACGGTTCAGATATTTCAGCGACATAAAAAGCGCATAATCATCGAGCCAGAAGCCGTTTTCCGAGCAGAAACGCTTGAAATCGAGCATATCCGCGGAGTTTGTGTTCGTGAAAAAGCTTGCGGCAGCTTTCTGCAATATCACATATTTGAAGCTGAAAAGCTGCGCATAATCGGCAAAATGCTCCTTATGTAAAAGCACCTTGAGGTCGTGATCGTCCGAGTTGAGCAGACCGTCCTCAATGAGCATATCAAGGTCGATGAGCAGGGGATTTCCGGCGTAAGCAGAGTAGCTCTGATAAGGCGAGTCGCCGTAACCTGTTGGGCCAACGGGGAGTATCTGCCAGTATTCCTGACCGCTTTTTTTCAAAAAATCCACAAATTCGTAGGCTTCTTTGCCAAGAGTTCCTATGCCGTAATTGCTCGGCAATGAGGAAATATGAAGTAAAATTCCGCAGCTATGCATAAAAATCAATCCTTTGAAAATAATATTTTATGGTTTTCGCAGTTAGAGTTTGTTTCTTACAAAGATATTATACACTATCTTTGGCATAAATTCAAGGATAAGGCGTAAATTTTTCTGTTACCGCGAAAACATATCAATTTTATGCGAATCATCGCAAAAGGAGAACTTTTATGAACAAGCAGAATAATCAGCAGAACCAGCAGAATAACCAGCAGAACAACAATCAGCAGCAGAACCAGCAGAATAATCAGCAGCAGAACAACAATCAGCAGAATCAGAACCGGAATCAGCAGCAGAACAGAAACTTCAGATAACAATTTCCGAAAAAGATCTGCAAAACAGAAAAGCAGTGCCGTTCAGAATGAGCAGCACTGCTTTGTTTTTATTTGTCAGCCCAACGGATAACAACGATATCTCCGTCGTTTATCCTGTCCATAAAGCTTGCGTTTTTGCCATTGACGGTGGTTATCATATCTCCGCTCGGAGGAGGGTTGTCAAGGTCGATATCAGCTATCGACATAAGCTCGATGAATTCGTGCGGCGCGTTGTTCGGACGTGGTGGGAGAATAACGCTCTTTCCGTTGAGAACAACGTAGAAATTTGCGTTTGGCTCGGTCGGCGCAGGCTTTTCGGGTTCGCTTTGCATCGGAGCATCGACGGGAACGGAGTAATCGATCTTGACCTCGCTTTGCTCCGCAACGGCTTTGGCGATCCTGCCCTCACGCGCGCTGTCGGTGATTATCTTGTCACCCGTTATGATATCATCATCGGCACGAAGAATATAGTCGAAGCTGAGCTGCTTTCCGCCCTTGAAGAAGCCGACAGCCTCCGCATCGAACGGCAGAAGTCCCATAAGGTCGCCGAGCGTGTCCGTTTCGTTGATGATGACCTTGTCATTGTTTTGTATGTCATAGTCCTTGCCGACAGGCTTTCCGTTGACTGTGGCGGTGATGCCGATAGTGTACTTCACACCGTCAACCATAACGGTCTTGTCGGAGAGCTCGCCTGCGATATCGGAGATGTTCACATTCGCATCAATTCCGCTTTCCGCAGGAATAAATTCGATAACGTCACCCTGCTTGACGGTCTGATCGAGCGAAACGGGAAGTCCGTTGAGGGTTATCTGACCCGGAACGGCAAAAGTACCTTTCATAAGCTGACGCTCGCCGTTGAGCGTAAAGGTAAGGCTTCTGCCTGAGCGTCCGATTATCTGATTTGTCTTGAAGCCTGCCATAACGAGCATATCGGCAATGCTGACGGAGCGTGTGTCGAAGATGCGCATTTTCTTGCCGTTGAGCGTTACGACAGAGAAGTCGTAACCCTTGTTGACAACGGCTGTCACGCCGATGCCGATAGGCGTTACATATTCAGGACCGCCGATGCCCGTCCTGCCGAGGTCGATGTTCTTGTAAGCGTTCTTTCCGCCGACAGCGACACGCTCTTTCGGTATCGAAAGCTTTTCTGCGACCGCCGCCGAAAGGTTCGGGATAAGGCTTCCGCCGCCGACAAGGAATACAGCGGCAGGGGATTGTCCGCCGTTGGCGTTTATAATGCTCTCGGAAATGTTTGATGCGAGTGAGCCGACTGCAGGTTCAAGGCTCTTGAAAAATTCTTCCGCAGTGACGGTTTTTTCAAAGCCCAAAATATCGGTGAATTTTATTGTATCATTTTTTGAAGCGGAAATTTTCATCTTTTCCGCCGTTTCAAAATCAACTATGTAGCTGCGAATGACCTCTTCGGTTATCTCGTCGCCTGCAACGGTGGACATCGCATAAGCGACGATGCTGCCGTTCTGCGATATTGCAATATCGGACGTTCCTGCACCGATATCGACGAGCGCAATGTTGATAAGACGAACTTCGGGCGGGATTATAACATTCATCGCCGCGATAGGTTCGAGCGTAAGGCTCGTAACTTCGAGCTTGTTCATATCCATTACGGAATAAAGGCTCTCGACAACAACATTCGGGAGAAAGGCTGCGATAAGCTCGACTTTGACCTTTTTGCCCTTGTGTCCGATGAGATTTTTTATCTTGTAATCATCAAGAAAGTAGTTCACGACCGTGTGACCGACGCAGTAGAAAACGAGGTTGCTGTTTTTCATCTTTTCGTCAAGCTCATTCTGCGCTTTGAATACGGTTTCGACCTCGAACGACTTTACAGCTTCTTCGGTGATAGCTTCTTTGTCATCAATGTCGAATTCAAGCTCAGTCCGCTGAGTTTTGAGTGCGCGTCCTGCGGCTGCGATAGCGACTTTTGAAAGAGCAACGCCCGTCTTTTCTTCAAGCTTTTTTTTAACGAGCTTTACGACCCTTGCGACCTCGGCAATGTCCTCAATCTGACCGTCTATCATTGCTCGCTGAGTGTGCGCATACTCGCTGTAAGCCGTCACAGAGAAAACTCCGTCAACGATGCTGCCGAGAACGCCGATAACGTTTCGTGTTCCGATATCGAGCGCGAAGATCTCGTTTGCAGCCTGCTTGCGAAGCTTTTTTGCAGGAGCTTTTTTAGTCGTCTTTGAAGTTTTGGAAGAATCAGATGCCGATTTTTTTTGTGCTGCGGCTTTTGTGTTTGAGCGCGTGGATTTAGCAGTGGATTTAGCTGTATCGGCAGTCTTTTTTTCTGTTTTTGCTGTCTTTTCTTCGGTGTGTTCGGGAGCTGTTTTCGGCATTATTATCAGTCCTTTAATCCTTGATTTTTAATGTGCTTTTTATCTCTTTCACAACGGACGGGTCGGAGATTATGAGAAGCTTGTCACCGCTCAAAAGTACGGTCTGACCTCTCGGTATGATAAGACTTCCGTTTCGCGTAATGGAAACGATGTTGAAAATCGACGGCAGGTTCATTTCCATGAGCATTTTTCCGTTATAAACGTAATTTTCGGGGAGAGTTGCCTCGAAAAGCGAAACTTTGCCGTCATTGAGCTGTAAAAGCTGTTTTATCTTGTTCGTGTCGACCTCGCGCTCAATGAGCGAAGCGATGCTGTCCGTGCTGTTTATTACCGTATCAATGCCGAAAGCCTTGATGACCTCGACATTTTTAGGGTTATTCGCCCTTGCAACAGTCTTAGCGATGCCAAATTCGTTTTTGGCAAGCTGGCAGGATATCATATTGCACTGGTCGTTGCCCGTAACGCTTACAAAAGCGTCGGCTTCGTCCGCACCTGCGGCACGGAGAACGTCAATGTTCGTCGCATCACCGAGGATAACGGGGATATCCATTGTATCAGCTATCTTTTTGCTGACTTCCTTGTTTATTTCAATAACGGTAGGCTCGTGCTTCTTTTCGATAAGTGCCCTGATAAGGTAGTAACCGACCTTGCCTCCGCCGACAATTATAATTTTCATAGAGTTTTCTCCTTGTTCAGTCAACGAATTTTGCGCAGATAAGATTGTCACCCTTGGCGATCTCATAGTTCGAGAGGAAAACTCCCCTTATCGAGCTGTTTTCGTGTTCGATAGCGATTATCGTTTCATTCGGTTCAAGCGTGATGTCACTCAGTCTGTGACCGATCATTTTTTTATCGACCTCAACGCTGCTGATAACGACCGAGTGACCGTTGACGACGATGCTCTGCGAATCACTCGGTTCGGTGAGCGAGGCGGTGAAAGTTTCCACAGCGGTGTTTGTGGGGCATATAGTTTTGATGCCTATCTTTGCAAAAACTTCGCTCTTGGTCGGGTCGGTCACCCTCGCATAAGCCTGATCTATGCCGAAAAACTGCTTTGCTATCTGCACGACCATAAGGTTAACGTTGTCATCGGAGGTGACAGCCGCAACAGCGTCACAGTTCTCGATGCCTGCCGCACGTAGCGTGTCCATATCTATCGCAACGCCGACAGTCGTGTAGCCAGTAAAATCATCGGATAAAGCGGAAAATTCATTGTGCGATTCGGCAATGACCGATATCTCGTGCCCAAGATCTGAAAGCTTATTGCAAAGATTCGAGCCGAGAGTGCCGCAGCCGACAACAAGTATGTTCATAGAAAAAGCTGTCCTTTCGGAAAATAATATACATTCATTATACCACTTTGTGTAGTAAAAAACAATACATTTATAATAAAAAATAACCGTGTTCCCGAGAATCGCTCGAAAACACGGTTATATCTCATTGGTGCCGGTGACCGGGGTCGAACCGGTACGGTATCACTACCACAGGATTTTGAGTCCAGCACGTCTGCCAATTCCATCACACCGGCAAAAAAATCAGAATCAAAATCAATTCTGACCTAACTTTTGCTATTTTATCATAAAAAGTATATTTTGTCAAGAGAGAAAATAAAAAAATTGCGGTATTTCAAAGAGTTAAACAGGAGATATTTTATATGAATGTATTTAAAATTACCAAATTTTACTGTAGGGGACGGGTTTCCCGTCCCGCAGTCACCAATACCATACAAAAGAACGGGATAGTGATCCGTTTCTCACAATAATTTGATCATTGAAATCCCATATAAAAAATTCGCTATGTCCCTGCGGTATATGATAATTATAGCGTAAATGAGTGAGGAAGAAGTTCCGAAAGCATAAATGTGTGCAGTTCACTGTTCTCATCTTCGAGTATTACCTTTATCTCGGGCGTAAATTCGGAAAGGACCTGCCTGCAAATTCCGCACGGGAACGTCAAGCTTTGACCCGATGAGGTTATCGCGATGGCATCAAATTCGTGCTTGCCCTCGGAAACAGCTTTGAAAACAGCGGTGCGCTCGGCGCAGTTTGTTGCTCCGTAGGTCGCATTTTCTATGTTGCAGCCCGTGTAAACACTTCCGTCACGGCAGAGCAGAGCTGCTCCCACCTTAAATTTTGAATAGGGCACATACGCAAATTCCTGTGCTTTTTTTGATATTTCTATAAGCTCTCTGTCTGTCATAAGAATCACGCTCCTTTTAATAAAATTATAGCATAAAGCGCCGAAGTTTTCAATATGTTCATCGGTTTAATACATTAACACAAAAAATGAGAAAAGCTTTGATAAATTCTTGACAATCGCAGCCATTTAAAGTATAATGTAATTATAATTATTTTTTGATAAGGCTGATATGTTCGGAATATGTCGGTATCAGCTTGGAAAGGAAGTTTTAACAATGGGACTTACTCTTGCAGAAAAGATCCTTAAGGCTCACGTTGTTGACGGCGAGTTCGTAAAAGGAAAGGAGATCGGTATCAGAATAGACCAGACTCTTACTCAGGACGCAACAGGCACAATGGCTTATCTTGAATTTGAGGCAATGGGTGTTCCGAGAGTTAAAACAGAGCGTTCTGTCGCTTATATCGACCACAACACTCTCCAGTCGGGTTTTGAAAATGCTGACGACCACCGTTTTATCGGTTCTGTCGCAAAGAAGCACGGCATCTATTTCTCACGTCCCGGCAACGGTATCTGCCACCAGGTACACCTTGAACGTTTCGGTATCCCCGGCAAGACACTTATCGGCTCGGACAGCCATACTCCAACGGGCGGCGGACTTGGTATGATCGCTATCGGCGCAGGCGGACTTGACGTTGCGGTTGCAATGGGCGGCGGCGCATACTATATTACATATCCTAAGATCGTTAACGTTAAGCTCACGGGCAAGCTTTCTCCTTGGGTAGCTGCTAAGGACGTTATCCTTGAGGTTCTCCGCATCATGTCCGTTAAGGGCGGTGTTGGCAAGATCATTGAATACACGGGCGAGGGCGTTAAGACACTTTCCGTTCCCGAACGTGCAACTATCACAAATATGGGCGCAGAGCTTGGCGCAACAACTTCTATCTTCCCGTCCGATGAGATCACAAAGCAGTTCTTAAAGGCTCAGAAGCGTGAAGAAGTATGGACAGAGCTTTCCGCTGATTCCGATGCTGTTTATGACGAAACTATCGAGATCGACCTTTCAAAGCTTGCTCCTCTCGCAGCTTGTCCGCATTCTCCCGACAATATCAAATCCGCTGACGAACTCAAAGGTATGAAGATAGATCAGGTCTGCATCGGTTCATGCACAAACAGCTCCCTTATGGATATGATGAAAGTCGCATACATTCTTAAAGGCAAGACTGTTCACCCCGATGTTTCACTTGCTATCGCTCCCGGCTCAAAGCAGGTCCTCAATATGCTCGCTGAAAACGGCGCACTCGCTGACATCATCGACGCAGGTGCAAGAGTTCTCGAAAGCGCTTGCGGTCCTTGCATCGGTATGGGTCAGTCACCTAATTCAAAGGGTATCTCACTCCGTACATTCAACAGAAACTTCGAGGGCAGAAGCGGAACAAAGGATGGTCAGATCTACCTCGTATCTCCCGAAATGGCTGCTTACTCCGCTATCAAGGGCGTTCTTTCTGACCCGAGAGAGCTTGGCGAAATGCCTGAGTTCAAGCTTCCCGAAGAGTTTGTTATCAACGATAATATGATCGTTCCTCCTGCTCCCGAAGCTGATATGGACAAGGTTGAGATCCTCCGCGGACCAAACATCAAGCCTTTCCCGAAGACTGCTCCTCTCGCTGACAGCATCGAAGCTAAGTGCTCGCTCAAAGTCGGCGACAATATCACTACCGACCACATTATGCCTGCAGGCGCAAAGATACTTCCACTCCGTTCAAATATTCCTGCAATTTCAAAGTTCTGCTTCACCGTTTGCGATGAAAAGTTCCCCGAAAGAGCAGAAAGCTACGGCAAGAGCATCATCGTCGGCGGCGCAAACTACGGTCAGGGTTCGTCCCGTGAACACGCTGCACTCGCTCCTCTCTATCTCGGCGTAAAGGCTGTTCTTGTTAAGAGCTTCGCGCGTATCCACCGTTCAAACCTCATCAACGCAGGTATTCTTCCTCTTACATTCGTAAACGAGGCTGATTACGATAAAATTTCTCAGGACGATGTTCTCGAAATCGCAGACGTTCGCGCAGCTATCGAGAGCGGCAAGTCCGAGCTTACTGTAAAGAACAAGACCACAGGCGAAGATATCCCCGTACTCTGCGAGCTTACAGGCAGAACAAAGGATATTATCCTCGCAGGCGGACTTCTTGACTACACAAGAGAAAGCTTAAAGTAAAAAATGTGCTGTTCAAAATGCGGCATGGATTGTGACAAGTGCAGCCGAAAAGAAGAGTTCGGCTGCCTCGGCTGCAATAATATGCAGAGCGGATATTGGGGCGAAATTTGTGAGATAAAGGAATGTTGTGAGGGTAAAAAGCTCGAACACTGCGGACTTTGTCCCGATTTTCCCTGCGAAATGCTGCGTGAGATATCCTTTGACGAAGAACTCGGCGATGACGGCGAGCGGCTTCTCAATGCCAAGAAATGGGCAGACGAAAGCAGAGAGCTTTCCGAGAAAAAACTGAAAAATATCCTGCTCGGAGTGTCACTCGGAGTGGTTTTCGGCGCAGTTCTCGGCGCTTGGCAGGGTATGCCTGCGGCTTTTGTTGTCGGCGGCGTTGTTATCGGAGTCGGCATTGCTTTGCTTTTGAATTTCTACAAAAAATATTGACAGGAGTTACATAAAATGAGTGACATAACAACGCTTGAAAAACCGTCTGAAGCCGCACAGCTTCAAACACGCAAAGGCGCTTTTTTCTCGGCGAATGTGATAAAATATATAGCTATATTTGCGATGCTTATCGACCATATTGCGTGGTGCTTTGTGGATACGAATTCTGTTCTCGGCAGCATAATGCACCTTATCGGCAGAATGACCGCACCGATAATGACATATTTTATCGTTGAGGGTTATCATTACACGAGGAACGTTAACAAGTATCTGATAAGGCTTGCGATCTTTGCCGCCGTTTCGTGGATACCGTTCCTTTTTATGGAATATGGTACTCTGCTGCCGTTCACATTCGTTGACGGAAATCTGTATTTTAATCCTGCGCAGGGCGTTATCTACACTTTTTTCCTCACCCTGCTTGCGCTGAAAACAGTTCATTCGCAAAGCCTGCCAAAGCCTGCAAAGGTCGTGCTTGTGATAGGCTTATGCCTGCTTTCGTCGATAGGCGACTGGTTCTTTTTCCCGATAATATGGGCGCTGCTGCTCGATAAGTACAGAGGAAACTTCAAAAAGCAGGCTGCCGCTTTTGCAATATCTTCGCTCGTGCTTATGACGCTGATGATAATGTTCCTCATGGACGGCTTCGCAAACAATTGGTTCCAGTACGGCGTTCTGCTTGCGCTTATCCCGCTTTATTTCTATAACGGCGAAAAGGGAAGGGGCGGCAGGTTCAACAAGTGGTTTTTCTATGTTTTCTATCCTGCGCATTTATTGATACTCGGAATACTGAAATGGTATGTTTTTAAATAAAAATTAGGAGGCTAATCCAATGGCTGAAAAAATCAAAATGACTACTCCGCTCGTCGAAATGGACGGCGACGAGATGACCCGAATCATTTGGAAGATGATAAAGGATATCCTTATTCTTCCTTATGTTGACCTCAATACCGAATACTATGACCTCGGACTTGAAAACAGAAACGCTACCGATGATAAGGTAACGGTTGATTCCGCAGAAGCTACGAAGAAGTACGGCGTTGCTGTAAAGTGCGCAACCATTACTCCTAATGCTGCCCGTATGACCGAATACAACCTTAAGGAAATGTGGAAGTCACCTAACGGAACTATCAGAGCTATCCTCGACGGTACAGTTTTCCGTACACCTATCATCGTTAAGGGCATCACACCTTATATCCCGACTTGGACAAAGCCTATCACTATCGCACGTCACGCTTACGGCGATGTTTACAAGAACACAGAGCTCCGCGTTGCAGAGGGCGCAAAGGCTGAACTCGTTGTAACGAACAAGGACGGCAGCGAGGAGCGTTCGCTTATCCACGAATTCAAGGGCACAGACGGCATCATTCAGGGACTTCACAACACTGACAAGTCTATTTCAAGCTTTGCAAGAGCTTGCTTCAACTTTGCCGTTGACACAAAGCAGGATCTTTGGTTCGCAACAAAGGACACTATTTCCAAGAAGTACGACCACCGATTCAAGGATATTTTTGCTGAAATTTACGAAAATGAATACAAGGCTAAGTTTGAAGAACTTGGCATCGAATATTTCTATACGCTCATCGACGACGCAGTTGCAAGAGTTATCCGTTCAAACGGCGGCTATATCTGGGCTTGCAAGAACTATGACGGCGATGTAATGTCCGATATGGTAGCTACCGCTTACGGCAGCCTTGCAATGATGACCTCAGTTCTCGTTTCTCCGAGCGGCGTTTACGAATACGAAGCTGCTCACGGTACTGTTCAGCGTCATTACTACAAGTACCTCAAGGGCGAAACGACCTCCACAAACAGCGTAGCTACGATATTTGCTTGGTCGGGCGCACTCCGCAAGAGAGGCGAAATGGACGGCAACAGCGAGCTTATGCGCTATGCTGACAACCTTGAAAAGGCTACTATCAGCACTATTGAAGACGGCGTAATGACAGGCGACCTCGAAGCACTTTCCTCTATCCCTAACAAGAAAAAGGTAGATACAGAAGCTTTCCTCGTTGCTGTAAATGAGCGCCTTGCAAAGCTTATGTAAATCGGGAGAGAAGTTATAAATGCAGAAACCAAAGAGATCCGAGATCTCATCATCGGTAATCAAACGCCTGCCGAGATATTACAGATTCATCGGCGAGCTTATAAAACAGGGGATAGTTCGCAGTTCATCGGGCGAGCTGGCGGAAAAAATGTCGCTCACAGCGTCACAGATACGTCAGGACCTTAACTGCTTCGGCGGCTTCGGACAGCAGGGCTACGGCTATAACTTGGTCGAACTGCGCACCGAGATAGGAAAAATTCTCGGCATCGACCGAGGATACAAGGCGGTGCTTTTCGGCGCAGGCAACCTCGGAAAAGCTATCGCGAGCCACATGAACTTCGGCGAATACGGCTGGGAGCTTATCGGTATCTTTGACAGCGACCTGCGCAAGGAAAACGAAAAAGTTGCCGACCTTTCTGTAATGCATATAAGCCGTATGGAAAGCTTTATCACCGAAAATAAGCCCGAGATAGCGATACTCTGTATCCCCAAGGCTGCCGCTCAGGAATATGCGGATAAATTGGTTTCGCTCGGAATAAAAGCGTTCTGGAACTTCAGCCACTATGATCTGGCGGTTTCGCATAAGAACATCGTTGTCCAGAATGTTCACCTCGGTGACAGTATAATGACCCTTTCCTACGGTCTTACGACATTTGAGGACGAAGAATAACATAAATTACCCCAAGCTGCATTATTTTGACCGAATAATGCAGCTTTTTCATTTTCTTATGTGATAATTAGGTGTAAATTTTGTTTAATTTATAAAAAATTCTCCTTTTGACTTCCATTTTTTTAGAGATTGTGATATAATAAACATATTGAAAATAAAGATGATATCTGCAGAACTCAACCGAGTTTGTGTGATATTTATAAAAGAAGTGATTGCTTTAGGAGATCGAGTTGTGAGCGTAAAGAAATTATTATGTACACTCGCCGCGATAGGGCTTATCGGCGGAGGGTGTTCAGGTTTTTATGAAGCATATAAAACAGATTATGAACCCGAGGCTGACCCTGCGGCTGAAAGCAGCGGCAGCGGTACAGACCCGAACGCAGAGGGCGAAAAAACCGTTGCCGAGTTTATGGACGCTCTTGTTGCGCACGATACGGAAACAGTTGCCCGTATTGGCGGTTCGCAGTCATACAGCGCATACGGCTTTCTTGACGGCGTAAAATTTTCAAGCTGGGAACTTATAGATTCTCAGACCGATGATGACAGCATTATCTATAAGGTAAAGCTGAATATTTCCGAAAGCACTGTAAATGATTTTCCCGTTGGCGAAAGTGTTTGGCATATTAAAATGTCGGAGCAAAGGGATAAATACTTCATCTCGTTCCAGCGAGAGGGTGCAGAGGAGAAAACCGTGCTCGCCGACAATGTTTCCAACCTTGATGCAAGCGGCGCAGTCAAAATGTGCTATGCTTTTACGTCTGAGTTCGGCTGGATAAGCAGCGATGAAAATATCATCGATGTAAGCTGTGCCGAAAAAATAGTGGAAAAGGAACGCTTCATAAGCGACCTTATCAAATTTTGCTCGTATTTTTCCAATGATGATGAGCTTTCGACAAGCGTCATCGACTATCCTGCGGAAAAACTTTCCGAAAGCGCAGAAAAGCTCCTCGGTATCGGCAGCCTTGACTTTACTTCGCTTCCGACATATAACAAGGCGAAGAAAACAGTTTCAAGCAAACGTTCAAAGTACAGCTGGGGATATGCCGCACTCGCCGATGAGCAGTATGACAGCGAATCGGGAATACACCATGTTTCGCTCGACTGGTATTCCGATACGATATTTCTCGCAAAAGCACGAAGCATAGATTATGTCCTCGTCGATAATCCCGACGGTTCGATAAGACTTTATTCGACCGAAATGACCTTCGACAGCGGTGAGCCTATCGCTTTCCTTACAAGATCAAGCTATTGAGATATAACGCTTCCGAAAATCGGGGGCGTTTTTTCTGAACAGTATAATACTAAGGAAACGCTGATTAATACGTTTTTGCCATTTTTCAAAATGTTTATG
>OLGB01002314.1_pt1 | contig 20707 bp, 21 predicted proteins | sample 1605691 | NCBI WGS metagenome assembly OLGB01 (sample SAMEA3888925, study PRJEB22519) | human gut metagenome | biome: human gut; feature: human-associated habitat; material: faeces | place: Denmark | collected 2010 | reverse complement strand
AAATGAAAGATTCACAGAAGAAAGTAACCTTACAGAATAAAATAGATTTTGCAGTAGTCATTTCCGTAAAAAATGCCAATCCAAACGGAGATCCCCTTACGGGAAATCGTCCACGAGAAACCTATGACGGTTATGGTGAGATATCCGATGTCTGCATAAAAAGAAAGATACGCAATCAGCTTCAGTTCAGCGGTGAATCTATATATGTTCAGTCTAAAGAAATGAGCGACTGCGAGAGTTTGAAACAGCGTGCTGAAAAATGCGAAGAATTAAAAGCTGCCGGTAAGGATAAGGAAAAATATTATAAGGCGGCTTGTGAAAAATGGATTGATGTTCGCAGCTTTGGGCAGATATTTTTGAACAAAGATCCCGTAAGTGTAAGAGGTCCTGTATCCATTACTCAGGCAACGAGCGTTTCTCCAATCGAAATAGTAAGCATGCAGATCACAAGAAGCATTAAAGCTGATACCGACCGTGATACAATGGGTCTAAAACACAAAATTCCATTTGGTTTATATGTATTTTATGGAAGTATCAGTTGTCAGCTTGCAGAAAAAACCGGATTTACAGAAGAAGATGCAGAAAAAATCAAAAATGCAATTCTTCATATGTTTGATGAAGATTCATCGGCTGCCCGTCCCGGCGGAAGCATGGAAGTCTGCCGACTTTACTGGTGGAAGCACGACTGCAAAACACCGAAATATTCTTCCGCAAAGGTTCACCGCCTGCTTTCGATAAAGGAAAAGGAAGGTGTCAGCCGTCCCGAAAGCATTGACGACTACGATATCACCCTTGGCGAGCTTGACGGCCTTTCCGTTGAAAAATACGAGGATCTTACATAATGTACAGCGAAGATGACTATCTTCAGCTTTCGGGCATACAGCACTTTGCGTTCTGCCGCCGACAATGGGCGCTTATTCACATCGAACAGCAATGGAGCGAAAATTACCGCACCGTTGACGGCAGCATTATGCACGAAAATGTCCATGATGCAGGCTTCCATGAGAAGCGCGGTGACCTCGTTATAACCCGAGCAATGGCGGTTTCGTCCCCAAGACTCGGAATATCGGGCGAATGTGACGCTGTTGAGCTTAGAAAATGTGCAGACGGGACAACGCTTTTCGGACTGGACGGAAAATACTCCGTCACACCCGTTGAATACAAGCGCGGCGAGCCGAAAGAGGACGACTGCGACATTTTGCAGCTCACGGCGCAGGCGCTTTGCCTTGAAGATATGCTCTGCTGCAAAATTCCGTTCGGCTATCTTTACTACGGCGAAACACGGCATAGGATAAAGGTCAGTTTCGACGAAGAACTCCGCCGCCGCACCGAATATATCATTGACGAGATGCACAAGCTATACAAAGCAAAGCATACTCCAAAGGTGAAAAGGCGCAAAGCCTGCAATGCCTGCTCGCTGAAAAATATCTGCCTGCCCGTGATATGCGGAAACAAAAACGCCGCCGCTTATGTTAAAGCAATGCTCGGCGAAGAACCGCCGAAAGAGGGGTGATGCCGCTTGAAAAAGCTGATGAACACGGTCTATGTCAACAATCTCGACAGATATCTTTCGCTTGACGGTGAAAATCTCGTCATAAGTAATGGCGAAACCGAGGTCGGCAGAGTTCCGCTCCACAACATTGAGCGGATAATGACTTTCGGCTATACGGGTGCAAGTCCTGCGCTTATGGGAAAATGCGCCGAGGACAGCATCGAGCTTGTTTTTATGAAGAAAAACGGACATTTTCTCGCCCGTGTCGAGGGCAGCGTCAGCGGAAATGTTTTTCTTCGCCGCGAGCAGTACAGAATTGCCGATTCACCCGAAAGAAGCCTTGCCATAGCAAAATATATGATAACCGCGAAGCTTTACAACAGCAGGTGGTCGCTTGAACGCGCGGTGAGAGATCACGCACCTCGGCTTGATGTTGAAAGCTTCAAAAAGAAGTCGGCTTTTCTGAATGAAGCGAGCCGAAACGCCCTTAACGCCGCCGACATTGATTCGCTGCGAGGGATAGAGGGCGAAGGCGCGTCTGTGTATTTTTCCGTATTCGACGATATGATCTTGCAGCAGAAAGAGGATTTTTATTTCAAAACGCGAAGCAAAAGACCTCCGCTCGATAACGTGAATGCACTGCTTTCGTTCGCATATTCGCTCGAAATGGGTATGTGTTCATCTGCGCTCGAAGCGGTCGGACTCGACCCTTATGTCGGCTTTATGCATACCGACAGACCCGGACGAAGATCGCTTGCCCTCGATCTCGTAGAAGAATTCCGTGCGCCGATATGCGATAGGTTCGTGCTGTCGCTGATAAATAAGCGCATAATAACGAATGACGATTTTTTCAAGCGTGAGGACGGTGCAGTGATGTTGACAGAGGACGGCAGAAAAAGCTTCCTGAGCGCCTGGCAGAAGAAAAAGTACGATGAAATAACGCACCCGTTTCTCGGAGAAAAAGTCGAGTGGGGAATGCTTCCGTATGTTCAGGCAATGCTGCTGGCAAGGTATATCAGAGGCGACCTCGACAGCTATCCGCCGTTTATGTGGAAATCGTAAAAGGAGGAAACGCAGTTGCTCGTTCTCGTAACATACGACGTTAATACAGAGGATCGCGAGGGCAGGAAACGCCTAAGACGCGTCGCAAAACAGTGTGTAAACTACGGCGTCAGAGTGCAGAATTCCGTCTTCGAGTGCATAGTCGATGCCGCACAGCTGAGAATGTTAAAAAAGAAGCTTTCCGACGAAATAGACGAAGAAAAAGACAGCCTGCGCTTCTATTATCTCGGCAATAACCACCAAACCAAAGTCGAGCATATAGGCGCAAAGCCTGCACTTTCGGTCGAAGACGAGCTGATATTCTAAAAAGCTTCCGACCAAAATGCGAAAATATCCGAGCAAATATTTCGGTGCGAAATATAAGTACACATAAAATCCCCACACCATTCGCACCGAAAAAACAGCAATTTTGTTATAAAAATCAAACGGATTTAGCTTTTTGCCGACTAATAAAAAGCAAATTATGTCAAATTGTCACATAAACTCACAGCATATAGCATTAACCATTGTGACATTTTGCAGTTCTCCCTCGTATGAGGGAGTGGATTGAAATTCTTCGGAAAGCTTTTTTATTGCTTTTTCTATCGTTCTCCCTCGTATGAGGGAGTGGATTGAAATTTCAAGGGTGAAAGATATGCTGAAATTCTGCGCCGTTCTCCCTCGTATGAGGGAGTGGATTGAAATTCAAACTCCGTCACAAAGCACACCCCGTAATCTGTTCTCCCTCGTATGAGGGAGTGGATTGAAATGCACCAAAGCGACCGCCTGTTTCTTTCTCGGGAAGTTCTCCCTCGTATGAGGGAGTGGATTGAAATGTCGTCATCAAGTCCATTGGTGATAGGCTTGCCAAAGTTCTCCCTCGTATGAGGGAGTGGATTGAAATCGATGATTTTATGTCCGATGCGGAGAAAAAGCTTTGTTCTCCCTCGTATGAGGGAGTGGATTGAAATGGTAGCTATTTTTAAGATGTCCTGCCCTGCGGATACTCGTTCTCCCTCGTATGAGGGAGTGGATTGAAATGCTCTGTGCTTGCAACCGTCTTACCGCAAATTGCAGTTCTCCCTCGTATGAGGGAGTGGATTGAAATGATACGATTTTCTGTTTGTTCCAGCGCAGATCGGTTCTCCCTCGTATGAGGGAGTGGATTGAAATATCAGATTATTTTAGCAGAACGCCGATTGAAGAGTTCTCCCTCGTATGAGGGAGTGGATTGAAATAAGTTTTGAAATTCCCTCTGATGTTTATGTTGGTGCGTTCTCCCTCGTATGAGGGAGTGGATTGAAATGGGCATTCCCACCGTAACCTTGCTGTATGTAACAAGTTCTCCCTCGTATGAGGGAGTGGATTGAAATACCTTATACATAAGGACGGTGCAAAATGACACCGAAAGTTCTCCCTCGTATGAGGGAGTGGATTGAAATAGCGTCGAGATCTACAACAACCGTTTTCGGGCAGGTTCTCCCTCGTATGAGGGAGTGGATTGAAATTCTCCGTTTTGGGCGGTATGTATGCCGCACTTGACGTTCTCCCTCGTATGAGGGAGTGGATTGAAATTCCGCAGCCTTTATAATTTTTACTTATTATCCTTGTTCTCCCTCGTATGAGGGAGTGGATTGAAATGCAAGTACTAAGAATTTACCAAGTAATTTTTCACAGTTCTCCCTCGTATGAGGGAGTGGATTGAAATTTAACAAGGCCGACCTTATCGCTTTTGGCGATGTAGTTCTCCCTCGTATGAGGGAGTGGATTGAAATAAGCATAGCAGTAGAAGCGTAACAACGCAATATGTTCTTCCTCACAAGATTAATTATGTCATATTTTTCTGCGTGATCCATGCTCTGGCAATAATAAACAAATATACTGTTTGACTATGTTGTTTTTTCGGAGAAAGTCTGGTATAATGGTATCAACAAATTAACCGAAAGGAACTATGGCTATGCAAGGAATTAACCGGCTATTCTTTGATGTCGGCTCAACTCTTGTTGACGAAACCGAATGTTATAACCACCGAATCCGAGATGCTATTGCAGGAACTGACATTACTTTTGAGCAGTTCAACGAGAAAAGAATTTTCTTTGCAAAGCAAAATCTCAAGGGTGATATTGAAGCTATAAAATTTTTCGGACTTACAAAAACTCCTTGGCATACAGAGGACGAGAAGCCATATCCCGAAGCGGAAAATGTTCTTAAAGCATTATCGGAAGCCGGTTACAAGATAGGAATAATTGCGAATCAGAGCTTAGGAACACAGTCCCGTCTGGAGAAATGGGGACTTATGAAATACATCAGCCTTGTTATAGCGTCGGCCGAGGAAGGTATTGCAAAACACGACAAGGAGATTTTCTTTAGAGCGTTGAGCCGTGCGGAGTGTCTGCCCGAAAATGCTTTTATGATTGGTGACAGGCTTGACAATGACATTGAGCCTGCGAAAAAGCTTGGAATGAAAACGATATGGGTAAGACAGGGATTCAGTGTATATCAGCAGCCTATGAATGAATTTCAGAGGGCGGATTATTTTGTTAATGGATTGCAGGATGTTTTGGAGGTGCTTTAATGAAAGTAATAATAGGTGCAGGCAAAACATCCTTTGACGGCTGGATAAGTACGCAGGAAACAGAGCTTAATCTTCTTGACAGAAGCACCTTTGAGAGTATGTTCAAAGAAGAAAAACCGACAGCCTTTCTTGCCGAACACGTCTGGGAGCATATGACCTTGGAGAATGGCATTATTGCCGCAAGGAATTGTTATGATTTTTTAGAGGACGGAGGATATATACGGGCAGCTGTTCCTGATAAGAATTTTTGTAATGAATGGTATCAGAATATGGTACAGGTTGGCGGAAACGGCGACCCTAATCACCCTGCATTTTCACATAAAATCGTTTATGACTATAAGCTGTTTAAAAGCATCTTTGAACAGGTCGGGTTTGATGTTGAACTGCTTGAATACTGTGATGAAAACGGTGATTTTCATTATAAATACTGGAATGAAGCTGACGGCAGAATAGGGCGTTCCTTTCGCTTTGATACAAGAAATTCACCTGAAAAGCTTGGTATGGTTTCAATAATTATTGATGCGAAAAAACATAAGGTTGTGAAATAACAAGTAATATCCGAACACGATGATATGGCATAATTTTATTGTTTTGCTTGACAAACATTGCTGTGAAGTGGTAAAATATAAATATAAGATGTACATTTTGTTTCAAATCAGTCACCGAATATAAAAGGAGAACTTATGGCAAAGCTCAGACAATCGGGCGAGGACTACCTCGAAACGATATATATTTTAAGCAAAAACGGCGATGTCCGTTCTATTGATATCGCGAATGAAATGAACGTGTCGAAGCCGAGCGTCTGCCGCGCGGTGGGACTTCTCAAAGACGGCGGATTTATAAAAATGGACAAGGACGGCTATATAACCTTCACCGAAGAGGGCAGAACCGCCGCTGCGAGCGTTTATGAGCGCCACACTGTTCTTACAGACTGGCTTGTAGGCATCGGTGTAAATGAAAAGACAGCCGCCGAGGATGCTTGCCGCCTTGAACATAATTTCAGTCAGGAATCCTTTGAGCATCTCAAAAATCATATCGAAACCTTCCATAAAAAGAACTGACCTTTTTATTTGGCTTTGCAAAAAATATTGCGGCACAGTAAAAGTTACGCTTGACAAACAATACTGTGCCGTGTTATACTGTGTTCAGGTTAGCAAATGCTAACCTGAACAGCAGAACGATAACTACTGCGTCGAAAATCAATTTTGGGCGTTTTTATCGTTCGGTAAAATGCAAATGGCACGGATTTTCCGCATAAACGAATTTTTCTTGACGATGTGAGTATAATAATCAGGGAAAAGCATTGCTGATATGCAGAGATGACTTGTTGAGATTCATTGTCGGAAATTTGATCGAGGCAGCTTGTACAATGCGGTTAGCGGCAGCTAATCGAGAATGAGGTGATAGAATGTCAAAAGCGGAGTATAACAGCTTTGGAAGAAAGCTCGCGTTCCATACAGCGCCGACTTTGCTCGGGATAAAGTGCGCAAGTCTTTTTTCGCTTTCGTCTTCGGAATTTGACCTTGAATTTCACTCTCGGTATTTCAATCGCAGAACTGCGGCGCTCGGACTTGCGAGCAGGATATTGTGCAGCTGCAAAAACCGCTCGCTCATACTTGTTTACAGCAGGGAACAGCTTGCGAAGCGCCTTGCGGACAGCTCAGTGAAAGCGATACTCGGACGTTACGGATACACCTCGGATATGACGGTTGATGAATGTCTTGACCGACTTTCGGAACGCATCGGCGGAAGTGAAAGCTTCCCTCACGAGATCGGCGTTTTTCTTGGCTATCCCGTTGAAGATGTTATGGGATTCATTGAGAACAAGGGCGAGAATTTCAAGCTATGCGGTGCTTGGAAGGTTTACGGAAGTGTCGAGAACGCTCGGCGTACATTTGCGGATTACGATAGGTGCAGAAATTTTCTGTGCAGTAAATTAAAAGGGGGAGCGGATATTTACCAAACCCTTGTGAACTTATCAGATTAATTAGGAGGAAAAGTTTATGAAAACAGCAGTAATTTATTGGAGCGGCACAGGCAATACCGAGGCTATGGCAAAGGCAGTTGCAGAGGGTGCAGGTGCAGAACTCTTCACAGTTTCCGAATTTTCGGGCAATGTTGAGGATTATGATGCTATCGCATTCGGCTGTCCTGCAATGGGTGCTGAAATGCTCGAAGAGGGCGAGTTTGACCCATTCTTCACCGAGATCGAGAGCAGACTCAGCGGCAAAAAGGTAGGACTTTTCGGCTCTTACGGCTGGGGCGATGGCGAATGGATGAGAAACTGGGAAACCAGAGTTGAATCCGATGGTGCTGTTCTTGTCGGCGGCGAGGGTGTTATTGCAAATGATGCTCCGTCCGATGATGATCTTGAAAAGTGCAAGGCTTTGGGCAAAGCTCTTACAGAATAATTACTTGAATTTTATCTGAATATTAACAGTTATCTAAGACTAACAAAGTTACCTAAAACTAACTCAGCGAGTTTGTGCAGATATACAAATCTGCGAAAAACTATTGACAACAGAGTAAAATGATAGTATTATTAAGTACGGTTAGTAAAAGCTAACATAGTTAGCGAATACTGACCGTACTTAAAGTTCAAAGGTTAGCAAACGCTAATGAAAGGTCGGAGTTTGCGGAAATATCGTCGCAAAAGTTCATATTCGGGCAGTTTGCGGGATTTTTCCGAAAACTTTTGGCTATAAGGTTAGCAAGTTCTAACGATATAAAGGAGTGAAGTTATGATGCCGCTTACGCTTGCCAATGCCGGTGAAGAAAACATCATCAAAAAGGTCGGCGGAAACCCCGATACAAGAAAATTTCTCGAAAATCTCGGATTCGTTGCAGGAGGAACGGTAACTGTCGTCAGTGAGATCGGCGGAAATGTTATCGTCAATGTAAAGGAATCAAGAGTCGCTGTTTCCAAGGAAATGGCTTGCAAAATCATGGTTTGAGTGGGAGAATCCCATTAAATTGAATAAAGGAGAGAATGGAAATGACACTGAAAAACGCTGCGATCGGTTCAACTGTCACTGTAAAGAAGCTGAACGGTGAGGGCGCTGTAAAGCGCAGAATCATGGACATGGGAATCACAAAGGGCACTGAGATCTATATCCGCAAGGTAGCTCCTCTTGGCGATCCTGTTGAAGTAACAGTAAGAGGCTATGAGCTTTCGCTTCGTAAAGCTGATGCCGAAATGATCGAGATAGCTTAACTTTTATTTATTTGCATATTGGTTAGCAATGACTAATAAAATTAGTCTGGACTAACATTAAGAAAGGATAAATTGGATATGGAAATTAAAATCGCGCTTGCGGGAAATCCGAACTCAGGCAAAACAACGCTTTTTAATGCCCTCACAGGTTCCAACCAGTTCGTTGGTAACTGGCCGGGCGTAACCGTTGAGAAAAAAGAGGGTAAGCTCAAGGGTCACAAAGATGTTATCATCACCGACCTTCCGGGTATCTATTCGCTTTCACCTTACACACTTGAAGAAGTTGTTGCAAGAAACTACCTCATCGGTGAGCGTCCGAACGCAATCCTCAACATCATCGACGGTACAAACCTCGAAAGAAACCTTTACCTTACAACACAGCTCGTTGAGCTTGGAATCCCTGTTGTATGCGCAATCAATATGATGGATATCGTTCGCAAGAACGGTGATACAATCAATATTGAACAGCTCTCAAAGGAACTCGGCTGCAAGGTAGTTGAAATTTCCGCTCTTAAGGGAACGGGTGTTACCGAAGCTGCTGAAGCTGCTATCGCTGCTGCTGAAGCAAAAGAACCGATGATCCCTCAGCACAAGTTCTGCGGCTGCGTTGAACACGCTATCGCACACATCGAAGAAGCTGTTCTTCACGATGTTCCCGAGCAGAATCAGCGCTGGTACGCTATCAAGGTATTTGAGCGTGATGAAAAGGTTCTTGAAATGCTCAAGATCGACAGCGAAACATTGGCTCATATCACTCAGGATATTGAAGCTGCCGAAAAGGAAATGGACGACGATGCAGAGAGCATCATCACCAATGAGCGTTACATCTACATCGGCACTATTATTAAAGAATGTTACAAAAAGAAGAACAAGGGCGGACTTACAACTTCCGATAAGATTGATAAGATCGTTACAAACAGAATTCTCGGTCTTCCTATTTTCGCATGCGTAATGTTCCTTGTTTATTACATAGCAATGGTTACAGTCGGTGCTTCCGCAACTGACTGGGCAAACGACGGACTCTTCGGTGACGGCTGGCACCTCCTCGGAATCGGCACAAGCGCTTACGAAGAAGCTGCTGAAGAATACGGCGATGCTCCTGCAATTATAGAAGCATTCATCGAAAAGGCTCAGGAAAACGGCATCGATACAGCAGCCGTTGAAGAAGCTATCGACAGCGAATCCGAAACATTCGATGTTGACACAGCTAAGACAGAGCTCGATGCTCTTGCTGCTAACTTCACAGATGCAGATACAGTAACATATACTGTTGAAGATGAAGAAACTCTTGCAACGGAAGATGTTGAAGCAACAGGCGCAGACCTTGCAGATGCAGTTGATGCATTCGTAAAGTATGACTGTGCAGACCCCGATCCTGCTGCTTACGGCGTATGGGTTCCCGGCGTTCCTGTTCTCATCGGAAACCTGCTTGAATCCGTAAACTGTGCTGAATGGCTCAGCGGACTTATCCTCGACGGTATCGTAGCAGGTGTTGGTGCAGTCCTTGGATTCGTACCTCAGATGCTCGTACTCTTCCTCCTCCTCGCATTCCTCGAAGCTTGCGGTTATATGGCCCGTATCGCATTCGTAATGGACAGAATCTTCAGAAAGTTTGGTCTTTCCGGTAAGTCCTTCATTCCTATGCTTGTCGGCGTAGGCTGCGGCGTTCCGGGTATCATGGCTTCAAGAACCATTGAAAACGAACGTGACAGAAGAATGACAGTTATGACAACAACATTTATCCCTTGCGGCGCTAAGGTTCCTTTCATCGCAATGATCGCAGGTGCTATCTTCGGCGGTTCTCCTATCGTTGCAACTTCCGCATACTTCATTGGCGCAGCTGCTATCATCGTTTCGGGTATCATGCTCAAGAAGACAAAGATGTTCGCAGGCGATCCTGCTCCGTTCGTAATGGAACTCCCTGCATACCACCTTCCTACTGTTGGAAACCTTCTCCGTTCAATGTGGGAAAGAGGCTGGTCCTTCATCAAGAAGGCCGGTACAGTTATCCTTCTTTCAACTATCTTCGTATGGTTCACAACTTACTTCGGTGTAGTTGACGGAACATTCCGTATGCTTTCCGAAGAAGAGATCGACTCCAGTATCCTTGCTGCTATCGGCGGTGTACTTGCTTGGATCTTCAAGCCGCTCGGCTGGGGCAACTGGCAGGCAACAGTCGCATCTATCACAGGTCTTGTTGCTAAGGAAAACATCGTTGGTACAATGGGTATCCTCTACGGCGGCGGAGAGGGAAGCGTTTACGACGCTATCGGCGCTGCATTCACAGGCGTTACAGGCTACTCGTTCCTCGTATTCAACCTCCTCTGCGCACCTTGCTTCGCTGCAATGGGTGCTATCAAGAGAGAGATGAACAACGGCAAGTGGACAGCATTCGCTATCGGCTACCAGTGCGGATTCGCTTATGTAGTTGCACTTTGCATCAACCAGTTCGGCAATCTCTTCACAGGCAACGTAAATGTTATCGGTCTTATAGTTGCTCTCCTCTGCCTTGCAGGCATCATCTATATGCTTGTTAAGCCTTACAAGGAAAGCAATAAGCTCACAGCAAACGTTAAGGTTAAATCATAAAGCAATAAACTGAACTCACCTGCGCTCCCGACAAATCCACGGGAGCGCAGAAGTTTATAAAGGAAGCCTCAAAACTTAAGAAAGGTCGTGGCAATATGTCTACTTTGATAGTCGGTCTAATAGTTGCGGGAGTTGTCTTTTTGGCAGCAAGGCAGATATATAAGGATAAGAAAAAAGGCAAGTCGTTCTGCGGCGGAAAATGTTCCTGCTGTCCTAACGGATGCGCTTGCAGCGGAGGCAGTTGTCACGGGGAGAAGAAAAAGTGAACGGACTTACATATTCCCAGAAAAAATATCTCTTCGCAATATATAAGCTCGGCCAGAACGGCGGCGAGGTGAAATCCTCCGACGTTGCAAAGATAGTCGGCGTGAGCAAAGCAAGCACCGCCGCAATGACCGCAAAGCTCTGCGAGAGCGGATATATCGAAAAAGAGCATTACGGTCAGATAAATCTGACAGAAAGCGGCATCAAAGCTGCGAACCCGATCTTCACAAGCTGCATAATCATTCGTGATTTTCTCGAAAACGTCCTCGGACTTGACCCGAAAGCTGCTGACGATGATTCGGTAAAGATAGTAAGCCATGTTTCGGAAAAAACAGTCGAAAGGCTTGCCGAATACTTCTTAGGAAAAAAATAAAACTTCGGTATTTGCATATCAGATAAAGGAAGGGTGAAATACAAAACGGCAACGGGAATTATAATCGCTGTGCTTATCGTTGTATGTGTAACAGCAATAAAGAGCTATATGAACAAGCTTGCGCACGGCTGCTGCGGAGCAGGATCGGACGATGTCAAGGCTGCCGAGAAAAAGACCGATCTTTCGGAGTATAAATATAAGACGACCGTTCAGATCGGCGGAATGTCCTGCAAAAACTGCGCAGAGAGGATAGCGAACGCTCTCAACAGACAAGGCTTGTATGCAGAAGTAGACCATAAAAGCGGCATCGCCGAGGTTTATTCGGCTGCGCCCGTTTCCGATTTCACTATCCGTCAGACAGTAATAGGACTTGGCTACACCGTGGAAAGGACAGAAGAAAATGAGCTGTGACTGCGAGCTGAATTTTGAGTATCACGAGTTCGTCGAGTGCATAACATCGGCGCTCGATGCGCGCGACCCCTATACGGGCGACCATTCGCGGCGCGTGAGTGATATGGCTTGCTTTATATGCGGCAAAATGGGCATTTCGCACCACGAAACGCAGGAGATACATATCGCAGGACATCTCCACGATATCGGAAAAATAGGCGTTCCCGACCGCGTTCTGCTCAAACCCGAAAGGCTGAACGATGAGGAATGGGTGCTCATGAAGAAACATTCCGAAATAGGCGCGGAGATACTCTCAAAATCGCAGCATTTTTCAAGAATAGCCGCCATAATTCTTCACCACCACGAACGCTGGGACGGAAAAGGCTACCCATTCGGTGCAAAGGGCGAGGAGATACCACTCGGAGCGAGAATAATCGCCGTCTGCGACTCGATCGACGCTATGGCATCGGAGAGAGCGTACAGAAAAGCGCTTCCGCTCGATATCTGCCGCGGTGAGATAGAGAAAAACATCGGTCTTATGTATGACCCGAAAGTTGCGGAGATTGCTTTGCAAAATTGGGACGAATTAACGTCCGAGTACAGCAAATGTTAATATGATCTAACTTAAAAGTTAATTGAATCTAACTTGATGAATATAAAAAAATCTGTTCTTTTGGACAGATTTTTTTGTGAAATTTTTCATAAAAGAACACTTGACAAGAAAAAATTTTTTAGTATAATATTTTAGTAAGAAATTTTGAGCGAATGATGCAGAAAAATGTCAGACCGTAATTTACTTGGCTTTTTCGGGCAATTTCGGTCAAAAATATAAATCAAGGAGTGTTTTATTATGGCTAACATTTTCAAAAATCAGAAGTTTCTCTGCGCTCTCGGCGGTGCAGCAGCAGTTATCGTAGGCAAGAAGATCCTCACAGCTAAGAAGACCCGTCAGCTCGCTGTTTCGGGACTTGCAAAGGGAATGAAGCTTTCTCACGATGCAAAGGAAGCTTTCCAGAATATGAAGGACGAAGCTTCGGACATCTGCTATGATGCAAAGACCGAGGCAGGAATTGATCAGGAAGAACTTGATGACTAATGAACTTTAAAATAGTTTATGACCAACCGCGCCGTATAAGATTCCGCTGCGGCGGCTTTGCGTTCGATAAGGAGCTGGAATACAGTATCTACAAGCGCATCACGTCCGAAGATTTCGTTACCGATGCGGAGATACGCAGCGAAAACGGCGGCATACTTATTTATTATAAAGACGGTTCGCGAAGCGATGTAATAAAGCTTGTTTCAAGCCTTGACCCGAGAAAAATGGAGATCGTCCCCGTTGGCTCGGACTACAGCATCGCCGAGATAGACCGTGAATTCAAGGACAGTATCCTTGATGTTACACTGAAAAAGCTCGCTTCAAAGCTTTTTCTTCCGATGTGCATAAGAAAGTACATCATCATTTACAATGGACTTAAATATGTCTTAAAGGGCATAAAGACCTTGCTTGAAGGAAAACTCACGGTCGATGTGCTTGACGGCGCTTCGATAGGCGCTTGCCTTATCCAGAAGAACTACAAGACCGCCGGCACGGTAATGTTCCTGCTGAATATCTCGGGACTTCTCGAAGATTATACAAGAGCGAGAACGAAAGCCGCACTCGCAGACAGCCTTGCAGTTAAAGCCGACAAGGTATGGCTCGTTCAGGACGGCGCAGATGTGCTTATCCCAATGTCCGAGCTGAAAAAGGGCGATGTTATCCGTGTCCGCACGGGCAGCGTTATCCCCGTAGACGGTGAGATCTCCGAGGGCGAAGCTTATATCTGCGAAGCCGCAATGACGGGCGAGCCGCTTGCCGTTATGAAAACGGTCGGAAACTCGGTCTTTGCGGGCACAGTAGTCGAAGAGGGCAGCGTTGCCGTTACGGTAAGAGAGCTTTCCTCGGGCACAAAACTGAGCAGGATAATAGACCTTATCGACAATTCGGAAAACCTCAAGGCAGGCGTTCAGAGCCGTGCGGAAAAGCTTGCGGACAGCATTGTCCCTTTCAGCTTTATCGGCTTCGGTCTTGCACTGCTCTTCACACGGAACATCACCAAGGCGGTTTCCGTGCTTATGGTCGATTATTCCTGCGCGATAAAGCTTTCAACGCCTATTGCCGTCATCTCGGCGATAAAAGAAGCCGCAGATATGGACATCACCGTAAAGGGCGGAAAATATCTCGAAGAATTCGCTTCGGCAGATACAATAGTATTCGACAAGACAGGTACGCTCACAAACGCAGAACCCGTTCTCGAAAAGGTGATCCCGTTCGGAAAATATTCCGAGGACGAGGCACTCCGGATCGCAGCCTGTCTCGAAGAGCATTTCCCTCACAGCGTAGCAAAGGCTATCGTAAAAGCCGCCGCTGATAAGGGACTTGACCACGCGGAAGAACACGCCGAGGTCAACTATATCGTTGCTCACGGCATCGCAACAACGCTCAACGGCGAACGCGCTATCATCGGCAGCAAACACTTTGTCTGCGAAGATGAGGGCATCGATATAACCTTGGAGCAGCAGGAGAAGATAGATGAACAGTCGGGCGCTTGCTCGGTAGTATATCTTGCCGTCGGCGATACGCTTTCGGCAGCACTCTGTATTGCAGACCCTCCGAGAGCCGAAGCAAAGGACGTTGTTGAAAAGCTGAAAAAGAGCGGCTTCAGGAATGTTATAATGCTCACTGGCGACAGCACAAAGGCTGCGGAGATGATAGCTTCTCAGCTCGGCATAACCGAGTTCTATGCTCAGGTGCTCCCCGAAGACAAGCACGGTATGATAGAAAAACTCAAAGCGGACGGCAGAAAGGTCGTTATGGTCGGCGACGGCATAAACGACGCACCTGCACTCGCCGCAGCGAATGTTTCGGCAGCCGTCAGCGACGCTTCGGATATCGCAAAGGAAGCTGCGGATATAACCCTCCGCGGAACGGGACTGGAAGAGCTTGTTCGTCTGCGTGAACTCAGCGAGCTTCTTATGGAAAGAATACATAAGAATTACCGCTTCATACTTTGGTTCAATTCTGCATTGCTCCTCACGGGCTTCTGCGGAATAATCGCACCGGGAACATCAGCGTTCCTGCATAACGCTTCAACAATGGCGATATGCGCAAAGAGCATGACAAAGCTTTTACCCGATAAGGAAAAGTAAATCTATAAATAAAAAGGCACAGTTCGGAAAATGAACCGTGCCTTTTGATTTTTGGCGTTTTGGGGTTGAATGATATCCGCTTTTTGCAGATATTGCGGTCGGAATGCGATAGCAGCGCATCTCCGTTGTATGCAGGTGCAATATCTGCGCAGGGAGGTTTTTTATACTGTCTTAACGGACGAGGAAAAGGCAGTATCAAAGCGGATATGACTTTAAATGTTACGAAGGAGTATGCCCTATAGAAATTGCCGTTCATTTACTAATAAAGGAGTCATAGTTTTTGATAGGCGTTTTCTTATACTCAATCCGATTAGCCACTGCTAACCGTGCTTATATTCTAACACATAACCCCCTAATTAGTCAAGCATAACATTTAATTTTTTTCAAAAAAATTTTTTTCGGCAAGGATTTTTAACGCAGTATGCAGCAAAATTTGCCGAAAAGACGTGTGCATATGCTTATGAAGACAGGTCCTTAATGGAAATAGCCATATTTCCGTAGGGAGGGTCGCTCGTCCCACTTCTTAAACGGTATTGGTGACTGTGTGACGGGGAACCGTCCCCTACAATAGCTTATGTTCAAATATTGCGGTTACGCCATATTTTTCCTTGACAAAAAGATATGCAGATGGTATAATTAATTCAGTTAGCAATAGGTAACCCAATCAACAGAGGTGATAATATGGAAATTTTAAATGTTGTGCGCGGACTTGCGATACCGTTTATCGGAACATCGCTCGGGGCTGCGTGTGTATTGTTTATGAAAGGCGGTCTGAACCGCACTGTTCAGCGAATACTGACCGGCTTTGCGGCAGGCGTTATGACGGCGGCTTCGGTGTGGAGTTTGCTTATCCCTGCGATAGAGCAGTCGGAGAAAATGGGGAAGCTTTCGTTTGTCCCTGCGGCGGTGGGATTTCTTGTCGGTATCTTCGTTCTGCTGCTTATCGACGGTTTGGTTCCGCATCTGCATTTAAACAGCGACAAAGCGGAGGGCGTGCGTTCGCACCTTTCTAAAAACACGATGCTTCTGCTTGCGGTGACGATACATAATATCCCCGAGGGAATGGCTGTCGGCGTGGTCTATGCGGGACTTATCTACGGCGGACAGAATATGACGGCTGCGGCGGCGCTTGCACTTTCGGTCGGAATTGCGATACAGAATTTCCCCGAGGGCGCGATTATATCTATGCCGCTCCGTTCGGAGGGAATGAGCAAGGGGAAAGCGTTCGTCTGGGGTGTTATCTCGGGCGCGGCAGAGCCTGTCGGCGCAGTGCTGACGATACTTGCGGCAGGCTTCATAATCCCTGCAATGCCGTATTTTCTCAGCTTTGCGGCAGGTGCGATGATATATGTCGTAGTCGAGGAGCTTATCCCCGAAATGTCCGAGGGAGAACATTCCAACATCGGAACGGTATCATTTGCAGTCGGCTTCGCAGTGATGATGATACTTGATGTTACACTCGGGTAATGCGCTCGTGTAAATTCAACAAAGTAAAGATAACGTAAACGTTCAAGTTTGTGTATATTAAACCTTGTTAGATAAGGCTTAATATGGTAAAATAATATACAGTTAGCCGCTGCTAATGCATACCTTTGCTTTTTGCGGAAAAGAAAGCAAAGGTATAAAAATTGCAATTGAGTTAGTTTGCGCTAACTTGATAAACAGCGGCAAAGAGCGGAATTTTTCAGGCAGGAATGTCTTAGAGGGAATGAAAGGGTGAAGAGAATGTTTATTGAGATAAACAATATCAAAAAAAGCTACGGAAGCGGTGAAAGCAAGGTCGAGGTACTCAAGGGGATAAGTGTTGGTATCGAAAAAGGTGAATTCTGTGTTCTTCTCGGACCTTCGGGCAGCGGCAAATCCACGCTCCTTAACATAATCGGCGGTATTGATGACGCTGATTCGGGTTATATCTCCATTAACGGCGAAAAGACCGAGAATATGAACGAAAAAGCTCTCACAAATTACCGCAGAAAGCATCTCGGATACATTTTCCAGATGTACAACCTTATTCCGAACCTCAACATTAAGGAAAACGTTGAAACGGGCGCATATCTGAGCGATTCGCCGCTCGATGTTGACGATATACTTAAAACTCTCGGACTTTATGAGCATCGTCACAAGCTTCCGTCCCAGCTTTCGGGCGGTCAGCAGCAGAGATGTTCTATCGGCAGAGCCATCGTAAAGAACCCCGATATCCTCCTCTGCGACGAGCCGACAGGTGCGCTCGACTACAACACTTCAAAGGAAATTCTGAAGCTTATCGAAACGGTAAATCAGAAGTACAACACGACCGTAATAATGGTAACGCACAATGAAGCAATAAAGGATATGGCAGACAAGGTAGTAAAGCTTCGTGACGGAATGATAAGAAAAGAGATCCGCAACGAGCATAAGCTTTCTGCCGAAGAGCTTGACTGGTAAGGAGGAACGAAGATGAGAGATCCCCTTACAAAGCGTCTGCCGCGTGAGTTCGCGAAAGATGCCGCAAAGTATATTGCTATTTTTGTTATGATGGTGCTGCTCATTTCGATATGCTCGGGTATGAGAGTCGGAAATGAGAGTCTTAAAGCGGCGTATTATGAAAGCTTAGGCCTCTACAACATTGAGGACGGACATATCACATTCGATAAAGCACTCCCGGATGAGCTTAAAGATAAGCTTGAAAGCGGTGCAGACTTAAAATTTTATGACAGCTTTTATTTTGACGAAGACACCGCCGAAACGGGTGCTACCGTCAGAGTTTACAAGCAGACCGATGCGCTCAACAACCCGTGCTTATTGAGCGGTGAACTTCCGACAAAGGATAATGAAATTGCCATTGACCGTGTTTTTGCCAAGAATAACGATATCAATGTTGGCGATACGATAACACTTAACGGCAAGGCTCTTGCCATAACGGGCTTTGTTGCTCTTCCAAACTACAGCACACTTTTTGAGAGCAACACCGACTCAATGTTTGATTCGATCAATTTCTCTGTCGCAGTAATGACCGACAGCGGCTTTGAAGCTCTCGGAAGCAAGAACCTTAAATACAATTATGCTTGGCTCTATAACGAAGAATATGCGGACGATATCGAAGCCGCAGACCGCTCCGACAAGTTCCTCGACCTTATCGAAGATGAGCTCACCGATTATGACGAAGCTGTCGTTCAGGTGCAGATAGACGAACTCACTGACAAGCTTGAAAAGGCTTCGGAAGAATATGCCGACATCTACAAAAAGTCCTTTGAGGATAAGGTGAACAGCCTCACCGATACTATTGAAAAAGGCGCAGAGGAATACGGCAGCATCTATCAGAAGTCTATCGAAGAAAAGGTCGCAGAGGTAACTCAGAACATCACCAAGGGTGCGGAAGAGTATGGTATGCTCTATGCTTCAACAGGTGTTAAGCCTGCTAAATCCGATCTTTCTATAGATGTTGACGACTTCACATTCGGCGTTATCGAAAAGTCTGTTGAAGCAATGATGACGGGATCGGCTTACGCAGGTCCTACCGAGCAGGAGTTCATCGACGAATACCTCGATTCCGTCAAGAAGCCTGCACAGTCCGACCTTTCGGTAGAAACAGATGATTTCACATTCAAGATAATCGAAGATTCCGTAGCCGCCGCAATAAAAGGCGAGGAATACGAAGCTCCCTCCGAGGACGAATTCAAGGATCAGTATATCGATTCCGTTGAAAAGCCTAAGAGAGAAGACCTTTCCGTTGAGCTTGACGATTTCCTCTTCGGAATTATTGAGGACGGCGTTGAAGCCGAGATAAACGGTGAAGATTTTGAAATGCCCGATGATGAGGAATTCGAGGACGAGATCGACAAGACGGATATTATCACCGTTGATAATTATATCCCGAGATATCTCAATCAGGGTATAAATTTCTCCATTGACGATATCGGCGGTGACGAAGCGGGAGCAATGGTAATGGTATATATGATGATCGCTGTTATTGCATTCATTTTTGCAGTGACCATTTCAAACACTATCGTTGCCGAAGCAGGTGTTATCGGTACTCTCCGTGCTTCGGGATACACAAAGGGCGAGCTTATCCGACATTATATGCTTCTTCCGATAATCGTTACGCTCATTTCGGCAGTTGTCGGAAACGTCATCGGATATACAGCTATGAAGGATTTCTGCGTGGGTCTTTACCTCGGCTCGTATTCGCTCACGACATATAAAACCGTCTGGGATCCGTCTGCATTCGTGCTTTCGACAGTTGTTCCGATAGTGCTTATGCTGATAATAAATCTGACGGTACTTGCTTCCAAGCTTGAATTAAGTCCGCTCAAGTTCCTACGTCACGACCTTAAAAAGAACTCCAACAAAAAGGCAATGCGCCTTAACACAAAGATACCGTTTATGACGAGATTCAGCCTGAGAATTTTCTTCACGAATCTCCCCGGATATATCGTAATGATAGTCGGGATCCTCTTCGGCGCAGTCCTTATCAGCTTTGGAGATATGATGCCGAGAATGATGGACGAATACAAAGCGAACGTTGTCAGGGATATGATAAGCGACTATCAGTATATACTTTATGACTATGAAGAAACCGATGAGATCGACAATATTTCAGCGGAAAAATTCGCCTCAGAAAGCTTTGATTATTCAAAGGAAGGCTTCCTAACGGACGGTATTACCGTTTACGGCATTGAAAAAGACAGCCGTTATATCCATTCGGAGATCCCCGAGGGGAAGGCGCTCATTTCAACGGGCATAAGCGAAAAATACGGTATCAAAGCAGGCGACAGCATTACACTTGACGAAAAATACAAGCGCAACAGTTCCTATACGATCGAAGTCGGCGGAGTTTATGACTACAGCTCATCGCTTGCAATATTTATGAATATCGACGATTTCAACAGGACATTCGGCAACAAGAGCGGCTACTTTACGGGTTATTTCTCCGATGCCGAACTCACAGAGCTTGATGAAGATGAGGTTGCCGCAGTTATTTCAGCCGATGATTATACAAAGCTCTCCGACCAGCTCATGGTCTCTATGGGCGGTATGATGAATATAATGAAGATATTCGGCGCATTGTTCGATATCATCGTTATCTACGTCCTCTGCAAGCAGGTCATCGAGAGAAACTTCCAGTCGATATCGATGACGAAGATACTCGGCTACAAGGACAGCGAGATCGGCGGACTTTATATCGCCTCGACCTCGATCGCAGTCGTTGTCGGACTTATCATAGCAGTTCCTTTCATCGATATTTCAATGAAAGCGATATTCAAGGGTTACCTTTACACAATGATGACGGGATATATCCCATGCTCGATCAACCCGATGACATACGTTGTTACGGTCGCAGTCGGACTTGTCTGCTATGCAGTCGTTGCAATCCTCCAGATGAGAAAGGTTTCAAAGGTTTCCAAGAGCGAAGCGCTCAAAAACGCGGAATAAGCTTACTTCGACCCACTTTTTATACAAACTCTCCTTTTCAGGAAAAGCACCGTTTTCCCGTGGTAAATTTTATCACGGGGAAGCGGTGTTTTTCGGTATATTTTCAGTGTTCCTATTGAGGGAACCTCTAAAAACCTCCCTCACGGCAAATTTTCTACGACTTTGCGCATC